>Ga0335072_10007806_pt1 | contig 15563 bp, 15 predicted proteins | sample Lox_Sample_21_FD_206725 | JGI IMG/M metagenome (GOLD analysis project Ga0335072, IMG submission 206725) | Soil microbial communities from Loxahatchee National Wildlife Refuge, Florida, United States - Lox_Sample_2.1 | ecosystem: Environmental > Terrestrial > Soil > Wetlands | place: USA... | reverse complement strand
CGCCTCGGTGGCGCTGGCCGCGCTGGCCGCGCTGGCGCTGGTCGCTGGCGTGACTGCCAGCCGTGCCGGACGCGAGGGTTACGCGTTCGCCGGCACGGCCGTGGCGATCGTCGGCGCGACCGGGGCGCTGTTCACCGCGCTCTACCCGCGGGTGCTGCCGTCCAGCATCAGCACCGCCTACGACCTCACGACCGCCAACGCCGCTTCCGCCGCCAAGACGCTGATGGTGATGACCGTGGTGGCGGCCATCTTCCTGCCGTTCGTGCTGGCCTACCAGGCCTGGACGTACTGGGTGTTCCGCAAGAGGGTGGGCGGTGACCCGCAGCAGCCTCCGCAGGCGCCGACGATCGACCAGCCGACGGTTGCGAGCCGGTGAAACCGCTTGATCCGCGGCTGCTGCGGCACGCCGGGCAGGCCAGGCGGTACATCGCCGCGGTGGCCGTGCTCGGAGCGCTGACCGCAGGCCTGGTCATCATCCAGGCCCAGCTGCTGGCCGGCGCGATCTCGGGCGCCTTCGAGCACGGGGACACGCTTGCCTTGCTGCGCGGCACGGTGATCGCGCTGACAGCCGTGGTGGCCGGCCGGGTCCTCGTGGCCTGGGGCACCGAGGCCGCCTCCTATCACGCCAGCGCCGCCACCAAGGCGGAACTGCGCCGCAAGCTGCTCGCGCGCGCGACCGACCTGGGGCCGCGCTGGCTGGCCGGCGCGGGGGGCACGGGCGGAGGGCGCAGCAGCGAGCTCACCGCGCTGGCCACCGAGGGCGTCGAGGCGCTGGACGGATACTTCGCCAAGTACCTGCCGCAGCTCGTGCTGGCCGCGGTGGTGCCGATCGCGGTGCTGATCCGGGTCGGCGTGGCCGACCCGCTCGCCGGGCTCACGATCGCCGCGACCCTCCCGCTGGTCCCGCTGTTCGGCGCGCTGGTGGGAAGGGCGACCGCCGAGCACGCCCGGCAGCGCTGGCGCGCGCTCGCCACGCTCTCGCACCATTTCCTCGACGTGGTCTCCGGCCTGACGACGCTGAAGGTGTTCGGCCGGGCCAAGGCGCAGCGCGAGGCCATCGGCGAGGTGACCGGCGAGTACCGGCGCGCCACCATGGGCACGCTGCGCGTGGCGTTTCTCTCTTCCCTGGTCCTCGAGCTCGTCGCGACCGTGTCGGTGGCGATGGTCGCCGTGGGTGTGGGGCTCAGCCTGGTCTACGGGCACCTCGGCCTGCGGACTGGCCTGCTCGCGCTCATCCTCGCCCCCGAGGCGTACCTGCCGCTGCGGCAGGCCGCCGCGCAGTTCCATGCCAGCGCCGACGGCCTGGCCGCCGCCGGCGACGCGATCGCCGTCATCGAGACGCCGTCCGGCCCGCCCACGCAGCATCGGCAGCTCGCGATCGCCGATCCGCGCGTGATCCGGATCGAGCGGGTCAGCGTCCTCCATCCCGGCCGGCCGCACCCCGCGCCGGACCGGCTGTCGGCGGTGATCAGGGCGGGCGAGGTTACCGCGCTCGCAGGGCCGAGCGGGTCCGGCAAGTCCACGCTGATCGACCTGCTGCTCGGCTTCACCCGGTCGTCCGCCGGGCGGGTGACGATCACGGGAGGCGCCGGCACCGCCGGCACCGACCTGGCGAGCCTGGATCGCGACGCCTGGCGCGCCCTGGTGGCCTGGGTGCCCCAGGATCCCTACCTGTTTCCCGGGACGGTGGCCTCCAACATCAGGCTCGGCCAGCCTGACGCGCCGGACCACGCGGTCGCGGCTGCGGCGCGCGCCGCCGCGGTGGACGACGTCCCGCTGGACCGCCGGGTGACCGAGCGGGGTGGCGGGCTGTCGGCCGGGCAGCGCCGCCGGGTCGCGCTCGCCCGCGCGCTGCTGCCCGGGCGCCCGGTGCTGCTGCTCGACGAGCCGACGGCCGGGCTCGACGCCGAGGCCGAGGCCCGGGTGCTCGACACGCTGCGCGCGCAGGCCAGGGCCGGCCGCATCGTGCTGATCGCCGCGCACCACCCCCGCGTCATCGCCACGGCCGACCACGTCATCAGCGTCGGTCAGCACGCCGAGCCAGCGGAAGCCCTTAGACACCGTGAGGAAGTACTCGCATGACGCACCCGGTGGCACGGGCACGGGAAGATGCCGGGCGGCTCGCGCTGGCAGGCGCCGCGGGAACCCTTGCGGCGATCTGTTCGGTGGGCCTGCTCGCCACGTCGGCGTGGCTGATCTCCAGGTCCGCGCAGCACCCTCCCGTCCTGTACCTGATGATCCCGGTGGCGGCGGTCCAGGCCTTCGGCATCGGCCGGGGCGTCTTCCGGTACGCCGAGCGGCTCGCCGGGCACGACGCGGCGCTGCGGGTGCTGGCCCGGCTCCGTGTGTCCGCCTACGACCGGCTGGAGCGGCTGGCCCCGGCTGGGGTGGCCGTCTTCCGCTCCGGCGACCTGATCAGCCGGCTGGTCAGCGACGTCGACTCGCTGACCGATCGCTGGCTCCGCGTGCGGCTGCCGTACGCGGCCGCGGTGGTGACCGGCGCGGCGGCGGTTGCCCTGTCCGCGGCCCTGCTCCCCGCGGCGGGCGTGGCCCTCGCCGTGTTTATCGTGGCCGCCGCCCTGGCCGCGCCGCTGCTGGCGGGAGTCATCTCCCGCCGCGCCGAGCGCGCGCTGGCACCGCGCCGGGGCGAGTTTGCGGCGGCCACCGTCGACCTGCTGGCCGGGGCCGGGGAGCTTTCCGTCTTCGGCACCAGCCGCGGCGCGCTGGACGCGGTGATGCAGGCAAACCAGCGAGTCGCGCGCGTCCAGGCCAGGTCCGCCGCTGCGCGCGGAGCCGGCGCGGCGGCCAGCACGCTCGCGGCCGGGGCGGCGCTGTGGGCCTGCCTGGTGCTCGGGGTGGCCGGCGTCTCCTCGGGCGCGATGGCAGGCGTGGCGCTCGCGGTGCTCGCGCTGCTCCCGCTGGCCGTGCACGACGTCGTCAAAGACCTGGCCCCCGCGGCGCAGGAGATACCCCGGCTGCGCTGCGCCGCTGCGCGAGTGGCCGACGTCATGGACAGGCCCGACCCGGTCCGCGAGCCGGCCAGCCCGGCACCGCTGCCCGCGCCGCCCTACGACATCGCCGTGTCCGGCCTGATCGCACGCTGGGAGCCGGACGGCCCCGACGTGCTGTGCGGAGCGGACCTCGAGCTGCCCGCCGGGTCTCGCGTCGCGGTGACCGGGCCGAGCGGGTCGGGGAAGACCACGCTCGCCATGGTGCTGCTGCGTTTCCTCGACGCGGCCGCGGGGACGGTGACCCTCGGCGGCACGGACATCACCGCGCTGGACTCCGATCAGGTGCGCTCCGTCATCGGCCTGTGCGCCCAGGACGCGCACATCTTCGACTCGACGCTGCGCGAGAACCTCCGGCTGGCCCGGCCGGACGCCAGCGACGCCGACCTGGCCGAGGCGCTGCGCCGCGCCCGCCTAGACGACTGGGTGGCCAGCCTGCCGGATGGCCTGGACACCGAGGTCGGCGAGCACGGGGCCCGGCTGTCGGGCGGCCAGCGGCAGCGGCTGGCTTTGGCCCGGGTGCTGCTCGCCGACTTCCCGGTGGTGATCCTCGACGAGCCCGCCGAACACCTGGACGAGCGGACGGCGCAGACACTGACCCGCGACCTGCTGACCGCCACCGCGGGACGCACGGTGCTGCTCATCACCCACCGCCCGGTGGCCGGTGGCGACGTCGACCACGTGCTGCGCCTCAGCGACGGCCGCCTCGTCAGCGCAGTTTCCGCAGGAACGGGTCTTGCTGCTGGGCGGGCGTGATCCGGATCCTGGCATCCACGGCGAACACGCCGTCCGAGCGGGCGATGACCGGGTTGAGGTCCAGCTCGGCGACCTCGGGGAGGTCGTCGGCCAGCCGGGACACGCGGAGCAGGGTTTCCCTCAGGGCCCCCAGATCGGCGGGCTGCGCGCCACGGTACCCGAGCAGAAGGGGAGCCGAGCGGATCGACCGGATGAGCTCGTCGGCGTCGGTGTCGCTGAGCGGGGCGAGCCGCGCGGCCCGGTCGGCGAGCACGTCCGTGGCCACACCGCCCAGCCCGAAGACGACCAGCGGGCCGAAGACGGGCTCCTGCGCCACGCCGACGATGACCTCGGTTCCCCCGGTGATCATCGGCTGGATCAGCACCCGCGCGTGTGGCCCGAACTTGCCGCTCAGCTCGCGGTACGCGCGCCGGACGTCTGCCTCGGTCTGCAGGCCGAGCTGCACGCCGCCGACGTCGGTCTTGTGCACCACGCCGGGCACATCGGCCTTCAGCACCACGGGGCCACCGAGGCCGGCCGCGGCGCGGGCCGCGTCGTCGGCGCTGGTGACCGGACGGAGGCTGGCCAGCGGGATGCCGTAGCAGTCCAGCAGCTCCGCGACCCGTTCCGGCGGCAGCCAGCCGCCACCGGGCGAGCCATGCAGGAACGTCCGCACGAGCGCACGGGCGTCGTCCTCCCGCACGTCGCCCAGCTCGGGGATGTGACCACGCGGCCGCGACCGCCACGCGCCGTAGGTGGCGGCGCGGGCCAGCGCGCGCGCAGCGGACTCTGGGTAGGCATACGAGGGGATGAGGTCTGGCCGTCCGTCGATCTTGCTCTCACCATCGTCGGCGGCCCGGCGCAGGAGGCTGACGCCCTCGTTCTGGTCCAGTACGACCGCGGCGAGCGGCTTCGTCACGTCGGCCGCCCGGATCGCGGTCACGAGATGACCGGTCGCCGCGGTGGGCAGCACGAGGGCGAGGACCGCGTCCACGCCCTCGTCGGCGGCCACGAGTTCCAGGCACCGCCGGAAGATTGGTTCTGTCACGGCGGCGCCGGTGTCCACGGGGCCGTTGATGGCGGCGTCGTGCGGCACCAGCGCGCGCAGCCGGCGCCGGGCCTCCGTGCTGGTCTTGTGCACGGTCAGACCGCACGAGGTGCAGGCGTCGGCGGCCAGCACCCCGGCGCCTCCGACATTGGAGATCACCGCGACGTTGCGGCCCGCGGGAGCCGGCTGGCTGGCGAGCAGCGCGGCGGCGTCGAGCAGCTCCCCGAGATTATCCATGGCGATGACACCGGCCTGCTCGAACAGGGCCTGGCGGGTGACCAGCGGCGTCGCCGCCGCAGCCGTGTGCGACGTCGCGGCCCGCTGGCCGGCGGCCGACCGGCCCGCCTGAACGGCAAGGACGGGCATGCGGGCGCCGAGACGCCGCGCGGTCCGGGCGAACTTACGCGGGTTGCCGAACGACTCGATGTACAGGACCGCGAGCTCGGTCTCGCCGTCCTGCTCCCACCACGTCAGCAGGTCGTTGCTCGAGACGTCGTATTTGTTCCCGACCGAGGCGAACGAGGAGATGCCCAGCCCCAGCCGGGACAGGTGGTCGACGAGCGCGAAGCCAAGACCGCCGGACTGCATCACCAGGCCCACCCGCCCGGGCGCCGGGTGGCGGGCGGCGAACGTCGCGTCCAGGCCGATGCCGGGCACGGCGACGCCGAAGCAGTTCGGGCCCACGAGCCGCATGCCGTACCGGCGGCAGGCCGCCAGCAGGTCGGCGCCCTGGAGGGCGTCGAGACCGGACGTGATCACCACCATCGCCTTGACGCCGCGCCGACCGCATTCATCGGCCAAGGCCGGCACGGCGGCCGGCGGTACGGCGACCACGGCCAGGTCGGGTGGCTCGGGCAGGGCGGTCACCGACGGCAGGCAGGGCACACCTTCCATGTGCACGGCGTGCGGGTTGACCGCGTAGATCTTTCCCTGGTATCCGCCGCTGACGATGTTGTGCAGGATGGCGCGGCCGACGGTTCCCGCGCGCCGGCTGGCACCGACGACCGCGACCGAGCCCGGCTGAAACACGTGCCGCAAGCTGGCCACGTCCGCGTGACGTTCGCGCATGTCGACCGCCTCGTGATAGGGCTCCCAGTGCGGATCGGCGTCGCCGTGGGGCAGGTCGCAGGCGAGGTCGACGACACCGTGGTGGTACTGCCGCCGGGCGGTCAGCCCGGCGTCGGTCAGGACCTTGAGCATTTCGGCGTTTTCGCTGAGGACCGACGCGACGAACCTGCGGACGCCGCGGCGGCACGCGGCCGACACCAGGTGCTCGAGCAGGAGCGTGCCGACGCCCCGCCCGTGCATCTCGTCGGACACGGCGAACGCGATCTCCGCGTCGGCGCCCCTGGTGATCTCGTAGGTGGCCACGCCGACGAGTTCGCGGCCTTTAAATGCGAGAAGCGCGAGGCGATCAGGCGCCGCGGGGCGGCAGACCCTGGTCGCCTCGCGCTCCGCCGACAGCTTGCTGATGCCGAAGAATCGAAGGTAGGCGTTGTCCGGGGACATCGCCTCGTGCATGAGCCTGACCATGGTGAAGTCGCCCGGTGTGGCAGCGCGGATCTCGATCGTGGTGCCATCCGCCAGCAGCGCGTAGGCGCTGGCGCCGTCGTCCGTGGTGGGCTGGCTGCCCAGTTCAGTCTCCATTGCGCCTCCCACCTCAATATCGGGCGGAGCGCTTCCCGGTGGCATCGGCCGAAGGTCCCCCATCGCCGGGGCGTTCGCCCTCGGCAACCCCGTGGGTCACGCCCGCATGCGTCCAAGGTCCCGGCCAGGGCGGGCCGTACGTCCCGTTCCGGCTGGTCGTTGGACTCAGGTGCACGGGTACCCGGCGCGCTGGAATGGGGCAATGGGAGGTGACCGCAGTGAAACTGACAACGGTCAAGGACGTGATGACCAACACCGTCGTGGCTGTCCGGGAGAACGCGGACTTCAAGGAGTTCACCGGGTCGGTAGAGCGGCGTGCCGAGGCGCTCAGCATGCTCGCCACGATCCGCCACCTCGAAGGGGTCATCGGCGTCCGCGACCGCCTCAGTTACCCCGCGGAGGGTTGACCGGCGCAAGCCAGGTCACCTGGCCGCCGGGTAGCTGATCTCGTCGCGCACGGCGACGACGCCTTCGGTGTGCCGCACCGCGGCAACGATGCCGTGGCCAATGTCCGCGGTCTCCGGCCTGCCCGTCAGTGTGACGACGCCGTCTCGCACGGTCACGGAGAACACGCTGGGATCGACAAGGAACTCACCCACGATGATCTTGTTAAGAATCTCCCAGCGGAGGTCCGCGTCGGTCCGGCCGAACACGCGCAGCACGTCAGCGCGGGTGATCACGCCAATCAGCCGACCATCGTCCACGACGGGCAGGCAGCTGACCTTCCGGTCGTACATGACGTGGGCGGCGTGACTGACCAGGTCAAAGGGACCGATGGTGACGGCTGGCCGGCTCATCACGTCCGATGCGGTCACGCCCACGGCCTTCTCCCGCTCGGCGCGGTGCCCCGGGCTGGCGAGCGGCCCGCGATGGCCCTCATTGCCGGCCTCCAGTGCCTCCTTCGGCAGCAGATCCGCCTCTGACACGACACCGACGACTTTGCCGTCGGCATCGAGAACCGGGAATGCCGTGGCATGCTGCTCTCGGAGCCTGGCCGCGATTTCTTTGAACGACACACTGGCCCGCACAGCTACCGGGTCCGGCGTCATGACATCCACGACTCTGCTACTCATCGCCTTCACATCTCCCATCATCAGCCGCTATATCCCAGGTAATGACCCTCCCGGTGCGGCGCCCATGGACGAAAGGCTCTATCCAGACGGCCGTCAGGCCTGTTTCGCCGGGACCAGCGACCCTGGCACGCGGCGGCTCTGGCCACAACCGTGGTCTGGCTGGAACAGCCAGGCATCCAGGTTCGTCCCGGGCTGGGTACGGCCGTACGCCGCGATCGCCTTCGCGAATGTCTCCTGAACCAGGTCTTCCGCATCGAGCCGGTTGCGGGTCAGCCGCAGAGCCCCCGGATAGAGCTGGGCCGCTTGGCGCCTTAACCCGTCGTCGGTCCAGACCGATTCCATCGTTGCCGTGGCCATCCTTGCGTCCCTCCAGATCTCAGGCGGCAAGTGCTTCCTTCTCGGCCCGCACGAATTCGTAGCCAGCCATCGCGGCTTCGGCGCAGGCCCATGCGGGCATGCCGGGCATCCGGTCGATCGCCGCGATCACGCCGTCCAAAGCGATGATGCTGGTCAGTGCGGCGAAGCCACCGACCAGGCCACTGCCGCGAACCGCCACGTCATGCAGGCCGGGTTGCAGGTGCGCGGTCGGCAGAATGAGCGCCCGGTCTCTGCAGAACCGTTCCACCTGCTCACCCACACCGAGGTCACCGAACCCGCAAGTGGAGTTCACCAGCAGGTAGGCCTCGGGGCTCAGCCCGGAAAATATGTCGGCTCTGCCCAGCTCGGCTGGGTCCTGGACGATCAGGGCATCCGCGATGGGCGGCACCCCTGCGGTGGCCGTGGCCCGGCCGTCGATCGTGCACAGCGATACCCCTGGGGCAGACAAAACGGCCACCGCAGGTCTTCCCTCGGCGGAAGCCGCGGCGGACAGCAGCTCGGCTGCCCACAGAACCTCGTGGCTGTGCTTTCCCTGCACCCGCGTGGTGAACATGCGTTCTAACCCCCTGTAGTCTTCCGGTTACTCTCGTGCTCTATGGCATCGCGCTTGGCTGGTCGCCACCAGGGACCTTCGTCAGCAGACACGGGGACGCTGGTCCCTGCGGTGCCAGCTGCGCCGGTGGCCTGGGGGACCTATGGCCCTGCCAGCACAGGGCCGACTCGGGCCACAATGACGTTGCCGACCATGTCGCTCGCCAGACCGGCGAGGAGGTACCCGTGCAGAACGCCACCGCAGCGGACGGGCCGCTGCTGATGGAGGCCGCGGTCCTGGGCTCGCTGCACGCCGCGCTGCGGAGTGCCGGGTACCGGGTGATCGGTCCGACCGTGCGCGACGGAGCGATCGTCCTCCGTGAACTCGAGTCGGCCGATGATCTCCCGTTCGGCTGGGGGGTTTCGCTCCAGCCGGGCGGCTACCGGATACGGCGCCGCGACGACCGCGCGGCGTTCGGTCATTCCGCCGGGCCGCAGTCGTGGAAGCAGTTCCTGCACCCGCCGCGGGAGAAGGTGTGGTCCGCTCACCGGACGGCCGACGGGTTCGAGGTCGAACCGGCCGACGAGGCGGCACCGAGGCTGGCGTTCTTCGGCGTGCGTCCGTGCGACCTGGGCGCAATCAAGATCCAGGACCAGGTGCTGGGCCGCGGTCGGCACGCCGGCTCGCCGTACGCCGTCCGCCGGTCGGCCGTGTTCATCCTGGCCGTTAACTGCACGGAGCCGGGCGAGACGTGCTTCTGCACCTCGATGGGCACCGGGCCGGAAGCCGGGCCAGGCTACGACCTCGCGCTGACCGAGATGACCGGCGACGGCACCCATCACTTCCTGGTCGACGTCGGCTCGCCGGCTGGCGCCGACGTCATCGCCGCCGTGCCGACCGGGCCAGCCGGGGATGCGGCCGCGCGGCGGGCTAGGTCCGCGGTAGCCGCGGCGGCCGGCCAGATGGGCCGGTCGATGCCCACCGGCATCCTGCACGACCTGATGGCCGCCAGCGGCGACGCCGCTCGCTGGGATGACGTCGCGGATCGCTGCCTGACCTGCGGGAACTGCACGATGGCGTGCCCGACGTGCTTCTGCACCACGGTCCAGGACACGACCGATCTGTCCGGCGATCACGCCGAACGCTGGCAGCTCTGGGATTCATGCTTCGATCTTGATTTCTCCCACTTGCACGGCGGGCCGGTGCGTTCCTCTCCGCACAGCCGGTACCGGCAGTGGCTCACGCACAAGCTCGGCACCTGGCACGACCAGTTCGGCAGTTCTGGCTGCGTCGGCTGCGGCCGCTGCATCGTCTGGTGCCCTGTGGGCATCGACCTGACCGAGGAGGTCGCTGCCCTTCAGGACGAGGTCCTGCAGGGCGGAACGAGCGCCGGAGGCCAGGAGCCGTGAACGCGGTCGCGGCGTCGGTGCTCGCGGGCCATGCATTCCTGCGCGGCATGCCTTCGTCAGACGTGGCCCTGCTGGCCGGGGCGGCCGTTGCCGTTGAAGTGCCCGCAGGTCACCGGCTGTTCGATGAGGGCGAGCCCGCCGCGAACTGCTGGCTGCTCACGGCCGGGCAGGTGGCGCTGGACCTGCCCGTGCCGGGACGGCCGAACCTCATCGTCGAGACGCTCGGCAGCGGCGACGTGATCGGATTCTCCTGGCTGTCACCGCCCCATGAATGGCAGTTCGGCGCGCAGGTGCTGGAGCCAGCCACCGCCTTCGAGCTGGACGGCCCGGCCGTGCGGGCCCTGTGCGAGGATCACCCGGGGCTTGGCTACCAGCTAGCGATGCGGATGCTGGCCGCGGCCGTCCGTCGGCTGCAGGCCACCCGGATCCGGCTGCTCGACCTGTACGGTCCACCGGGCGGTGGTGATGCGGGATGAGCATGCAGACGCTGCCGGCCCGGTACCGGGTCGCCTCCCGGTCCGCCGAGACGCACGACACGGTGACGCTCGGCCTCGAGCCGGTTGACCAGCCGATCGGCGCGTACCTGCCGGGGCAGTTCACGATGCTGTACGCGTTCGGCGTCGGCGAGGTGCCGATCTCGATCAGCGGGCCCGCGGAGGCCGGCCTGACCCACACGATCCGTTCCGTGGGAGCGGTGACCCGGGTTCTCTGTGAGGCCGACCCGGGACAGGTCATCGGAGTCCGGGGACCATTCGGAACGGACTGGGGCGTGGCCGACGCGGCAGGCCGGGACCTCGTCGTCGTGGCGGGAGGCATCGGGCTGGCACCGCTGCGCGGCGCGCTGCTGGCGGCGCTGGCGGCCCGTGAGATGTACCGCCGCATCGTGGTGCTGATCGGGGCCAGGGGCCCGGACGAGCTCGTCTTCGCCGGGGAACTGGAGGCCTGGCGTGCGGGCGGTGCGGAGGTCCTGGTCACCGTCGACCGGGCCACGGCGGGCTGGACCGGGCACGTCGGCGTGGTCACCCAGCTGATCGGTCGGGCACAGCTCGACCCGGCCGCGGCACTGGTCCTGGTCTGCGGCCCGGAAGTGATGATGCGGCTCACCGCGCGGGCGCTGTGCGAACACGGCGTGCCCCCAGGGAACATCCGGGTGTCGCTGGAGCGGAACATGCGCTGCGGCACTGCCGAGTGCGGCCACTGCCAGCTCGGCCCGCTGCTGCTGTGCCGCGACGGCCCGGTGGTCAGCTATGCCCGAGCCGCCCCGCTGCTGAGCGTTCAGGAGCTATGACATGACCCGCCCTAAGCTCGCGGTGTGGAAGTTCGCGTCCTGCGACGGCTGCCAGCTCACCCTGCTGGACTGCCAGGACGAGCTGCTGGCACTGGCGGCCGAGGTCGACATCGTCCACTTCACCGAGGCGACATCCACGGACGAGGCCGGGCCCTACGACGTGTCGCTCGTCGAAGGCTCCGTGACCACGCAGCAGGATGCCGAGCGGATTCGGCGGATCCGTGCGCAGTCGAAGACCCTCGTCACGATCGGCGCGTGCGCCACGTCTGGCGGGATCCAGGCGCTGCGCAACTTCGCGGACGTCGCGGACTTCGCCGCCGTGGTCTACGCCCAGCCCGAGTATGTGCGGACCCTGGCGACGTCCACCGCGATCGCCGATCACGTGGCCGTCGACTTCGAGCTGCGGGGCTGCCCGATCGACAAGCGCCAGCTCATCGAGCTGATTTCGGCGCTGTTGGTCCGCCGCAAGCCCCGGATACCGGGTCACAGTGTGTGCTACGAGTGCAAGCGCCGCGGCAACACCTGCGTCATGGTCGCTCAGGGCACCCCGTGCCTGGGCCCCGTGACGCAGGCCGGATGCGGTGCGATCTGCCCGGCGTTCGGCCGTGGCTGCTACGGCTGTTTTGGCCCGGTGGCCGAGCCGAACACCGCCTCGCTCATCCCGCAGCTAGGGCAGCTCGGCATGTCCGACGACGGCATCGGCCGGGTCTTCGCCACGTTCAACGCGGCTGCTCCCGGCTTCGCCCGAGCGCGGCCCGCACCTCGCGCAGAACCGTCCCGGTGAGGGCGGCTGCCGCGGCCGAGACCGCGGGCGTGAGCCCGACTCCGTGGCCGACGTCGCCCGCCTCCACCGCATGCACGACCAGGTGCTCGGGCATCCGGCCTAGCGCTGCGGCCAGGCCGATCGCGTCCCGGAGGCCCAGCCCGTGCGAGCTGACCGTCTGGGCGCCCGAGGCGTCGTCCCGTCCAATGGCAAACCGGTGCAGGCGCCCAGGAGAGGGTGGATCCGCCACGACGGCGTCGACGACCACCGCGAGCGACGCCCCGGTCCAGGCCTCGATCATGCCGGCCGGCTCGCCATCGCTGCACACGAGCCGCACCGTGGTCTCGGCGGCGGCATCCGGGCCGGTGGCGAGGTGCTCCCGCAGCCGCATCAGCACCTCGGGGCCGATGCCGTCGTCGCGCCGGTACTCGTTGCCGACGCCGATGACCACCACGCGGCTCCGGTCCGCGGCCGTCATGCCCGGTCCACGTGCACGGTCAGGAAGTGGGTGGCGCACGAAATGCACGGGTCATAGTTCCGGATGGCCTGCTCGCACGCCCGGGTGAGCCGCTCGTCGTCGAAGTCCAGCCGGTCCTGGACGAAGCCGCGCAGGTCGCCGGCGATCGCGGCCTGGTTCTGGGACGTCGGGGGCACGATGCGCGCGCTGCGCACGATCCCGTCTTCGTCGAGCTCGTACCGGTGGTACAGCACGCCGCGAGGTGCCTCGGACACGCCATGGCCGGTCGCGGCGCGAGGCACGGCCGCGACGAACGAGCTGGTCGGTTCCTCGTAGCCGCCGATCAGCCGGAGCGCCTCCTCGACCGCGCAGACGATCTCGACCGCCCGTACGACGATGCTCTGGAACGGGTTACGGCAGCCAGGCCCGAGCCCGGCCTCCCGGGCCGCGGCGGCCGCGGCCGACGGCAGCCACTGTGAGTTGAGCGTGTACCTGGCGAGCGGCCCGGTCAGGTAGCTCCGGTCACGGCCGGCGAGCCTGGCGTGCAGCGCGGTGGAGTGCGGCACCTGTTCCTCGATGACGTGCTGCTCGAACTCCGCGGCCGGGAACGTCAGTCCCCCGCTGCTGACCAGCGTCCCGCTCTCGATCGGGTAGCTGCCCGGCCGCCGCAGCGCCAGCAGCTCGTGATCGCAGGCGAAGTCCGGAAAGTCGAAGCCCGCCACCCAGCGCACCGTGTCCACCGCGAGGTCGAGCGCCTGCCTCAGCTGCCCGGCCAGCGGCGCGAGGTCCGCTGCCGAGGGAGCGCGGTAGAAACCGCCGACGCGCACGTTGACCGGATGGACGGACCGGCCGCCGACCACCTCCATGAGCGCGTTGGCGACCCGGCGCAGCGACAGGCCACGCTCGACGATCTCCCTGTGGTCGCGCGCGAGCTCAATGGCACCCGGATAGCCGAGGAAATCGGGGGCATGCAGCATGTAGATGTGCAGCGCGTGGCTGGAGATCCACTCGCCGCAGTACAGCAGCCGCCGCAGGTCCGCTAGCGGCCCGGGAAGGCTGACGCCGCAGGCCTCCTCGATTGCCTGGCAGGCGCTCGTCTGGTAGGCCACGGGGCAGATCCCGCAGATCCGGGCGGTGATATCGGGCGGCTCGGTGTAAGACCGGCCGGCCAGGAACGCCTCGAAGAAGCGCGGCGGCTCATAGATGTCGAGCCGCACCTCCTCCACCCGGCCGTCGCCGACCCGCACGTACATCGCACCTTCACCCTCGACGCGGGCAAGGCCGGCGGCTGCCAGTGTGCGGTCACTCCGGTGCGTCATGTCCACCTCGCCCACACGAGCCGACGGGACGGCTCCTCATTATCCCTGGCTCGGTTGATATCACGCGGCAGCGAGCCGCCGGGCGGGACGATCGGCCGCCCTTTCCGGGACCTTCGGTCCTAGCGCCCCTGCTGTCACAGCCGGATCGTCGAGGTGCCGGATCTTCCGGGCCCACACTCCCGGGGAGGGACGATGAACAAGACGATCGTGCTGGCCGTGGAGGCGAAGAGCCACGTGTCGGCCGCTGCGGACATGACGCGGGAGCTCAGCCAGGACAGCGGTGACAAGGTCATCGTGGTCCACGTCCATGAATTCGCCGTCGGCCGCTGGGGCCGGATGCAGGTTGACTGCGGCGAGGGCGAGGGTGAAGCGGTGGTGAGCAAGATCGTCGCCGGCCTCAAGGACGCCAATGTCACCGCCGAAGGCGAGATCAGGGAGGCCCAGCTCGGGCACATCGCACGGAGCATCCTCACCGCCGCCGACGAACACAACGCCCGGGTCGTCGTGATCGGGTCGGGCGGTCGGGTGGATCTGCCACACCTGCCGTTCGGCACTGTGGCGCACCGTCTGCTGCACCTGGCCAGACGGCCGGTTCTCATCGTGCCGCCGGAGCAAGGCACCAAGGGCGCCGAGCACCAACCAGCGTCGGCCGCGGCGGCTGCAAGCTGACGTCCTCCTCCCCTGCGTACACGGAGCATGACATGAATACATTGATCATCGTCCTGATTGTCGCCGCGGTGGTCGTGCTGATTACTCTTGCGCTGGCGGTGCGGCTCGTCTGGCAGTACGAGCAGGGCGTGTTGTTCCGGCTCGGTCGGCTGCGCGGGACGCGCTCCCCCGGGCTGCGGGTGATCATCCCGTTCGTCGACATCTTGCGCAAGGTGTCGCTGCGGGTCGTGACCATGCCGATCCAGTCCCAGGGCATCATCACCCGCGACAACGTCAGCGTGGATGTGTCGGCCGTCGCGTATTTCCGTGTGGTGGACGCAGTCAAGTCGGTGCTGGCGATCGAGAACGTCAGCGCGGCGATCAACCAGATAGCCCAGACCACGCTGCGCAAGGTCGTCGGCCAGAACACCCTGGATCAGACGCTGTCCGAGACCGACGCGATCAACCTCGACATCCGCAAGATCCTCGATGCCATAACGGCCGACTGGGGCGTGGAGGTCACGCTGGTGGAGCTGAAGGACATTCAGCTGCCCGACAGCATGAAGCGGGCGATGGCCCGGCAAGCCGAGGCCGAGCGGGAGAAGCGAGCCAAGATCATCAACGCGGAAGGCGAGGCCCTGGCCGCTGCGGCGCTGGGCCAGGCCTCGGACACGATGATGGCTCACCCGCTCGCGCTCCAGCTGCGGAATCTGCAGAGCCTGGTCGAGATCGGCGTGGACAAGAACACCACCGTGGTGTTCCCCGCTCCGCTGATGAGCACGATCGAGGAACTCGGGGCCTTCCTGAACCGTGAGGCAGACGCCGCCGGCGGACGAACCCACCCGGCGGTCACGGCGGTCTCTGGGAACGGCGCCGCGGAACTCGACCCTGCCGCGCTGGCCAACTCCGACATCGCCGATTAGGAGGACGGTGCGCCGTGCTGATCATCAGTGAACTGTCTGCCATCGAGGCCCTCGACTCGAGGGGTCACCCGACGCTGGTCGTAACCACGATGGCTTCGGACGGCGTGAGCGCCCGGGCAGGTGTGCCCTCGGGTGCTTCGACTGGAACGCGTGAGGCGCGTGAATTGCGCGACGGCGACCCGGCCCGATTCGGCGGCTTGGGCGTCCGCCATGCCGTCGGCCATGTGAATGGGGAAATTGCCGATGCGCTCCGCGGCCGGGCCTTTGCCAGCCTTGCCGAACTCGACGCGGCGCTGATCGAGCTCGACGGGACACCCGGCAATGCCAGGCTGGGT
>Ga0335072_10007805_pt1 | contig 15564 bp, 13 predicted proteins | sample Lox_Sample_21_FD_206725 | JGI IMG/M metagenome (GOLD analysis project Ga0335072, IMG submission 206725) | Soil microbial communities from Loxahatchee National Wildlife Refuge, Florida, United States - Lox_Sample_2.1 | ecosystem: Environmental > Terrestrial > Soil > Wetlands | place: USA... | reverse complement strand
GCTCGAGGGCCATACTGATATCGCCAACGCCGTGGCCTTCTCGCCGGACGGCAAGCTGCTGGTGTCGGTATCGCACGACCGCACGATCAGGCTATGGGACGCGGCCACGGGGGTTGCACTGCAGACGCTCGAGGGCCATAATGATGGCGTCGAGGCTGTGGCCTTCTCGTCGGACAGCAAGCTGTTGGTGTCGGCATCGCGCGACCGCACGGTCAGACTGTGGGACACGGCCACGGGGGCGACACTGCAGACGCTCGATGGTCATACTGATTGGGTCAAGGCCGTGGCCTTCTCGCCGGACAACAAGCTGCTAGCGTCGGCATCGGACGACCGCACGGTTAGGCTGTGGGACACTGCCACGGGGGCGGCGCTACAGACGCTCGAGGGCCATACTAATTGGGTCAACGCCGTGGCCTTCTCGCCGGACGGCAAGCTGCTGGTGTCGGCATCGAGCGACCACACGGTCAGGCTGTGGGACGCGGTCATGGGGGCGGCGCTGAAGACGCTCGAGGGCCATAAGTCTATTAGCGAGCTATCTTTCTCTAGGGATGGCCAATACCTCGAGACTGATCGCGGGCTGCTATATACCCAACCCTCCTCGTTCGATGCCCCTCCTAAGGCGCTACCTTCCTATACTATGTTTGCAAATGTGGATTGGGTCACTCGAGACGGAGAAAACCTCCTTTGGCTTCCTTCTAATAGCAGAGGGACATGTTCAGCTTTCCGACGCAATCTCTTAGTCTTAGGACAAGCATCTGGTCGGGTAATATTCATCGCTTTCAGCTCTTCTTAGCTTGAGGCTCATTTCTGCACCGGAAATTAGCTGAGCTGTGGAATATCATGCATCTAATTTTTCTGATATCTCCATCATCTTCCCGCCTTGAATTATCCTATGATTGGGTCCTACGGAGATCGATGTCGTTGAGCATGGAAAAAGAAGTCGAAAATATTGCGGAAGCAAAAGGCTGACCAACCGCAGTTCCCATATGGCTATCATAGTCACAGATCGTACTCACAACAGTCAGAAATGGAAAGGGCTTGGCTCTCCCAATTTCTTTGGGATGGTGGAACAGGTGGACGTGGCAGCGAAGAACAAGACAATTGTCTCCCTCATACCTTAGCAGATGCTTCCAAATGGCTAAGTGGTGTAGAATCATTCTCTTCCTCGTCTTTGAAGCCGTGTGATACTTGTATGGCACGCGCAAGCCGAGAAAATGGAGGGCCATCGTTATCTTCCAACATCTTATACCCTCGACCAATCCTTGCCCAACCAACTCTCCTAGACCACCATCATGAAAAGACACACGGCTTGAGGCTAGTTGCATGATTTGAAGAGCCTTGCACACATATGAGCCGAGAAATGGAGGGCTAATCTCGCCATCGTTGGATCTTCCCACATCCACTATCCTCACCCAATCGTCGCCCAACCAAATTTCTCAGACCATCATAGTTAGCAGCCAGGCGCTTTGAGGCTGATTGTATACTTTGAAGAGCGTTGAGCACATACAAGCCGAGAAAAGGGAGGGTCAATATTCGACTTTTCTATTGAGAGTGTCACGGCCCTGCCCTCGACTTACCTCACCCAGAACCTACTTTTTGGGCATTGTGTCTCATAGAGTAGATCCTCTTTAATCCCATTAATTCCATCAAGCCTGTCCTCCTGTGCCTGTGGTACAAGGTCATTCAAGGCGTCTTGCAACACCAGTGCTACGACAATCAATTCAAATATGCACATTCTACCATCGGACTTTTCTGCCTCGTGACTGGGGCGAAGGATAGCCATGGTTAGGCGATCGAGATCGGGACAAATGATCCTCGGATGGAAGTTAGGGAAGGCAACGAGCGAGAGGCCATTTCGTACCGGAGGGGGTTGCGGCTCTATATAGATCTAGCTCCATGAAGTCGTTTCTAGACAGTGACCATTAAAACAAGGAGGATGCTAAAACGGGTCCCTCGTGGCAAAGCTTATCCAGGCCCGAATTTGAGCGCCCACGTCGGGGTAGGGATTCTGACTTAGACCCCTGTCTACAGCGTAGTGTCGGGGTGAAGGGTACTTGAAAGCGGCGGCAAAGGATGCTCAATTCGGCGCCCATTTCACCCAGATGATTACTTTCTCCGCTTGGTGGTTTGAGAGCTACGATATCTGCTTCTCATTTAAACGGAAATGGTATTCATGTGGCTTATCCGTGACTGTCTAGTCTAACACATAGAGCTCCATTCCTAGATCATTGTACACATACACAAGGCCCCTGCTGAGGATGGGCAGCGAGCCGCTCGTGATCCGAACGACGCAGGCCTTTGCTCTTGGAGCATCGGCCTGGCTTTCTGGTACGTGCTGAAAGGTTTCGTTTGTATGCATAGAGTGTTTCTAAGCTTGAAATGGTGGAGCTGCCTGCTGTTTGCATGTCGTATTTTCTGCTTTGAATGTACTGCCTGTGCCAGTCTGAGAGTGCCTCTTTTATTCAGAGGCGTCAAGGCCTTAGCACATCTTATTCTACCGAAACTATCCAACTGTACGAGATAAAGAAATCCTCGCAGCGGTTCCTCTGTTCGCGTTCAGACTGTTTGAAGAGTTCTTACCTTACATCTATCTCTGCCCTACTCCGCCCTCAGCGTGCAGTCTACCCATCTCCGAGGTTTTGAACCTCTCACCTTCCTCCTCCATCCACTCTACTTCGCTTTCTTTGTCTAAGCCCACTTTCTCAAACCCCATGCTAAACCATTACCCCCTTCACAGGCGGCATGTCCGCAATCTCCGTCCTCGCCGTCCCCGCCCTCCTCCAGCCACACACGTCGCAAGACCCACTCCCGCCTCCCCAAAAACCTTCCTGCCCCCGGACAACGGCATTGCAATTCTCAACCATGTACGCCATCGGCCGGGTCACCCAGCCCCCACTCACCATCCTCATCGCATCCGCATTCTTCTACCTCGCGTACCGCGCGCATGGCGGCACCGCTACCACGTCCCCTAGCACCCTGCCACAAGGCATTGCCCAAGGCGTCCGCGTGTGGCAACTATGGGCTTGTGGCGGAGCGGCGGTGCTGGGTGCGCTATGGCCATTTACGTTTTTGGTGCTGGAGCCCGTTAGTCAGCGGCTGTTGGTGCTTGCGCGGGAGGATGGAGGCGGTGATATCATGGCGAAGATGGAGGAGGGCAGGGCAAGTGGGGACGGACAGGAGGAGGAACGGGAGAAAGAAGTGCGAGAGGTGCAAGCTCTGCTCTACCGCTGGGGAGTGCTGAATTTGATCCGGGCGTGTCTGCCAGCTGTCGGGGCTGGGTGCGGGTTCTGGGCTGTATTTTTCGGGGCAACGTGAGTGTATGGATCGAGATATGAAGTGATGGGTACAGAGGATGTCGTGTTGGTTGTGGGCCGTAGGGTGTTTTAGGGAGTAGGATTGCTAGCATATCGGTCCATCTTCCATGCGCACACAGTACATGGTCAAGAAAAACCGGATTGTATGAGTAGGGGAAAAATCGTTCTCAATTCCCCTCCCAAAAGTCTATACTACAGTATCATGACGACGTCGCCAGATCTGCGATCTATCCAGCCCCAAAGTAACATTTGTAAGATGTTTCCGAGTCATATTCTAATGCAAACTCCGAGGATCTTCTATATGCAGCAACGAAAAGTCCCACACGCAATCCCAATATCAGTGCTAACTAAAGCTTGTTGCCATGGACAGAGAATGATCTCGTACCCAGTCCCAAAATGCCGTACCAGTAAATGCTAACCCACTACGCTCTACATATTTAGCAGGCTGTTCTGCCTTCTTGCCGGACTTCCCGTGCCCGTCTCACCATCCTCACTCTGCCCAATGCCGCTATCGGTTCCTCCGCCCATATTCGAATCGATGTCGATATCCCAACGTTCTTCTTCTTGGGCATCGTCGCTCTGCTCCCATCCTTTCTGCACAGCACCTCGGACATTCCACCTTAGCGCCCGCTGCACACTCTCCACCCACTCGTTTCCGCTCGTCATGACGGTGGGGAATGGGTACTGTGAGGCCTCTAAGGTCACAAAGTCGCCTTGCTTGAGTTCAATACGCCCCTTGCCATCAAACGAGCAGTATGCGGTGGATCTTGACTTTTCAGGCACAGCAATGCGCAGTGCAAGTGCATCACTGAGCACCATAGGTCTGAAGCTAAGGGTGTGCGGGCAGATAGGTGTAAGGAGGATCGCTGGGATTGACGGATGTATCAATGAACCACCTGCGGAAAGACTGTATGCTGTGGAGCCAGTTGGTGTGGAGAAGATGCATCCGTCGGCTTGCACGATGGTCAGGAGCTCGTTGTCGCCGTAGAGCTCAAGGTTCGAAACATAGGGCGACGGTCCGCGGTCGATAACTAGCTCGTTCAGGACTTCGAATTGTTCACCTTCCTCAACCGTGCCTCTTTCGGCGCCAGGGCTTCTGTCGGCTCTCCAAACGGTACACGTGAAGCGCATTCGAAGATTAACTCGCATGCCACTTTCTCCCATCACCCTGTCTAGATGTTCCTTGTATTTTTCAAACTCGAAATTGGTCAGAAAGCCGAGGCTTCCTAGCGAGAACGATAGGATAGGAGGGACGACACGTTGGAAAAGCCAAGAAGTGAAGAGGACGGTGCCGTCTCCGCCAAGGGTAAGAACGAGATCGAACTTCTCAGGTGATGTCCAGCACAAGTCAGGTGTCCAGTATTTGAGCATATGTTGGAACCTGTCATCCTTCCTCAGCAGGCCATTTGCGTCGAAGCGTTTCGCATGGCGTAGTTTAGCATCGACGTATACGTTAACGCCAACATCGCTCCCATAGCGGGGTGTCGTAAGAAGCCATTCGGTCAAGTCTCGCGTCAATTGGACGAGGCGGTGGTCGCGTGCTTTCGTCACGACCATGACATTGCGAACAGCGAGCTTGATGGGACGCCGTGACAGCTGCTTTGATACCTCTCGTACGCCAGTTGCCGTCTGCATCAATCTTGAGTGCGAAAACTCGCTCTCTTCGGCAATCTCCTCAAGGACCTTATCAAAATTGATGATGCCATCGAACCGCTGATGGAAGAAACATGGTGACTGTAACGAGAAGCGCCTTGCAGACGGTGACATGGTTGGTAGGGAGGTGAGCTGTAAATTCGAAAGTGCTGTAGACAAGCACTGAGAGGATGCATTGGGCGCAGTTGACTCTTTGTCATTCTCGCCTTGATTGCTGGATACACCGAGGCCAGCAGAGAGAGGTATGCCAGATTTGCTAGTCGCAGGAGGCCTAGATGCAAGTGCCTTCATGATCGTTTGACGTGGTACGATGTCAGGTCGTAGTTTGCTGCGGTGATGCAAAAATGATTTTGACGCACCGAACGCTGGCGAACCTGGGATCTGTAGTGGTGTAGGGTCACTCTTGCCCTTTTCTATTGAGACCGGGGACAGTGAAAAAGCGTTCACGCTTGTCGACTTTTCCTGGTGAGCTGCATGGCTTTCTCCGTTTGTGAAAGTATCTATGTGCGATGCGTAACTGGAAAGGATCGAGTCTCCAAAGGCGGATGCCATGGTAGACGGTCTGGAGGTGCCATTGGGAATCTTGAAAGAAGGGATCTCGGGAGGAGAGTTTCTTCCGGAGTCGTGTTGCCGGTCTAATATCGGAGAAAGTGAAGGGAATGGAGGCATTGGGGTTGGCATCATCGGATATGTGTAGAGTCGGTCAGACCGCTTGGCGCCCCCCACGTGCTGATGGCCCTGCAGAGACCCACCCCAGGGGGGCTGACTCTGCTTATATGCTAAATCGGGCGTTGGGGCAATGCTGCATAAAATGTGCAGTTTGTTTCCGGACCCCTGGTTCGGAATTGAGCAGCTGCAAGTGATTGTGACGAAGATTGGTTGAGGAATCGTGATGTGTCCGTTGTTGGGATAGCAACTTTTTTTCTCTGGGTCACCTCAGGGGTCTCCTTTTGGTACGATTTAGTGATGGAGCCAACGGGGCAAAAACACCGCCTAACTCCCCGAGAACAGGATCGCGTTCGTTTTGAGTGGTCGCACAGGGCGATCTTCCGCTTGTACTAACTAACAATTGTAAACCGTGATAGTAATCACATGCGTGATTGATGTGCTTAGGTGGTCACAGGCCATGTATATCGGCAAACCTTGTATCTAAATCGATGACAGGAGGGAGGTGCGCTTGACGCCTGTGCATGCAGGTGGCCGGATTTGGACTGACGTTTGTAGGGAAGAAGTTGCTGGCCTGGTTTGGCTCGGGAAAAGTGGAAGGGGAAAGGAGATGGACTGGACCAATTGTACGAGAAGAATCAAAGGTGTTAAATGACGCGAACCTGGGTAGCAGTGTAAAGACCGACGAGAAGGAAAGAAATAGGAAGTCGGGAATTCATATGGGAGAGGCCAAAACTCGTCAACTTTCGCTTGCTTGACTTCGTGCGGCTGTTGATGCAATGGGTCCAGCGCGGGTAACAATAAGTGTTGAACGTGCACCGAGGCCCGAAGCGCCCGTGCGAGACATCAAAACGGCCAGTGGGCAGGGCACGAAACTGATCATCCCATCCTCTTGACGACACACAGCATGCGAAGAAAGGAAGGTGAAGCAGAATGTGCTACAGATTTCGGTGCTTGGTCGCCCGGTTGGACGCGGATAGCACCAGTTTCACACCTGTGACGCCTCCTGGCCCAAACAGGAGTTCGCCGAGGTCCTTTCCACGGTCGCATATCCTATTCTAGAGCTACAAATCTAAATGCTCAGTTCCTTTACCTCCTTTATAGAACGAATTATTCAGTTGCTTCGAACCCACGTGTCTTTTCTGCCCTGATCTTCAGGCCCACCCTTGCTGAAGAGCCGTTGAGACCCAGCTAGTCAAAGAAGCAACAGCTTTTCCAATAGCCCCTACTCCAGAGCCCGACGAGCACTGGAGCACTGTCTTGATAAAAGGCCCAAGTGGCTTGTCCTATGAGCGGCTGGTTTGTTGTATGCTCCCTGTTGGTCCTGGTGAAAGCGCTCCAGGGTCAATGATCTTGCGTTCGCCGTTCTTGTAGGTTTGATAGCTTATACCACAGTTGTCTGAGGACCGGACCCGAAGGCTAGAAGGACCTAATTTCACTTGTCTCAGAAGAGCCAAATGAAGGAGAGAGCGCGGCGGCAAATGCTCCAAGTCACTCTGGTATGCTGTCACTTCGCGCGAAAACGCAGCTTTGGGGCGTCCTTACTCATCCCTCTCTCCACCTTTCCTCTGCCATAACCTTCGCCTCGACTGCACCTCGAAGCACATCTAGGACACCCTGTCCCGCCTCTTCAATCTCGCCATCCTGCATCTTTATGTCACCACTCTTACCCACACCGGCTAGGCAAGCCCTTCGCGCCAGCTCTTCCACAGTCTCCCATTCGTCGAAAGTAAAGCTCCCTTCACTCTCCACCAACACCGTATCCCCCACCGAACTAAATCCAAGCACATGTAGACTCCTCGCCCCTTTGATATCTTTCACTCCAGGATCAACCCTCATCTCCATTGTCCCCTTCATGACAGCCACCGTCGTAGCCATTGCAGTCGCTCTCATCCCCACACCCGCATCCAAACAACCCGCCACAGCCGCATTTACCAACCCTGCCAGAACCGGCAAATAGCTCTCCCCTTGCCCTCCTCCGTCAGAACCGCCTCCTGTAGCCTGCTCATCCTTGCCCTGACTCACCACTTGTAACGTAACCTGTAGCATCATCCTCGGATAGTTCTCCAGTAGCACCACACTTCTCAACGTATCTGCGACCAGGCGTTCAAGATGTCGCTCTTTGACCTGGCCCACGCCATTGTGTGGCCGCACGTTGACTTCGATGTAGCATTCTTCTGGCAGCGAGGAGCGTGCAGGCGCTTCGACGGGGAAGTTGACTCCGCAGAGGATGGTCGTGTTGGTGGGAGCGTGAGTATAGGTTGCAGAGCCGTCTGCACGGGTCAGAGGATGGAGAGCGATGGAGATGGTCATTTTGCGGTGACGAAAAGGGCGCCTGTCAAGGATTGATGATTACGAGCACATGGTTGAGCGAAGATGGTTTACATCCTGGGCACATTGAGAATTTCCTTAAGCTTCAAGATTCGGGCTCGTGTTGAAGGAAGTGTGGGGAAACGTGGAAGATAATTATCCACGATAACTCCAGCACATTGATCATTTAACTGAAGTCACCCAACCTCCCACACTTCAGCCTAACTTAGAGCGCGCATTCCTTTTCGTAACCCTATCAGAAACCGGACTGCTTGCTTGATTCTTTCTCTTTCTACCCGTCCGTCTCGGTCGCATTACGGGCACTGGATCTCCAAAGGCAACAAAAGCTCTAGTGATCTCGCGACGCCCACCAAATGGCTCACAGACTTCTGGATTCCATGTCACTTCAAAGATCTCACTGTATCTTGTCATCAGCTGTGGTCGTCAAACTTTCAGATCATGATCGTTGACGCACATCGTATCACCTTCAACCTGCTTCTTATCCTTCTTCCTTTCAAACACCCCACGAAGTGGTGAAGCCGATTACTCCTCCCTTACCCGCTGGGTCGCGTTTGAAGATGACCGGTCTGCGATCATTGACCTCGAGGGCGACATATGTTTCCCGAAACGCGCTATTGAAGGCCTTAAAAGCGTTGAAGTCTTTCAGCGTAGAGTCCTCGCTGTTGAACGAACAAAATCAACTTTAGATGATTTGATGGACTTGAATGCACCTACTCGAATAAAAGGCTTCGGCTGTAGTTGTCTTCGATGATTTTTGTCACCTCTTCGTCGCACGGGTTCTGATGAATCTCGCTACATTTGAAGGTTCATCAGTACGATTTAGCTCCAACAGCCAGATTCCGAGTATCTACCGATGAATGGCCTCAACCCATGTGAGAAGTGGTGGGAGAATTGCTTCAGGTTTGTGTTGGATTTGAGATCGAAGAGTTGCTATGCTCGGCAACCTTTGTGACATTAACAATGTTTGGTGGATTCCATTTGAGATGATAAGCCCATCTCGCGAACTGACCTCGCTTTAAATGTCTAATTCCCTTTTTCAGCTGGTCGTGAGAATGTGGCATGACTGCGTTAGCTTGCCGCAGAAATGCATCTACAGCTGAATCGAATACGAACTTCGATCAAGGGGCTCCTAGAAATCTTTAAAGGGCTTTTGGGAATCTATTTTTGTGACTACGATGCTATGTCGTCTCGATCGCAGCATCATTTGACGCGGAGTAATAATGTCATTGGAGGCAGAAATCTGGTCATCGGCGTCGCTGGTTACTCCTCTAGGACCTTCTTCCTTGCCGCCGGCCTTAGTTCATTCAGTACTGCGCATTTACGTTGGGCTTTGGCATTATTCCAATCTTGTAGTGAGAGTCAGACATACTATGCGCACAGGTTGAATTGAGCTGTCTCGAGCTACGCAAAATCTGTGCAAGTGAAACCTGTTTCCGCGATATTGACAAGTTCAGGCTCCGGCCAATACTCAAAACCTGAACATAAAGCAAGAGAGCAGCCATGGACCGATTCCCTGGCTCGACCAGCTATTCACTTATGCCTACCAGACAGCACATCAGTCCAGGCAGCGCCAAACCAGCAAAAAAGCGACGAGTATTACAGCCCAAACGGGCACGGCCAATTTCCTCTTTACGAGTCTCTTCGATTGCGTAGCTACATCGTCGTCGTCTTCTGCGTCTGCGTATCTCTTATTCAGACTGCTAGTCGCCGTTTCGGAGTTGCGAAAGGAGTCTGGAAGAAGATCTCATCGGGCCTGTGGTATCCCCGGAGCTGGAGACAACGACTACAGGCAGGTCCTTGCATTCTGATACACCATGAGTTGCGCGAGTCCATGCAAGGCATTTCCCGGCAATGTTTGAGATTTGACAGGAGGGTGTGGATACCCAATATACCGCGAGCGTTAATCGGCCTTGCGTTAACGAAAGCCATTTCCTTGTCGTTCTACATTTCTTTCGAGCCAAGGTGTTGTGGGAGAATGGTGCAATTGTTTGTGCTTCTAGCCTTGATGCCGAGCAAGAGTCTAAGAAGTTGTGTTAGGATATTAGCTAGAGTAAGCACTCCTTGTAATATACATGCGTCTTTGTAGGCCACGCGTTTGGAGTTCATTTGACCCCTCTCCGTCACACTGTTCTGACGGAGCGACGTCCTGCGCGGACTCTATGGGAAGTACAATACCCCTACGGAGGAGACGACCATTGTCCGAAATACGGACTGGAAGAACAAGCTTGTCAGACCAATCTGCTTCGATGTAGTTGGATTGCGCCGATGCGGGAGGTGAGATGCTGTCATGTTGAGATATGTACAATGCTGGGTAGATATCTCCCAGAGAACGCCATGGATAATTTACAGCTGTAGTTCGCCAGAAATGCTGTGTCCCTCACCCCGGAAGTGTTCTCATGGCGCCTTCAAAGGCTACCAAAGCCATTGCATTTGCAGGAAATGCTCTCAAGAAACAAGGGACAAAGCCCCGCCAGTAGCCTTTGAAGCCAGACTCCCTACCAACCGCCCATGCAGCCTCTCGCCAATTTCTGAATTTCCGCTGTCCATCGTTCAAACGGCCGCCAAGTGGATCTGCCATGATACGCTGCTTGACGACATCGGACGGATAAGATGTGAGCCAAAAGACCTGCGCCGAGAGACCGCCAGCCCAGAAGTTGATGGATGGTGTCGACAATGATGTATTTCTCTGAAAGGCTCGGGTCAGGATGTCATAGCTTCCCCACCAGAAAAAGAAGAAAGAGCGAAAGATCAGGGTTGCCCCAAGTCCGTGAAACAATCCGCCGAAGCCGTGAGCCCACAGAATCTTCTTTGTGCAGTCGATTGGGCCTCTGTACAACCTGTCACCCTTTTTGGCCGCATACTGGATTTGAAGCCGTGCCTTGACGTGTTCGACGGGCGCTGCGATGAAGGACACAGTCCAACCGGCCAGAATGCCTGCGATTCCGTGCCCAAAAGACGGTAGCGCCACCTTATCCAGCTTGTCGAGAGCGATGGCTGGTCGTAGAGAGTGATTTCTAAAGACGTTCTCCAAGAGCAGGCGCCGGTATAGGGTCAAGCTCCCAAGCATGACAGAGTCCATGGCCATCCATCCTAGAAGTGGTGGCGTTGCCCCTTTGTACAATCCTCTGAAACCTTCTTTTCTGATGGTCTGCAGGAGGCAGTCCAAGGGGCCCTTGAATTGAGCCTTTTGTGAAGTTTGTAGTCGTACCTTTATTGTATCGAAAGGGTGGCCGACACTCAGCTTCGCAATACCGGAAAATACTCCCGCAGCGAAGCCTTTGTAATTCTTCGCAAGTGTACCCTTCGCAGGCCGTCCTTGTCCGATTGCTTCATTGTTGCGGGTACTCGTGTCTGGGTTGTCCACGTCGCTGCTACTAGTGAGCATCAGAAACAGACTTTGGCAGATGAGTTGATGTTTTTTCTTACCTGCTCACAGCCGCAGGCATATGCTCACCGGTTGAGGAGCACGAGACCTGGATATCCCGCCGCAACAATTGGAACGATACGCCTCATTGGAAGCGTCCAGCTGTCGGCAGCAATTGGGAAGAAGAAGCGAGAAGGTTGAAGGCAATGGCTTATCGAGCTATCATATCCTCGGTCGGCTGCTGCTTAAGTCGCGTACTGTGTATGTTCTTCGAAAGGCTCTGCTCGATCGGTAATGACGTCTTCTCCGACCGACGCTACAAACTACTCTAACATCTGGCCCACATCGAGACTCAACCCAGATTGCGATGAGCCAACAATTGTTGAATTGGTCAGCCGCAAGAACTCGAAAACATGCGGTAAGTCTAAGTTGCAGGTCAGTGACTTGTTCACTGCACCTTCATTGTATACGTATCATCAGCTAGTCGCTCCGCACGCCAGCGACAGTTTTCCAAGAAAAGCTCGACAAGATGGGCTCTACCATTCCAGAAGACCCTGCGCCAAAGAAAGTCTGGACGACACTCATCACTAATACGAAATACCTCTCTGGCCTTCTCACTCTTGATTATTCGTTGAAGAAGTCCGGCTCCAAGTACCCTCTTGTAGCTCTCTGTACAGATGGCGTACCACCCGAAGGCTTCGCGGCTCTCGAGGCCCGCAAGATTCCCTGGCGCACAATACCCTACCTTCTCCCCTCGATGCCGAAAGAATACACAAACGACCCTCGTTTCTACGACTGTTGGAGCAAGCTTACTCCCTTCAGTCTGACCGAATACGACCGTGTGGTGCAGATGGACAGTGATATGTTGGTCTTGAAAAACATGGACGAACTGATGGAGCTACACCTGGACGGTCCAGACATGAAAGGGGAAGGGCATAGAGTGTACGCTGCAAGTCACGCGTGTGCATGCAATCCATTAAAGAAGCCACACTACCCGAAGAATTGGATTCCCGAGAACTGCGCTTTCACAAGCCAGCACCAACATCCGGACGAGGCGCAACATACAGGGCCTCCACCGACGGCTGGCATAGGATCACCGAACGGTGGGCTTGTGGTGGTGAACCCCAGCAAGGATGTGTATGAGAAAATACTACAGACGTTGAAAGATAGCAACTTGACCGACGCCTATGATTTTGCCGACCAGAGCTTGCTGGGAGACCGGTTCTACGGAAGATGGGTGGGGCTGCCATACACATACAACGCCCTGAAAACTATGAGGTGGGAAGGTGTGCATCACCAGATCTGGAGGGATGACGAGGTGAAGAACGTCCACTACATTCTATCCCCCAAGCCTTGGGATGAGAAGCCCAGCGAGACAAAGGATGAGGCCCACACATGGTGGCAGAAGATCAACGAGGAAAGGATAGGCGACGAGAATGCACATGGTATTGATGATGGGTTTTGAACTAGAGTGTTTTAGAAGGTCGTACAGGAAGCTCGTTGCAGAGTTGATGGGTCTCGGACCAGTTAGTTGGTCAACACCAAGTCACGCTGACTGAGGCCAACTTCCGGCTCCACCGTGACCCGCACTTTAGTTTTGCCATGCAAATTCCGTTCCTAGAGAGCGTAGAATCTCAATCACGAGGTGAAGCAAGCGAATACAGACAAGCTTCACATTTTGTGGCCGTCATGCTCTGTGCATTCTCACAGCACATGGGATGGTCTTGTCGAGCCTCAAAATAGAAAGTGTGATGGCACTTTTACCCGTCGCACACCACCCCGTCACAACCCCATCCTGGTCGAGTACCTGAAAGAGGCAGGCCCGTGCCGGGCTGAGCGTCTATTTGCCTGTCGGTCTCTACCAAGGCCTTTCCCACGGGCATTTGCTTGAAGAGTGCCTGCTGCCAGCAGTGCACAAGGCAAAGACTCTCTGATGTCAAAGTAGTGCGTCCAACGGCGCATCTACGGGTTATCCTCCAAACCTCATTGCTGGCAGTTGCCTAAGCGTCCATCTGCTGGACTGGGCTTCGGCGATCAGGCGGAACCTGGATTCGCGCCTCACACCAGCCCGACGTGGGCCAGTACCCCAATCGATAAGCCCCGTTGCACTTACTACTTAGCTGCATTGCTTTGGAACGAGGCAAAAAACTACGAGACTAAAGCAAGACCACCCCCCCGGCCCCCCCGGTCGGGCCCTTGCTCCCCAACCGCCAGTGTTGCCTTCTATTGCTTCTAAGCATCTCGAAACGCTCCGTGACAGGCGCATGCGAAACGCTAGTCGGATATTATTGGCTGGGCAACTCAGGGCGTCACTTCCTCGGCAATCCGGGTCACATTTCAGGTCACACTGACTTTGGCCTAGACTCATCTTCGATCTCTGCCATTGGTTGAGCCTGCTAACCCCAAAGACTTGCGCCACGAGGTTCTGCACGCCGTCGCATTGAGGCCCATTGCCCAGCTTTGCAAGAAAGCTTGTTGAAGCTGATTGACTCGGTGGCAAATACATATCCAGTTCCGCCTCTCCTCGCGTATTCTGTCACCCACTCACTTCTGCGTTTGCCATTCTCCCTGATTCACAGTCCTGCAGATTGTCAAACGTCGCTGGCGATACTTGGCCTGCATTTTTCCCTTCTCTCGTGACACGACGCCTCCGCCATGATCTGCAATTTCCACCTGTAGCTATCCGAGACAAACCTCGCCAGCATATCTCGGCATCACTGTCAAGTACTAAAGTACATCACTGTACATTAACGTCTACGAGCCCAAGAACTGAGCCTCGTACCGATTCTAATTCTGAGCCTTCGTTCGGGGCCCATCCTTTGAACCTACTGCAGCCTCGAGACCTTAGCTCTCACCCACACCTCATTTTTCTCAGACTACATTCTCCAACTTCAACATGTGCACGCGGACCAAAACCTCATACGGGTGCGGCTGCCGTCATAAGTCAACGAAAGAATGCCACTCCCAATCCTGTCCTGGCATAACCAGATTTCACTTCCTGAAGGAGCGCGATTGTGATGAATGCAAGCGAGGTGGCGATCGTGTCACAAGGGGAAGAGAAGGAAAGGGAAGATATGCACGCGAGCTCAAGCTATCGAATGCAACGTCCCCTGTCACACGGCCTCCGCTATCTCCCATATCCACAAACATTAAACCCAGCCCTTGGGCCCCGGAACCTCCTCGTCCGAGAGAGAAGGAATGGCGTAGTCCAGTCCGGCGGAAGGCAGATGATGCATGGCTGGAGGAGCATGAACGAAGAGAACGAGATCTAGAAGCCAAAATGAACTCAAGTGAAGGATCAGCCTTATCGCCAACGACAGACTATGCGAGAGATCACAGGCGCCGCGATGAGAACAAAGCAAGGCTCCTAGACGAGGTGAGAAGACTAGAGGAAGAGGTAGAACGTCTCCGAGTTCGACGACGACCAGAACGGTCAAACAGTTATGACAGCTTTAATACGATGGACAGTTCCTGCAGTCCACAACGAGGACGGAGTTTTGATTCTGGATTTCATGTATTGCCTAGTCCTTACATTCCTAAGCTTTCTTCGCATCACGGACTGGGCCGCGGACTCGAGAACATTTTCAGGGACAGTACTCGCTCAAGGAGCAAATGGTAGCCCCCTTTGCAAGGAGCGACATTTTTTTCGGCAGCATATCATTGTACCGGTCACATCTCAATTTTTGCATATTTCCAGCAATGTCATTCAAGATACCATGTTGTACTTATCGAAACAAGGGACGCTCGTTGTTTGGAATAATCAATTCACTATACCTCTTATCACAACTTGACACGTGTGACCATCCAAAAGATTCCAACCCGAAAAGGTCTGTAAGCTGCTAAACAGAGGCAGACCCACACTGCCACTGGCCCTCTTTCAAAAGCATCCCGAGTCCTTTTGTCCTTACCATATCTTTCCTGAAATTCGCCATCTCTTCTTGCCTCTCTTTGATCCCTAATGCTATTTGTGAAGTCGATCACAGCTTCTCATGTGAAATCAGTCGCATAAATACGGTTAAAGGACCTTGTTAGAACAGAGATGACCAAACCGTCCCCAGAAATGCAGGGCCTCCTTTACGTAATGCGTATATTCAATACGTCCACGTACGCCTCGTCGTGCATTCGTGATTGGCCGCCTGTGTTTGTAGCGGCAACTTTCGGCTGTTCCTCTGCAACCCAAGCTTCCACTGCGACTCATGTCCTGCCACATCCAGACTGCAATCGATATGGGTAATG
>Ga0335072_10007803_pt1 | contig 15566 bp, 11 predicted proteins | sample Lox_Sample_21_FD_206725 | JGI IMG/M metagenome (GOLD analysis project Ga0335072, IMG submission 206725) | Soil microbial communities from Loxahatchee National Wildlife Refuge, Florida, United States - Lox_Sample_2.1 | ecosystem: Environmental > Terrestrial > Soil > Wetlands | place: USA... | reverse complement strand
ATAGGAGTCGAGCTGAGTGCCTGCCTCCAGGGTGTCGTAAAAGCTCATTAGGCAACAATCTCCGGCAGGGTCGCTCTTCTCAATCTAAATGGAAAAGCACCGACAAAACTAAGGATTTCGTAAGAATGGATGCCAGAGATAAAGACGGCGACGGGGGAAGGGAAAAAGGAAAGAGTAGGCGGCGCAAAGGCCTCGCCGCAAAACCATTCATCAGACCTGCTGAAGAAGTGGAAATTGCGGCGGGCATTGATTGTTTTGCGTTGAGTTTTAATTGCCGAATCCAATATCGCACGAACCACCCCTGCATTGGAACGGCACAGGGGAAGTACCGGAGATCGTTCCTGAAACACTACCATTCAGTGATGGGATTCCAGAAACTGTAATTTGGGAAATGTGGTTACAACGCGAGTGCACGGCATCTTTCGTTCCATCATTCGGACAGCTTGTGACGTCGTAGCGTAGCCGATAGAAGTTGTCGTTCGGCTCATCGTTTTGTCGATCAAGATCAAGGTTCGTCGTGCCAACGTCTGCGATATACAACGTGCTACCTTGAATCGATGTGGACCCCGGCACGGCTTTCGCATTGCAGGGATCATAAGTGGACAACTGAAGTGCAGTCTTGGAGTCGGTTCCGTCTTTGTAATCGCGCATGTTGAGAGTGATTTTCCAATCCAATGTTAAGCCCGTGGCGCTTACAGTTTGAGCCTTGCTAAGGGTCTCCACTCCGGATGAATAGGTTATGAGTTCCAACCCGTCCATCGAGATCGTGGTAAGATTTGCGGCGGAAGTTGAAGTTGAAGTTGAAGAATAGACACCAGGACAAGGATTTATTACGACTTTTGTCCAATTGTTCATGCTTAAGGCGTCCATCGACCCGCCGCGCGCCAGCACCGGCGAATCGTCTGGGCCCATGACGTTTACAGTCGAAGGTTTGAGTAAGTACGCGAGTATTGCACCTGCCGCCAACGCAAGGATGCCCACAAGGACATGAGAAACTTTCATTTTCCGCCTCCAACCTCAATGAGCGATCTCTTTTAGCTGAGATTTAAGATCAGGCCGGGAAATATAAGAATTGAATTCGGGGAACGGCCAAGTGTGGCTTAGTTCTTTCTGAATGTCAATGGATTTTTCGCCGAATGCCTTATAACTTGCGGCGTCATGGAGTTTTTTGGCTGCCTGGGCAGCAGTCAGGCTGCTGCGTAATTCCGAATCCATCAGGTGCTTCGATTCAAAGTAGACCTCGGCCTTCGTTGCCTGGTCGAGGGCGTTTTTTCCATCGCCGGTAGCCAGATAGATTCTTGCCGCGGCCAGCTCGAAGGCAGCCGAATCGTCCGCTGCCAGAGGCTTGCCATTCTCGTCCCTCGGCTGTCCGTCCTGGGCGAGCAGGCTGCCGAGATCGCGTCTCGCTTCCGAGGTCCTCCCCAGAGCCGCTTCTGCAATCGCCCGATCCAACTGGAGATTTCGCTTTCGCTCAAAAGACATCTTGGGAAACTTCCCGATAATTCTGTTCGCAGTCCGTGCTGCCAACTCATATTTCAACTGCGCCAGAAGCAATTCCACGTCGATCTCGCCGGCCCCGGAACTTGACGGTAGCGCCAGGCCGAGCATTCTCTGCGCATCCTCAAATTCGCCCATTCGCCAAAAAACGTCTGCGCAGTGCACGGCTTCAAACGGTTTCACTCCGCCGCCCTGTACCATTGAGAACGCATTTTGATAATGCTCGAGAGAGTGTGGATAATCTTCCATATCGATATAGACGCTGCCCTCCAGCTCCTCCGAACGCACCATGAGATCGTTGCTCTTTATTTGATTAGCCAGTGCGAGCAGACCATTTGCAGTTTCGAGAGCGTCCCGCCACTGCCCCAGGCCCGCTTGTGCCCGGCCAATGAGGAGTAGGGCCCAGCCCGCATCGGCGACATAGCCGTTCGCTCTGTAATAAGCCTCCGCGGCCCGTGCCGGCTGCAGAACATCGGCGCTGCGATGCTGCTGCTCGCGCAGGCTGGCCAGAGTGAAATTTGCCAACGCCAGCACCCTGTCCTGTTGCGAATACTCGAGCGCTTCCTGAAGATACGTGTCGGCCTGTTGAAGGTGGTCGCTTCCTCCTGCGCCGATCTCCGCATTCGCCATGCGAACCAGCCCTTCGGCCGCCCACGACATCAATTGGTTTTCCTGCGCTAATTTAGTCGCCGCCAATGCTTCTGTTTCAGCTTCGCCGATTTTTCCAGAAAGGTATTCGACGCTTACCAGTTGCATTTCAGCGCGAATCTCCAGCTGCACATCGTTCAGCTGCTTTGCCTCTTGCAGCGCTTTATTCAGAAAGGCAGTCGCCTCAACCTCACGTTCTCCGTTGTTGGCAAGATATCCCCGCTGATAGTCCAACTCCGCTTGACCCTCAGGATTTTCGTCGGCGGTATACAAAGCCTGCGCCTGACCAAAATCGTGGTTCGCATCCTGGATCCTGTTCAGATGCGTCTCAAGGATTGCAGCTTGCATGTACGATGCAGCATTATCGCTACTCAAAGTTGAGGCCCGTTTAAAGCTCTGCAGCGCGTGAGTTGGATCTCCTGCCCGCTCGAAAGCCAACCCAAGGTCGACATACCCAACCGCTTTCTCTGAATCCGGCAGGCGATCCAGAATCTTCTTGTAATACCCCAGCGCGCCGGGAAAATCTCTCGTGAGGGTCGCACGGATCGCGTCGAGGTACATCCGGTCGAGAGGCGGAACACGGTTTTCGCCCTTGGTTGCGATCAGCATTTCCGTTTGGGCGGTACTGTCGAAGTTCAAATTGGACCATGCTTCCGCTAACCGTGCATGAGCCATCACAAATTTGCTGTCCTGGTTGACCGCGGCGCCGAGCCAGCGCGTGGCCTTCAAATAGCTCCCCTCCCGCAATGCGGCAAGCCCCTTTTGGTATGACTTCTCCCCTTCGGCATTCGGACGGTAATAGAGGCGCGACTGCCAGTAATAGGCCAACCCCGCACCCAGCAGAACCAGCAGCGCAACACCGGCAATTCGCAGCGTCAAAGCGCGATTGAAAGCCAGATTCCGCGGAGCCAGCGGACTGGCGCGAAGCGCCTGTGCCAGTTCTGTTGCCGATTGGTAGCGGCGGCTTGCATCGAACTCCAGGCACTTGCCAATCACGCGATCAAATCGATGGGGTATTTTGCGCTGCGTGGTAGATACCGGCTCTGGCCGTTTACCCCTGAGCACCGCCGCGCTCAGGATATTGGACGAGGGAAATGGACGCTGTCCCGTGAGCATCTCGTAGAGCACAACTCCGAACGCAAATAAATCCGACGCAGGCGTGACATCTCTGCCCTCAAATTGTTCTGGAGCCATGTATTCGGGCGTTCCCAGGATCGCGCCCGGCAAAGTCAGCGCGGTTTCGGCTTCAGACTTTGACGATCTGACCTCATGCGCCAGGCCAAAGTCCATGACCACAGCGCGAGTGGAACCGGCTCGTTTTACGAGCATGATGTTTCTGCTCTTAAAGTCGCGATGGATGATTCCGGCGTCATGAATCGTGGCTAATCCCGCACACATGTCGCTTGCCAGCGCCTGCGCTTCGCGCCAGGGAATTGCGCCTGATTGCCTGATTCGGTCGGAGAGCGTGATTCCGTCTAGCAACTCCATCGTGAGAAATGCGCCCGCGGGAGCAGTGCTGCTGCCGGCGATAAAGAGTTCGTGAATCCGGCAGATGTTTGGCCCACTCAGCCGGCGGGCTAACTGGACTTCCTTTTTGAAGCGCAACAGGGCTCCGGAATTCCTGACGATCTCAGATCGAATCGACTTGAGCGCGATGGCCTGCGATATTTCCAGGTCGAATGCTTCGTACACTTCGCCCATGCCACCGCTTCCAAGCATGCGCACGATCCTGAATCTATCGATAACCAAGTCGCCTGGGGAAAATGCGGCGCCGGTCTTCGCAGGAGGACGCCGGATTTCTTCTGAAGTATTTTCGGCGGTTACGGTCTGCTGTTCGTGGGCTGCGATTAATGCGGCCAATTCCTGGTACAACTCGGCGTCCTCTCCGCACGCTTCTGCGACAAAAGCGTCGCGCTCCCCTCGAGGCTTCTCTACGGCGGCAGCGAATAGCGGATTAATACGTGCCCAAAGCTCCGGAGTCATGAGTTTTGAACCCCTGGGAAATGGACGCTTCGATTTAGACCAAAAGAGTTCCGGGGAGATTGCCGATATTCAGCCCGACTGCTAAGTGAGTAGATACAACTCGAAAACCCAGACAGCCTGCAGGGGAACTTCGACTGATTATAGTCTCACCCCAAGGCCGCGAGGGCAGCCTGCCATGATCTTGGGCTAATGTGGGCGCTGAGAAAATCGCGGAGGAAGGAGTGAATCCGAAGGCACGGTTATCCGACTCTCGATATGCGGAATCTACGCCGGCAGCCGGTAAGGCCGGCCGCGGTACATGCCTACCTGTTCTACCGAGCGCACGCGAATTACTTGCGCTGTGGTATTGTCGCCGCCATCGATCTCGACGGCCCGCGCAACCAACTCCCGGGCCAGCTCGGGCGGGGATTTTTTCTGGGAGGCAATGACTGCGATTTCTGAAGGAGGCAACTCGTCGTGCAGGCCATCGGTGCATAGAACCAGCACATCATTTGGCTGGAGTGTGAGAGCTGAGGTGTCGGGCGCGACGAACATCTCAGGGCCGAGGGAGCGGATCAAAACATGTCGCGCATCGGAATCGGGAATTTCATCTTTCGAAACCAGGCCCATCTTGCGCTGTTCGTTCACCAGGGTATGATCCTGGGTAATTTGACGGGCCTGACCGTTGCGCACCAGATAACATCGCGAGTCTCCAACGTGACTGATAACAGCCTGGTCATAGCGCAGCGCGCAGGCTACGATCGTAGTGGCCATTTTCTTGCCGCGGTATCTCGTTTCGAGGGCGCGATCGTGCACGGCTGAGTTGGCGCGCTGAACAATGCGAGGCATCAGGCTGATCAGCATTGACCCCGACTGCGAGGTGCGAAATTCATCGGTGACAGTCTGGATTGCGGTTGCCGAAGCCACTTCGCCGAGGTCGAGACCGCCTACTCCATCTGCCACTGCGAAAAGAAATCCATGGCTGCGGGCCTGCTGGCGCGAAGCAGGGATAAAAGAGCCCAACGCATCTTCGTTGTTGGTGCGGACTTTGCCGAAGTCGCTGGCTTCGCCGAATTGCACATCTAACATGAATTTCGCCACCTGTCCCCCATCCAAACTGGTGGCGGAATCAGGTCTCCGGACGATCCTTGATCAATGATGGAATAGCAATGATCAAAATAACTCCAGGTGAGCCGCTGCCACAACATCAAAGAAGACGTTGCGCAACAGCTCACCGGGAGAAGAACGCCTATCTAGTATTTTGCAGAAGTTTCAACCGGACGTGCGGCCAATAGCGCCGCTTTGCCCTTTGCCTTGGACGAACGGATGAAGTAAATGGCTCCGTAGATACCCCAGAGCGCCGAGATGCCCAGCGCCAGGAGAGGCTCCTTGAATGTGCCGAGACTGAAGATCGGACCGAGCAGATAGAACGCCATACAGGTGAGGTTGGCGAGAAGCCCGAATCCAGGAATGAACGTGTGCCTGATGAAGCTGTGGTCGGGCCGCTTGTGATAAGCCACGATGCACAGGAAGCAGCTTAATGCGTAGAGGATAAATGTTCCAAAGTTCGAGGTGAGCGTGATGGCCAGCAGCGAGTTAGGCATCGCGGCCAGGGTGTCGTGCGACGGATATCCGAAGCTCGAAAGGAAGCCGTGCGGAAGTGCCGCGATGGTGGCATCGGTGGGAGCGGATGCATCACCGAAGACCAGGGTGAGAGCGACGACGCCAACGATGGCCGAAATAAAGGCCAGCGTCCAGATAGCGCGGCGCGGCGAGAGCGATTCGGCGTGAAGCATGCCGAAGTGCTCCGGCACTTCTTCGTCTTTGCCCATGGCGTAAGTGACGCGGGCGCCGGTGTTCATGCAGCTCAGGGTGGTTCCAATGAGCGCAAGGAAAACCGTGAATGCCTCGGCCAGCATGAAGTATTTGCCGCGGCCCGCGCCCAGCAGCGCATCGCCGACAATGATCATCATGTCGCCGATGGGAGCCGCGGAGCCTGTGGCGCTTTGCATCGTATACCCCGAATTGAGAAAGTAGTTTGCGCAGAAATACTCAAACAGGTAACAGAACAGCCCTTGTATGAGCAGCGATGCGATGACTGCAATGGGTATATGCTTCGTCGGGTTTTTGGCCTCGCCTCCCATCGAGGTGACCGATTCGAATCCGACCAGGATGAGGATTGCCACCGTGGCCTGGATAAACACGTAGCTGATTTTATGAACCCCGATGACCGAAGCCGCATTGGGATGAGTTAGGAAATTGCCGCTCGAGTCAGTGGTGGGATAGCTGATGGTGAAGGGAACCGGCTTGCCGGCGGCGTCGAGTTGCGGCAAAGGGTTGCCGCTGGCGTCGCGCATAACTGAGCCGTCTTTAGGGTTGGTAGCGAACTGGAACGAGTAGGTCTGGAGCGTCTGGCCGTCGTAGTTAAAGGCTGGCGCCCCAGTGGGGTGATTGGCGCGATAACCGAGCGCGAGAACGCTGAAGACCACCAGCGCCGAGATCTGAACTATGTTGATGGCAATGTTGACGGCCGTGGATGCGCCGGCGCCCTTTGAGGCGATCCATGCCACAAAGAACGAGAAGACGACGGCAACCAGCATCATGAATATGGGTCCGGGATTGGAGCCGCTCATGAAGCTGGGATTGAGAAAGCCCACTACGTAGCCGACAAATATGCCTGTCGTGGCCACCATGACTCCCGGGTAAACCCAGTAGTAAAGGTGCGAGCCCCAGCCGACAATGAACTTCGAAATTCGCGCGTACTTAAACGATGTATCGTGCGAGAGCATGGCCTGCTCGGCGTAGTAGTAGCTCGAGCCGGTTCCGGGATAGAGCTTGGAGATCTCGGCGTAGGCGACGGCCGTGGCCAGGCACAAAAGCAACGATACGAAGATGCCCAGCCACATGGCCGGGGCGGTTGAGGGCTGGCCGGCTACGCCGGTGCTGGCCTGGATGAAGAACGTGAGCCAGAGGAAGGCGCCGGGGGCGATGAGAGCCATTGCATTTGCGGTCAACCCGGTTAGGCCCAGGGTGGCCTGCATTTGTGGAGCTTTCTGTTCTGCCATGAGCATTCTCCTGAAAATGGTGAATTCGTCTGGCTGTCACGCCAGCAAGCCGCGGGAGCTTTTCTTGCGACCGGCGATGTCGGGCTCCCCCTGTGAAGGGCATTTCCTCGTGTACCGCGAGGCTATCGCGCGCCTCGTGAGGACGAAATAAAGAATCCAGCGCCGCCTACTGGTGCGGTGCAAACACGGCAATCAAGCCAATGGTGAAAGTGGATTGATGGTCGAGCAAACCTGTGGAGTCCTGTTTGAAGAAGGGTTGATTTGACATGTCGCGGCGATATTCAAATCGCGACAGCACGGTCTGGGTGAGTTTCGGAAACTTGAACTCGTAAGTGCCGGTAAATTCGTTCAAGTGCTGGGCAAGGCCGGTTGAGTAGCCGTCGGGATCGTTGAAGTACTCGTAACGCGCGGCAACCGCGTGAATCGCATTGATCTGTTCGTGAGCCGCAAAGGCTACGCCCTCCCATGGGTGAACGTTGGTGTCGCCCGCGCCATTCACGATTCGGTCGCGATTCTGGCCGTAGTCGTAGTTCACATACGCGTTGAACTTTGCGTTGGGCGTGAGCAGCAGCGTGGTATCAATCAGGTTGCGGTATCCACCGGGTCCGGGGAAGTGCTCCGGGCCGGTATAGACGTTCACGTTCCAGGTGTACTTGGGCTTGACGTAAGCGCTGGTCAGGCCCACCGTGGCCCATCCCTGATTTTTCGTAACTGTGTTCCAGCCGTTCACAACCTGCACGCCGATGGTCTCGGTTTTAGAGACCGGCATTGAGGTGCGCAGTCCAAAGTGATCGTAAGGAATAGCCCAAGAGAAGAGGAGCGAGCGCGAGTAGTCCCAGTTGTCTTTGGCTTCAATTACTTCGGCGCCGGCGGATGTCACCCACTTGCCGAAATCCATCTCGAAGCCCTTGGCCTTGGCGGGCTTGAGGCTCAGGTACGCCTGCTCAATGTAGTCGGCCTGCAGGCCGGCGTTTACCAGGCCGTTGGTGCGGCCGTAAATGAAGTCAAAATGCGCTCCGAACGGCGCCGGATCGTGGTTCAGCGTCAGCTTGGCCGCGCTCAGTTCCACATTGTCGGCCTTGTCGTTGAAGTTATACAGCTGATTGATGGCGCCATCTGTGGGCTGATTGCCGTTGTAGCTGTAATAACCATCGATGAATCCGGTGACCGCCATGGGGCCTATCTTCCATGGGAAGGTAAGGGGGGCCGGCGCGGGCGCTGCCGCCGCTGCTGCGGGCTGCGCGGGGGCCTGTGGTGCTGAAGCGGTTGCTGGCGTCGGCGTCGGTGTCTGGGCAATTGCGCCGGCGGCGATCATCAATCCGGCGGCTGCGAGAAATTGAATAAAGAGCCGTGTATTCGAATGCATCAGTCGATCTCCTCCAAATAAAAAGTTGGTAATGACTTGAGGCGAAACTGCCTTCATAGCAGGGCCCTTGCGCAAACTTCATTGCCGAATCGAGCCCGGTCGCTCGGGGTTTTCTTACGCTGAATGCGCACACGTTTCCCGTGAGCTGCGCGAAAGCCTTTCCGGCAGCTGAAGGCGTTTTTACCTTGGTTGGAAAACTGCTTTCCTGATTGGGTTGATTAATGCAGAGGAGACATAAGGAAAATATGAGGAATAGATAAGGATTCTTGACTCCGTATAAAGATTCGGATCCGCAAGACACAGAAAAACATCAGGTTGCCCTTCAAATTTCGGCCGCAAAAGAAGAGCTATCAGACGCTTTCTACATGAACTTACGATGAAATACCTGTTAGAATTTTTCTTGATTGCCGGCTCTGCGAGTCAGGTAAATCGCCTTAGCGACACAGCACAGATTTTTGAACGTGGCCGGGCGGCTCGGAACGTGACTGTGTACCAGCTCCTTTGAACTCTGTCACTTTTTTGCTGCAGATCAGTTGGTCACCGCTTCGCAGCTATCGTGGACGAACCGATATTGGCGGACAGCGAATGCGATGTTCGGACGATTGATCCGGCAATCGCATACTCAGCGATCTTTGGCAGCGAATTGAAAGGGGCTTTTTGACCGATATCACCATTCCACTGCGTGGTTTCTTTGGGGCGAGGCATTCTCGCGGCTCGGGCACGCGGGTGCTGCTGTTTGCGCTGGAGTGCGCCCTAGGCATCGGAGTTGTTGGGCTGGTTGCGGTACTGGCACGATGGTCGGGATGGCTGCTGCCCATTGCGGCGCTGTTTTACCTGCTGATTGTGGCGCTTACGGCCCAGTGGTCCGGCTTCTGGCAGGCTGTCATTGTCTCGCTCTCGGCGGTTGCGATTCAGGCTCTGCCTGCGGTCGGCCAGCCGCTCACGTTTGCATCGAGCCGGGAGAACTCCATCACGGTTTTGGTTTTCGTGGTGGTTGCCCTTTTGGTAAGCAGGCTCTCGTCGCGAGTTACCGATCACGCGCGCGAAGCGGAGTCGAGAAGCGGCCAGATGCACGACCTGTACGAATTCACGCGGCGTACGCTGCAGTTGAACCTGCACCAGGAGCCGGGGCAGCAGCTTGCCGAACTGGTGCACGAAGTCTTCGCGCTTGAAGCGGTTGCGGTTTTCGACGCAGACCTCCACGAGGTTTACCAGGCAGGTTTCTGGAGCACCGATCCGCAGGAACTGGCACAGAGTGTTTATTACTTCGAAACCAACGACGACGATCCGGAGACCGGCCTTGGGCGCAGGGTGGTGCGGCTGGGATCGGTTCCGGTAGGCAGCCTTGTTGTACGCGGCGAAACCAACCAACTGACCAACAATGCCATTGCGTCGCTGATTGCCATCACCTTTGACCGCTATCGCGCCTTTGCCAACGAGAGCCGCATTGAAACGGAGCGGCGCACCGAGCAGCTGCGATCGACCGTTCTCGATTCGCTGGCTCATGCCTACAAAACGCCGCTGACTGCGATCAGGGCCGCTTCAACCGGCCTCGTGGAAATGGGCAAGCTGTCGGCCGGGCAATCCGAACTTGTTTCGCTCATCAACGAACAGACAGGTTTGCTGAGCGAACTCACCACGCGCCTGCTCACCACGGCGCGGCTCGATGCCGGCGAAATTGCCATCAATGTTGAGCAAGTTGCCCTGGGCACATTGCTCGAAGAAGTTCTGACCGGCCTAAAAGACCGCCTGGCCAGCATGAAAGTCTCAGTGCAGGTGGACGATGAGGACCGGGCGATTTGCTGCGACCGGCAGTTGATGGTGATGCTGCTGACGCAATACATCGACAATGCCTGCAAATACTCCATCTTCGGATCCACGGTCACCATCCGCGCGACTCTCTCGATCAGCGAGGCAATTTTTTCAGTGCACAGCTACGGTCCGGTGATCCCTGTTGCCGACCGCGAGCGCATCTTCGATCGCTACTATCGTTCTTCAACCTATGCCAATCGAGCGCCGGGCACGGGAATAGGGCTTTCGGTTGCCAAGCGCGTGGCAATGATCCACGGCGGATACGTTTGGGTGACAAGCGACGAGCAGGAAGGCACCACGTTTTTTGCGGCAATTCCAGTACAAACCGAGAAGGGAAGATCTGAATGAATCAGCAAGCCATTCGCATCCTTGTAGTCGACGACGAGCCGGCCATCCGCAGGGCGCTTCGCCCGCCGCTTGCCGAACTCGGTTTCCAGATCACTGAAGCCTCGCGTGGCGAGGAGGCTTTGCAGACGCTCCGGGCTTCAGTTCAGGACATCGTATTGCTCGATGTGAATATGCCGGGCATTGGCGGGATTGAGACTTTGCGCCGCATCAGGGCTGGGTCGCCGCGGCTGCCCATCCTGATGCTTACCGTGCGCGACCAGGAAGAGGACAAAGTGCAGGCGCTCGACCTGGGCGCGGACGACTACGTGACCAAGCCGTTCAGTACGCGCGAGCTTATCGCTCGCATCCGGGCCGCGGTGCGAAGAGTGCGGGCTCCCGCGCGCGCCGAAGATGCGCCGATCGAAATAGGTGAAATCAGGATCGACCCGCTCAAGAGATCGGTCACCAGGCGCGGGGAATTGATTCGCCTCACCAGGAAGGAATTCGACATTCTCCACTGCCTGATGAGCCGCGCCGGCCGCGTGATTACCTACGCCAAGCTGCTCACCGCGGTGTGGGGCGCCGATTGCCGCGAGGAGGTTGAATATCTTCGCACTTTTGTGAGGCAGTTGCGCAAGAAGATCGAGGACGACCCATCGAATCCTTTGTATCTGCGGACTGATGTTTACGTCGGCTATCGCTTTGCAGACGCGCAGATGCTCAAAGACGATGCCGGCGGCGGCGCGCATCCGGGCGAAGAAGAGCTGGTGCAGGAGGAAACGCAGTAAGCAGCGCATTTTTGCGCCGAATTATTCGTCGTAGTGCAACAGGCTGAACACGTCGTACTCTTCGAAGCGATCGCGGCCCTTCAGGAAATCGAGCTCGACGGCAAACGCCAGGCCGGCGATCTTGCCTCCAAGCTGTTTCACCAGCTTTACTGTAGCTTCCATGGTGCCGCCCGTGGCCAGCAGGTCGTCCACAAGCACCACGCTCTGACCCGGCGCGATTGCGTCCATGTGGATCTCGAGAGTGTCGGTGCCGTACTCGAGATCGTACGTTACGCGAGCCACCGGCGCGGGCAGCTTGCGCGGCTTTCGCACTGGCACAAAGCCCGCGTTGAGGCGATAGGCGAGCGCAGGCCCGAAGATGAACCCACGCGCTTCAATGCCCAGAATCAGGTCGATCTTGCGTTCGATGTAGTGCGCCGCCAGCGCGTCGATGAGCTGCGCAAAGCCGGTTTTGTCCTTCAAAAGCGTGGTGATGTCGTAGAAGAGAATCCCCGGCTTGGGAAAGTCGGGCACGGTGCGCACCAGCTTCTTCAGAGGCTCAACATTAATGGCTTCGATCTTATCCGGCATGGCAGAGTTCCGCTCCTCAAATTCGCGCAGTTGCGCGAAGAAAAGAAAATTTTAAGGGAAGGGAACAGGCAGGGATTCAGTTCATCTTCCCTTTCAATTATAGAGGGTCGGTTGTAGCGCGGGTCTCCTGAGCGGCTGTAGTGCGGGCCGCCAGGCCGCGCTTTGGCTGGCGGCTCCAATCTTCATCGCTCACTTCAGCCGGTTCCTACCATGCGCCTTCGATTCGGAACGACTCCAAATCCTTTGCTTCGCTCTCGGCCAATGTGTGCTCGATAATGCGATCGACACGGCTGCCGCGCGGGCCGCGCTTCAGGCTCGCGCGCAACTCGTCGAGATCGGCGGGCTCTCCGGCGGCCAGCACTTCTACGTCGCCTTCTTCAGTGTTGCGCACCCAGCCGTGCAGACTTAGTTCGCTGGCTTCACGCTGCACAAACCAGCGAAAGCCGACTCCCTGCACACGGCCCTGAACCAGAAAATGAAGAACCAAACCCGACCTCGCTGCATAAGGTGTGATGCGTCAACATGTCTGGAAATGCGGATCACGCTGACTTAAAGAACCAACTCGATTGAGTTGACCTTGCCCCTAACGAAAGGGGTTCATGGAAGTATAACAAGGCGCGGAATTTGCTTCGCAACAGCATGCGATCTCGCTATCATAGTCGGCAACATGCGAGTATTTGCTTGGGCCGGTAAGGTCGCTCTTCTCCTGATCTTGTTTGCAGCCTTCACCGGTTTCAGCTACGCCTCTGAATCCTCCGGTCCGCTCGTCGTTCGCGGCATCGGCACCGGTTCGGTTCCCCTCAGCGGCCAGTGGAGCTTCCACACCGGCGACAACCAAGACTGGGCATCGCCCGATTTCGATGCATCCGACTGGAAGACCATCGACATTGCAAAACCCTGGGGCGATCAGGGCTACTGGGCTTACACCGGGTTCGCGTGGTACCGCCGGACAATCGACTTCGGCGACGCCAATCAGGTTGCGATCTTTGTTCCGCGCAGCACTTGCGTCTATGAGATTTTCTGGAATGGAATGCGGGTCGGCGGCTATGGCCCTATGCCCGGCGCGCCCGGCGTACAAGAGGTGCCCTCTGCCATATATATGCTGGCAAGGCCGGGCAGTGGATTGATGGCCATCCGAGTATGGACGCGCCCCGCCGACACTTCGACCAACGGCGATGATCTGGGGCAATCCGCTCCGATCGCAACCAATTCTGAAGCAGCGGCGAATCTGGTTAAACTCGATCATTACTCGGTGGTCCGCGAATATCTGGCAAACTTCATATTGCTCCCCCTATACGCCCAGCTCACCTTGCTTGGCTTCGTAATCTGGATTCGCAATCGCAATCAAAAGCTCATTTTCTGGCTCACGCTCTACTGTCTTTCGCTGGTGCTGTTCGCCGCTCTCAATCCAAGTGTGAGGCAGGCCGTTTTTCATTTCAGCTCGGTCTTTTTCTCATCGCCATTTCATTCTCTAAACGATGTCGCGCTTTGGTACCTGCTTATTTACCTTCTCGATCTCGATCGTCATCCCCAGCTTTTGCGCTGGGCTCGATTCCTGGCCATCCTGTCGGTGGGCTCAGCATTGCTCGATAGCATCATCTTCTCCATTATCTGGAGCAGCACCCACGTGCCCGCCTTCAAGGTTCTCGATGCGATCTTTACTGCCGGCTTTTCAATACCTGAGTTGTTCCCGCTTGCCATCATCGGTCTGGCCCTTGGTCGTGGGCGGCTGGGCTTCTCGCGCTGGTTGGTAGCCATCGTCGCGGCAATCAATGAAATGTATTACGTCATCTGGCACACCAGCGTGCAGGGTGTCAGGTTTACACGGCTGAAGCTGAACAACCGGATGATGACTCATGTCCTTTCGGTCGATGGCGTTCCTATCAATACGCTCGGAATCCTGGGCCTGTTGCTTTTGCTGGCCATTGTGTGGGCCGCATACCGCTACATCGTGCAGGAAGCCGCGCGCCAGCGCGTCATTCGCGAAGAGCTGAAGAGCGCTCAGGAATTGCAGCGCGTCTTGATTCCCGAAGCCTTGCCGCGCGTGCCCGGCTTCGCAATCACCAGCGCCTACCAGCCGGCCTCTGAAGTCGGCGGTGACTTCTTTCAGCTTGTTCAATTCGACCAGGAAACATCGATTCTGGCGGTGGGCGACGTGAGCGGCAAGGGGCTTAAAGCTGCCATGACGGTTTCTCTCATCGTTGGCGCACTGCGCACGTTAACCGATCTCACTTCGCAGCCCGACAAGATTCTTGAAATCCTGAATCGCAGAATGCTGGGCCGTTTGCAGCACGGCTTTGTAACTTGTCTCATCATTCGCATCAGCTCCGACGGCGGATGCCTGGCAGCCAGTGCGGGCCATCCCGCGCCCTATATCGGCGATCACGAGGTCAACATGCCGCCGGCCATGCCTCTCGGGCTCGACCCGGATGCGAAATACGAGAAGGTCCCTTTCGATCTGCGCGTGGGTGCGCGGCTCACTGTCTATACCGATGGTTTGCTCGAGGCGCGCAACCGCGAGGGAGAACTCTTCAGCTTCAAACGGCTCGAGAAGCTCATGTCGCTTCAGCTTAACGCAAAAGACGCTGTCAATACCGCAATTGAATTCGGTCAGGAAGACGACATCACGGTCCTCACCGTCACCAGGCTCGAAGTTGGCCAGCGCTCGAGCACCTCGCTCGAGGCCCCTCAACTGGAGCCGGTGAAGGCCTAAATAGCCGAGCCGGAGATGTTCTCAAGCAGTTCACGGAGACGGTGAACCGCATTAGTGATCAGTTCGCGTTCCGTTTTCGATGCTCTTTCAAGCGCGGCGACGAGGGGTCCGCGACGAAGCGACGGAATCTCTACGCGCACAAAATCCGCAACCACCCGCGTCGCATGGATTTTGGTGACGCGACCGTCTTCGGCATCCCGCCTTCGCTCCAATAACCCGCCGCGTTCGAGACGGTCAACAATACCGCTGACCGTGGAGTGGGCCAGGCCCATATTTCGACTGAGCTCTTTCAGGCTGATCCCTGCGGTCTTCACAATGATGCTGATCGCAGCTACCTGCGGCGCCGTCAGCGGGCTCTTCGTGATCTCAGTTTCAATGGGCTTCTTCAGAACGCGGCGAATGGCATTCAGATCGCACTCGATTGCCGCAGCTTCAGCAGAGTGACGCCTGCTTCGATCTCCTGTCATGGCTAAAACACTCCCGGGATGAGAGCTTTTACACGCGTAAGGTAACGCGGGTAGTCTTCAGGGAATGCCTGCAGCATGAACCGCTCTTCTTTGGGGATCTTGAGCATAAAGCTCACTAGAACCAGCAGAGCGCCAAGAACGCAACGCCACTCGCCAATAGCGATTGCCGTTCCTGTTATTCCAGTCACGAGCCCGGTATAGATAGGGTGACGCGCAATGGCGTACGGACCCGAGGTGACGAGTTCGTGGCCTGCCATAAGGCTCGGGCGGCCGCTCCAGTTCGAGCCCAGTTTCAGTCGCGCCCAGATAGCAAACGCGGCGCCTGACACGGTTACGGCATAGCCGATGGCG
>Ga0335072_10007801_pt1 | contig 15568 bp, 17 predicted proteins | sample Lox_Sample_21_FD_206725 | JGI IMG/M metagenome (GOLD analysis project Ga0335072, IMG submission 206725) | Soil microbial communities from Loxahatchee National Wildlife Refuge, Florida, United States - Lox_Sample_2.1 | ecosystem: Environmental > Terrestrial > Soil > Wetlands | place: USA... | reverse complement strand
CGGGTGGGCCCGGGAGAACTGCGACAGCGTGTTGCCGAGCAGTGCGATGGCGACGGCGGCGACGAGCACGACCAGCGGCGAGGCGAGGCCGGCCGCGATCACGATCCCCGCGAAGGCGAAATAGAAGCTGTAGGCCGGGCCGATGTTGGCCATCGTCGACGCGGAGATGTCGACCAGGCTCAGGGCCCCGCGGTGCAGGCGCTCGGCGGATTCGGGCGCCTTGGTTTCGGAGAACGGGATGTGTGCCGCTTCGCTCATATGCTCACTCCCCTGGGGGCCGTGATCTGGCTGTTGATTTAACACGGATCATGCGCGGGACCGGGGTGAATGGTCAACCATCGCCGCAGGTGTCCCACATGATGAGCGCCCGCGAGGTGGCGGGTCGCGGTGTCTCTGCGAAACTGCTGGCAAGCGCTTTCCATTGGAGCGAAACGTACCCGATGGGCGGCTGGTCTGCAAGGGGTGCCCGGGGTTCAGGCGGGCGGGCGGGGGACGGTGCTGTCGCGGAGGATGACCTCGCCGGGGACGGGGATGACGCGGGGCGGGCCGGGGCCGGCCGGGGCGTGCACCGGGCCGGGCTGGGACAGGACGAGGCTGGCGGCCATCTCCCCCATCCGCTTGAGCGGCAGCCGGACCGTGGTCAGCGGCGGGTGCACGTCGCGCAGGGTGGCGATGTCGTCGAAGCCGGCCAGCGCGATGTCGGCGGGCACCTGCAGGCCGCCGGCCCGCAGCCGGGCCAGCGCGCCCAGGGCCATGACGTCGGTCACCGCGAACACGCAGTCGGGCCGCGGCTCCCCTGCGGCCAGGATGGCGCTCATCGACTCGTACCCGCCGTCGCGGCTGAACGGGCCGTGGATGACCCGGGCCTCGTCCAGCGGCACCGACCAGGCGGCCAGCCCGGCCCGGAACCCGTCCAGCCGGTCCCGCGCGGTCAGCAGGCCGCGCGGTCCGGCCAGCACGGCGAAGCGCCGGTGGCCGAGCGCGACCATGGTCTGGGCCAGGGCCTGGGCGCCCGCGGCGTTCTCCGGCCGGACGGTGTCCACGCCCAGCAGGTCCTGGCCGACGCAGACGGCCCGCCCGCCGGCGGCGGTGAAGGCCGCGATCTCGGCTTTCAGCGCCTCGATGGCTTGCGCGTCGTCGGTCCGGCTGCCGATCAGGATCACGGCGCGGGCCCGCTGGGCGCGCATCAGCGCGACGTAGGCCTGCTCGGCGGCTTCGGCGGCCGGGGTGCTGGACATGGCGACCAGCAGCCGCTGGGCGTCGGCGACCTCGATGAGCCCGGCCGCGATCGAGGAGAAGTACGGGTCGGCGATGTCGTGGACGACCACGCCCACCAGCGTGCTCTGCCCGGTGGCGACCGCCCGGGCCTGCAGGTTCGCGGTGTAGCCGAGTTCGGCGACGGCCTGGTGGACCCGGTCGGCGAGTTGCGGCGCGACCTGCCGCGGGCCGTCGGACAGGACCCGGGACGCGGTGCTCAGCGAGACGCCCGCGCGGTCGGCGACGTCCTGCAGCGTCGCCCTCGGTCCCGGCACGTCACCCTCCCTTGACCCGTTTTGCGCGGTCAGCTTAGTGTGGGAAAGCACTTTCCCAGACGTTCAGGCTAGAGAGCGGAGCCCATGGCGCGCAAGGTCATTCACATCGCCCTGAACGGCGTCACGGGCCGGATGGGGTACCGGCAGCACCTGGTACGGTCGCTGCTGGCCATCCGCGAGCAGGGCGGCGTGCGCCTTTCCGATGACACGCTGGTGTATCCCGAGCCGGTCCTGGTCGGGCGGAGCGAGGAGCGGCTGCGGGCCATCGCGTCGCGGCACGGGCTGGACCGCTGGACCACCACGGTGGACGAGGTGCTGGCCGACCCCGAGGTCGAGGTCTACTTCGACACCCAGGTGACCAGCGCCCGCGAGGCCAGCCTGTTGCGGGCGATTTCGGCCGGCAAGCATGTGTACACCGAGAAGCCGGTGGCCGAGTCGCTGGCCGGGGCGCTGCGGCTGGCCCGGGCCGCGCGGGCGGCGGGCGTGACCCACGGCGTGGTGCACGACAAGCTGTTCCTGCCCGGGGTGATCAAGCTGCGACGGCTGATCGAGGCCGGCTTCTTCGGCCGGGTACTGTCGGTCCGGCTGGAGTTCGGCTACTGGGTGTTCGAGGGCGACCAGGTGGCGGCGCAGCGGCCGTCGTGGAACTACCGCGCGGACGAGGGCGGCGGGATCGTGCTGGACATGTTCCCGCACTGGCAGTACCTGCTGACCGACCTGTTCGGCCCGATCGCGGCGCTGTACGCCCGGGCCGTCACCGCGGTACCGCGGCGGTGGGACGAGGCGGGCCGGCCGTACGAGGCGACCGCGGACGACGCCGCGTACGCGGTGCTGGAGTTCGCCAGCGGCGCGGTCGCCTCGGTGAACTCGTCGTGGGCGGTCCGGGTCAACCGGCGCGAGCTGCTGGAGTTGCAGGTGGACGGGACTTTGGGCAGCGCGGTGGCGGGGCTGCGGCACTGCGCGATCCAGCACAAGGTGTGCACGCCCATGCCGGTGTGGAACCCGGACCTGCCCGACCCGCTGGACTACCAGGCCCAGTGGACGGACGTGCCGGACAACACGAGCTTCGAGAACGGGTTCAAGGCCGAGTGGGAGCTGTTCCTGGCCGCGGCGGCCGAGGGCCGGCCGTTCGCCTGGGACCTGGCCGAGGGCGCCAAGGGCGTGCAGCTGGCCGAGCTGGCCCTGCGGTCCTCGGCCGAGGGCCGGCGGCTCGACGTGCCGCCGCTGGCGGTCTGAGGTGGCCGCGACGATCCGGTTGCCCGGCCGGGACCAGCCGCTGGTGATCCCCGCGCCGGGCTGGGCCCGCTCGTATCCGCCGCCTTCGCTGCGCCGGGTCTACGCGGCGGCCCACGTCGCCGCGCTCGACGCCGACACGATCGACTGGGATTCGACCATGCGGTTCCGCGATCACCTGTGGGCGCACGGATTCGGGGTGGCCGAGGCGATGGACACCGCGCAGCGCGGCATGGGCCTGTCCTGGCCGCAGGCCCGGGAGCTGATCGCCAGGTCGGCCCGGTATCCGGCCCGGGGGCCGCTGGCCTGCGGGGCGGGGACGGACCAGCTGGCGGACGGCCGGAGTTACCCGATCCCGCGGATCATCGACGCGTATGCCGAGCAGATGGGGTTCGTGCAGTCGGCCGGGGCGGACGTGATCGTGATGGCGAGCCGGGCCCTGGCGGCCAGCGCGCGGGGGCCTTCGGATTACCTCGAGGTCTACGGTTCGCTGCTGCGGCAGGCCGAGCGGCCGGTGATCCTGCACTGGCTGGGCGAGGCGTTCGACCCGGCGCTGCGCGGCTACTGGGGCAGCGCCGACTTCCGCGCCGCCGCCGAGGTGGTCCTGGAACTGATCTCACGATTCGGCGACAAGGTGGACGGGGTCAAGCTGTCGGTGCTCGACGCGGGCCGGGAGGTGGCGCTGCGCCGGCGGCTGCCCGCCGGGGTACGGCTCTACACCGGGGACGACTTCGGGTACGCCGAGCTGATCCGCGGCGACGCTGATGGGCACAGCGACGCGCTGCTCGGGGCGTTCGCGGCGATCACGGCGCCGGCCGCGGCGGCGCTGGCCGCGCTGGACCGGGGTGACCTGGCCGGGTATGACGCGGCGATGGCGCCGACGGTGCCGCTCAGCCGGCTGATCTTCGAGCCGCCGACGTTCCACTACAAGGTCGGCGTGGCCTTCCTGGCCTGGCTGAACGGGTTGCAGCCGCGGTTCGCGATGCTGGCCGGGCTGCAGCGGCGCCGGCCGGCCCGGCACCTGATCCGGGTGTTCGAGCTGGCCGCGGCGGCGGGGGCGCTGACCGATCCGGACCTGGCCGTGGCGCGGATGAACGAGCTGCTGGCCACGTTCGCCGGGCCGGCCCGGGTATGACCAGCCTCGTCGGTCCCGGGATCGGTCTGGACCGGCTGTCGCTGAACCAGGCCACGGTCAAGCATCTCGGGCTCGCCGAAGCCGTGGACTTGTGCGTGCGGCACGACATCCCGGCCATCGGGCTGTGGCGGGACCGGGTGGCGGAGACCGGGCTGGCGTCGGCGGCGGCTTTGGTCCAGCGGGCCGGGCGGCACGTGTCGAGCCTGTGCCGGGGCGGGTTCTTCACCCGGGGCGACCCGGACGGCATCGCGGCGGCGCGGGCGGACAACGCCGCGGCGGTCCGGGAGGCGGCGGCGCTGGAAGCGGATGCTCTGGTTCTGGTGTGCGGCGGGCTGATGCCGGGCAGCCGGGACCTCGGGCTGGCCCGGCGCATGGTGGCCGACGCGATCGGCGACCTGGTGCCGCTGGCTCAGCGGCTCGGGGTCCGGCTGGGGATCGAGGCGCTGCACCCGATGTTCTGCGCCGACCGGTGCGTGATCGCCTCGCTGGGCCAGGCGGTGGACCTGGCGCTCACGTTCCCGGCGGACGTGGTGGGCGTGGTGGTGGACACCTACCACGTCTGGTGGGACGCGCGGCTGGCCGCGCAGACCGCGCGGGCCGCCGGGCGGATCGTCAGCTACCAGGTGTGCGACTGGGTGCTGCCGCTGCCGGCCGATGTCCTGCTCGGCCGCGGCCACCTGGGTGACGGCGTCATCGACTTCGGGCCGATCTCGGCCGCCGTGACCGCGGCAGGTTACGACGGCTACGTCGAGGTGGAGATCTTCAACGCCGACGTCTGGGCCGCGCCGCCGGACCGGACGGCCGCGGTCGTGCGGGAGCGGTTCGGTTCCGTCCTGGGCCCCGGCCGGCCATCCCATTGACGGCGTGCTCGATTTGCGCTAATTACGGGATATCCAGCGACCGGGGGCGGGCACAAGGAGGCGGTCGCCATGCGTAAGTGGCTTCACTCGGTGTACGAATGGCTTCGCACGTGGGCCAGTGCCGGGCCGCAGAAATCCGACCAGGACGTGTTCTTCGCCAATTACATGGCCCTGCGGCAGGCAGTCGGCTGGGTGGGGACCTTGCTGCCCATCATCCTGCTGGTCGTCAACCCGATAGCGCTGAGCATAGAGAACTCCGGATGCGCAGTGGTGCCCGGGTCGGTCAGCGGTTACTACTACTTGCCGGTCCGCAATATCTTCGTCGGGGCACTGTGCGCCCTGGGCCTGTTCCTGATCGCCTACGTGGGATATGACTTCGGTGACCGCCTGGTCACCGACGCGGCCGGGCTGTTCGCCCTGGGCGTGGCGTTCTGCCCGACTGCGCCGACGGTGGTGTCTCCCCCCGCGGTCCCCTCGGTGGCCTGCCAGACGGTCGCCCAGCTGTCCACGCGCGAGCAGGTCGTGGGCTACATCCACCTGGTCTGCGCCGCCCTGATGTTCGTCTTCCTGGCCTGGATGGCCATTCGGTTCACCAATACGAACAATCCGACACCGCAGAAGCTCCGCAGGAACAGGATCTATAACATCTGCGCGGCGGTGATCATCGGATGCCTGGTGGCGGCGGCCATCACGAGCCCCCTGCCGGCCTCGGTCAAGGCGCATTTCCCCTGGTGGCTTTTCCTGTATGAGGCAGTGGCCATTTTCGCGTTCGGGGTCTCGTGGTTCGTGAAGGGCCAGACGCTGATCGGCGCGCTCAAGGACCCGCCGGCTCCGGTGCCCGAGCCGGCCGTGCAACACTGAGCGGTGACCGGGGCGACGGGCGGAGTACGGCCGCCGGAGGAGGACGGGGAGGTCCCGGCGTTCTGGCGGGCGCTGGGACGGCCGGGGCTGGCCGACATCCACACCCACTTCCTGCCGCCGCGGATGCTGCGGCGGGTGTGGGAGTACTTCGACGCGGCCGGGCCGCTGCTGGGCCGGTCGTGGCCGATCCGGTACAAGGGGAGCGATGAGGAGCGGGTGGCACGGCTGCGTGGGATGGGCGTGCGGCTGTTCAGCGCGCTGGCCTACGCGCACCGGCCGGACATGGCCGCCGACCTGAACGCGTGGACGATGGCGTTCGCGAAGGCCACGCCGGGGTGCCTTGCGTCGGCGACGTTCTACCCGGAGCCGGGGGCGGCCGGATACGTGCGCTCGGCGCTGGCCGACGGGGCGCGGATCTTCAAGGTGCACCTGCAGGTGGGCGGGTTCTCCCCCGCCGAGCCGCTGCTCGACGAGGTGTGGGGCCTGCTGGCCGAGGCGGGGGTGCCGGTGGTGGTGCACGCCGGGCACGCGCCGGTGGGGACCGAGCACACCGGGCCGGGGCCGTTCGGGACGGTACTGGCGCGTCATCCGCGGCTGGCCGCGATCATCGCGCACATGGGGGCGCCGGACTACGAGGCGTTCTTGCGGCTGGCGCTGGACTACGAGCGGGTGTTCCTGGACACCACGATGATCTTCACCGAGTTCTTCGACGCGCTGGCGCCGTTCCCGGCCGCGGCCCTGCCGCTGGCCCGCGAGCTGGGGCTGGCGGGCAAGATCCTGCTGGGCAGCGACTTCCCGAACATCCCCTACCCGTATGCCCGGCAGGTGGCCGGGCTGGCCCGGCTGGATCTGGGCCAGGACTGGCTGGGCGCGGTGTGCTGGGATAACCCGGTGGCGCTGTTCGGCGCGCCATAATCGAGGCGCCTCGATGTACACAATTCGGGGTACACTGAGTTCGTGAACGAGGATGACAGCAGGATGAACGTGCGGGATGTCCGCGCCCACCTCGCCGAGGTGCTCACCCGCGCGCAGAACGGCAGCCCTACGGTCATCGTGCGCAACGGCGAGCCGGTCGCTGCCGTGGTCCCGATCGAGGATTACAACGTCCTGGAAGACGCGATCGACCGCTATTTCTCCCGTGAGGCCGACCGTGACCTGGCGGAGAACCCTGATGCCCGCACGTACAGCATGTCCGAGGTGGTGGCCGCGATCTTCGGGGAGGACACCGGCCAGAGCGTGGCATGAAGTACGCGTTCCGCTGGCGCGAACGCGCCGTCCGTCAGCTCCGGGCCATCCCGCAGTCGGCTGCGCTCACCATCTTGCGGGCCCTCACCCCCCTCGGCGACGATCCGCGGCGGCAGGACGCCGACATCAAGAAGCTGACCGGCTACGCCGACCGGTACCGGCTGCGGGTCGGCGACTACCGGGTCATCTACGAGATCGCCGACGAGCAGCTCATCATCCTGATCGTCGGCGTCGGCCACCGTCGCGAGGCTTACCGCGTGCTGTCCTAAGCGGGACGGCGCAGTGCAGGCCCTGCGGGTGCAGCGCCGGACCCTGCATGCGCGGCTGGCCCTTGACCTGGTGGCAGGCCGGGAATCACCCTTGCGGGGCGATGGCCGCGCGGCGCGTTCCTGGTAGTCCTGGTGGTATGAGGGCACAAGCTGGGCGAGCACGGGTGCGGCACAGTGGCCAGGCCCGGGTGCTGCTGGTCTGCGCCGCCGCGATCGCGGTGGTCGCGCTGGGTGGCTGCGGGAGCAGCAAGCCCGCCTACTGCACGGACCGCACCAACCTGGAGAACTCCGTCAAGAGCCTGACCGACTTGAGCGGCGGGATCAGCGGGGTGAAGTCCCATCTGTCGCAGATCCAGAGCGACGCCACCGCGCTGGTCAATTCGGCCAAGAGCGACTTCCCCACCCAGACCAGCGCCATCTCCTCCTCGGTCGACGCGCTGAAGAACTCGGTCACCGGGCTGCCGTCCAACCCCTCCGCCGCGCAGATCGCCACGGTGACCAAGGATGCGGCCAACGTGGTGAGCTCGGTCAAGAACTTCACCGACGCGACCAGTTCGCAGTGCGGCAGCTCATAGTCACACTTCTTCATCGCACTGGTTCACGGAGGCATGCGCAGATCGACGGCCGTGATCGGCGCGGGAGTCGCGCCGGTGATGGGCGCGTTCGTGCAGTTCGCCCGGGCCGGGGGGACCCCGCTGCCGCTGGCCCCGACCCGGCGGCTGGTGGTGAGCGGGTTCCACCGGTACGTCCGTAATCCTACCGGCGCGCGGTGCCTGCCTGGCGGCCTCGCCTGCACCCCTGGGTGCCCCCTGTCCAACCCTTATCGGGCGTGCACAGGCGCCAAAGGTCCTGATTCTTCTGACTTGTGCCTCTAGACAACCAGGCGCGATCGGCTTAAGCGTGAAAGAAGCAGCATGGCCGGGGCCTTCCCGCCCTTCCGGCTCGGTAGGTCCCGGCTGGCTGTGGGCGAAAGGGAGGATGCTGCGATGAAGACGCGCATCATGAAAGTACTCGGCGCAGCCGGGTCGGCGGGGGCGCTGACTCTGCTGTGCCTGATCGGCGCCAGCGGTGCCGCCTCGGCATCGCCCGCACCGGCCCAGCCGGCGCAGGCCGCCGCTGCCGCTGCCGCCTCGCTGAGAGGTTTCCAGCCGGCCGCGGCCAGCTTCGTGTCCCCGGCCTGGGGTGTCGTGCTGGGCGGCTCCGGCTACGCCAGCGGCCACGCATACCGGGCGCGGCTGGCGGTGACCAGTGACGGCGGGGCACGCTGGTCGGTGATGCGGGCACCGGCGGTCTGGCTGGCTAACGGCTCGTCGGGCCGGCCGCAGGTGAACCAGGTCGTGTTCGCCGACCCGGCCGACGGGTGGCTGTACAGCCAGTACAACAGCGGGCTCGTCTGGGTCACGCACAACGGCGGCGCCTCCTGGCGTGAGATCGCGCTGCCCGGCACCGTCCAGACGATGGCGGCCTCCGGGGGCACGGTGTACGCCGTGGTCCAGCGGGCCGGCGGCGGCCAGCTGTACAGCAGCCCGGTCGGCTGGAACTCGTGGACGCGGTCCGGTCCCATGACCGGAAGCATCCTGGCCGTCTCGGGGCGTTCGGTCTGGTTCGCCAGCAATACCGTCCTGTGGACGACGGCCGGCGGCGGGCACTGGGCCAGCTACCCGCTCCGGTCCCCCGGTAAGTACTACGGGGCGCCGTACGAGCTCGCGGGCATCGCGGCGGCCAACTCCAGGGTCGTGACGTTCCTGTGGGCTTCACCGTCCGGCATGTTCCACACCGGGATGAAGGTCCTGATCTCGTTCAACGGCGGACGCAGCCAGTGGCAGACGCTGACCGCTCCGCCGCCGGTGGGTGATGTGGCCGCGTTCGCGGCCGCGCCCGGCCGCTACGGCGTGATGACGATCGCGGCCGTGACGCCAGGCCTGGACAAGATCTACCGCTCGGCCAACCTGGGGCAGAGCTGGACGACCTACTCGGTGCCCGGTACCAGTGGCGGCATCATGCTGAACTCGCTGCAGTTCATGAGCCCGACCGCGGGCTGCATGGTGGTGGGTAACCCGGCCCTCGGGGCGCCCGGCTCGCTGCTGTTGACCAGCAATGCGGGGCAGAGCTGGTATCCGGTCAGGTTCTGAGCCGACGGCGCAGAACCCGCGGCCCGGCGGGAAGACCTTCCCGCCGGGCCGGCTCATGCTCGTTCCTAGGGCAGGGCCAGCACGACGGGCCGGGCGCGGGCCGGGATCACGACGGCGGCGGCGCTGCCGGACTGGCGGACCATGGTGGTGAAGTGGCCGGGATCACCGGTGTTGCCCTCGATGGCGTCGTAGTGCATGGGGATGACGTAGGAGGGGGCGACCTGGGCGCAGAGCCAGGCGGCTTCGGTCTCGCTCATGTTGCCGACGATGCCGGCCGACTCGCGCATGTGATCGCGGCCGTTGATGGGGAGCATGAGCACGTGGGGGGCCAGTGCGGACAGCGTGGCGGGCAGCTCGGGGTAGACCAGGCCGTCGCCGGCGTGGTAGAAGCGGATTCCGCCGATCTCCACCACGTAGCCGAGGAAGCGGACCGGCCCGCCGGCCGGGGCGAACTCGTAGGCTACGGGCTGGTCACCGCCGATCCCGTGCAGGGCAGGCACGGGATGCACGGTCACGTCCCGGTCGCGCAGTTCGGTCCCGGGTTCCGCGCCGGTCAGGCGGGCCCGGTCCAGGCCGCCGCGGACCGCGACCTCGACCACCGGCGCGGGCACCACGACGCGGGCCTGTTCGTTGATCCCGCACAACTCGCGCAGGAACGGCAGGTCCAGGTGGTCCCGGTGCTCGTGTGTGCACAGCACGAGGGTGACGTCGGCGAACTGGGCCGCCGAGGCGGGGGGCGGGTAGCGCCGGTCGTCGCGATCGGTCAGGAACGGGTCGACCAGGACCCGGCTGTCGCCCGCGGCGAGGCGAAAGCCCGCCTGGCCGTACCAGGTGACCGAGACGGAGTACATTGGCCCGTTCTGAATAAAAAAGATCTTTACCGGTCGTCGCTGAGGACTGGTTCTGGGAGCGTGCCGGCGTTGTGCTCAAGCAGCCGCCACTGGCCCGGGCGGAGGTGGCCGTGCCGGATGCCGAGCACCGACCAGGAGCAGTTGGACAGCGGGCCGAGCACGCCGTACAGCTCATCGGGCAGGCCGAGCAGGCGCGACATGCCGAGCCGGAGCGCGGCGCCGTGGCTGACCACCACGGCCAGGCCGTCACGGCCGGTCACCTGCTCGGCGACGGCCTTGGCGGCCCGCTGCAACGCGGCGGCCACCCGGTCGGCGACCGCGGGGCTCGACTCGCCGTCTGGCGGGGTCCAGGTCGCGTGCTCGTCCGGGTACCGCTCACGGATCTCGGTGTCGGTCAGGCCTTCCCAGCTGCCGCCGTGGCGTTCCCGCAGGTCCTCGTCGAGCATCACCTCCAGCCCGGTCAGCCGGGCCAGCGGTGCCGCGGTGCGGGCCGCGCGGCTCAGGTCCGAGGAGACGATCAGGTCCGGGCGGAGCGCGGCCAGCTGGCGCGCGGCCCGCTCGGCCTGCGCCCGCCCGGTCTCATCCAGCGGGCTGTCGCTCTGGCCCTGGAACCGGCGCTCGGCGTTCCATACCGTCTGCCCGTGCCGCAGCAAGACCAGCCGGACGCGGTCGCTCAGCGGGCTCTCCCTGGGTTGACCACCAGCTCGGGCAGCGGGATCTGCGGGCAGTCCTTCCAGATCCGCTCCAGCGCGTAGTAGGTGCGCTCCTCGGAATGCTGCACGTGGACCACGACGTCGAGGTAGTCGAGCAGTACCCAGCGGCCCTCGCGCTCGCCCTCGCGGCGGATCAGCGCCGCGCCGGCCTGGCGCATCCGGAGCTCGATCTCGTCGACGATGGCCCGGACCTGCCGGTCATTGGACGCCGAGCACAGCACGAAGGCGTCCGTGATCACGAGCTGCTCGCTCACGTCGTAGGCGATTATGCCGTCGGCCAGCTTGTCCGCGGCCGCCAGCGCAGCGGTCTCCACAAGCTCGACGGCCCTCGGTGTGGCAGTCACGAGTGCTTGCCGGCCTCCCTCGGTCGGGGTTATGTCCTTATTAGCGTCTCATAGCGGGGTGAACGTCATGCAAAACCGACTCGCGAGTGGGGCCCTCCGGGCCTGCGCGAGCGATCGGTGCAGGTGAGCGGTCAGCAACCGCAGCGGGTTCTTTGCATAACGTGAACCTTACATACAACACTGTCATTTGGCCTTGGCGTACAGCTTGCGCTTGGCGATGTACTGCACGACCCCGTCCGGTACCAGGTACCAGACCGGCTCGCCCGCCTCGACCCGGGCGCGGCACTCGGTGGAGGAGATGGCCAGCGCCGGGATCTCGACCAGGCTGACCTTCCCGTCGGGCAAGCCCGCCCCCGACAGCCGGTGTCCCGGCCGGGTACAGCCTACGAAATGCGCGAGGGTGAAAAGTTCGTCCGCGTCGTGCCAGGTCAAGATCTCGGCCAGCGCGTCCGCCCCGGTGATGAAGAACAACTCGTCGCCCGGGCCGTTCTTGGTGTGAAGTTCGCGCAGCGTGTCGATGGTGTAGGTGGGCCCGGGCCGGTCGATGTCCACCCGGCTGACGCTGAACCTGGGGTTCGACGCGGTCGCGATCACCGTCATCAGGTAGCGGTCCTCGGCGGGCGAGACCGCGCGGTCCTCCTTCTGGTACGGCTGGCCGGTCGGCACGAAGATGACCTCGTCCAGGGCGAAGATGTGCGCGACCTCGCTGGCGGCGACCAGGTGACCGTGGTGGATGGGGTCGAACGTACCGCCCATCACACCGATCCGTCGCATCGCTAGTGCCACCTCATGCCCACGTATCGTACCGGCTGGCTTGCCGCGCCATCTGCTCGGCGATCGGGCTATGATCGAGATATGACTTCAGTGCCTGATCGCGCGCGGGTCCGGCTCACCGGCATCTCATCCCGCGCCTATGAGCATCCCGCAGACCGTTCGGCGCTGGTCGCGCTGCGCAAGCTCAGCGGCTTCGACACGCTGCTGCGCAAGCTGTTCGGCCTGTTCAACGAGCGGGCTTTCCGGCTGACCTACCTGGCCGGAGCCGTCCGGGTTTCCGAGCGGCAGTTCCCGCACATCCACGAGCTGGTCAGGGATGGCTCCTACATCCTGGATCTGCCCGAGGTGCCCGAGTGCTATGTCACCCAGAGCCCGCTGGTGAACGCGATGGCGCTGGGCCGGGACAAGCCGTTCATCGTCATCACCACCGGCATGGTCAACCTCTATGACCCGGAGGAGCTGCGCTGGGTGGTGGGGCATGAGCTCGGCCACATCCTGTCCGGGCACGCGGTGTACCGCACCATGCTGCTGATCCTGCTCCGGCTGGCCGCGCGCGCCGCGTTCGTGCCCATCGCCCTGGCCCTCACGGCGATCATCTGGGGCCTGGAAGAGTGGTTCCGCAAGTCCGAGCTGTCCTGCGACCGGGCCGGGCTGCTGGCTGGCCAGGACGTCGACGCGGCCCGGCGGGGCCTGATGAAGCTGGCCGGCGGCGCGCAGCTGTCCGAGCTGAACCCGGACGCGTTCCGCGAGCAGGCGCACGAGTACGACGCCGTGCCCGACCTGCGCGACAGCATCCTGAAGATCCTGCAGCTGCAGGGGAACACCCACCCGTTCGCGGTGGTCCGGTTCGCCGAGCTCGACTACTGGGCCACGCACGGTGAGTACGAGCGGATCCTCGGCGGCGACTACCCGCGGCGGGAGTCCGACGGCAGCGCCTCGGTCGGCGAAGAGGTCAGGAACGCCGCTCGGGCCTACCAGGACTCGTGGAGCCGGTCCCAGGACCCGCTGATCGGCATCTTCCGCGGTGTCGCGGAGAGCGCGGCGCGGGCCGGCGGCGGGCTGTTCGACCGGCTGCAGCAGAACCGCCCCGGTGGCAGCGGTAACAGCGGCAACGACGACAACTAGGGTTTTATCTGCTCGTGCCACCCGGCGGCTCCGGCCCCGGGTGGCACGAGCGTTTTCATGGGCTTGCTTGCGTGTCGATGGCGGCATTGTGCTTGCTCTGGCCGTCAGGTTGCTGCTCTCATGCTGTCGGGTTCACCGCCGGTGCTGTCGGGTTCACCGCGGGCGAGGGGCGGGCCGGGCTGGCGGGGCTGGTGTGGGCGGTGTGAGCCCGGGACGGGTGACGGGGGTGTCGTGGATCGGGGCATGTGTGCCACAACCCCCGCCTATCGGGGCACGTGGGCCACAAGCCCCGTATGGCCGCGCCGGGGGCCGGCCTCGGGGTCGGCCTCGGGGTCGGCCGGGCTGTCGGCTAGAGGATGACGAGGTCGTCGCGGTGGACGATCTCGCGTTCGTATTCCGGACCCAGCTTGCTGGCCAGCCAGCGGGTGGAGCGGCCCATCAGGCCGGGGATCTCGGACGCGTCGTAGTTCACCAGGCCGCGCGCCACGATCGTGTCGTTCTCGTCGAGGAGGTTCACCGGGTCGCCGGCGTCGAAGCTGCCCTCGACGCCGGTGAGGCCGGCCGGCAGCAGGCTGGCGTGCCGTTTCACCACGGCCTCGACCGCACCGGGGTCCAGGCGCAGGCTGCCGCGGGCCACCGCGGCGTGCTTGAGCCACAGCAGCCGGGTCGCGGGCCGGCGGCCGTGGGCCGCGAAGTAGGTGCCGACCGGGTCGCCGGCCAGCGCGGCGGGGGCGCTCGCCGCGTCCGCGACCACGGTGGGGATGCCGGCCGCGGAGGCGATCATGGCCGCTTCCACCTTGGTGGCCATGCCACCGATGCCGCCGCTGCCGGCCTTGACGCCTTGGCCGGCCTGGCCGGCCTGGCCGGCCTTGAGGCCGCGGCCCAGGCGGATTCCCTCCAGGTCGGCCTGGCCGCGCACCTCGACGATCCGCTGCGCCGCTCCGCGCCGCGGGTCGCCGTCGTACAGGCCGTCCACGTCGGAGAGCAGGACCAGCGCCTTGGCGTGCGTGACATGGGCGACCAGGGCGGCCAGCCGGTCGTTGTCGCCGAACCTGATCTCGTCGGTGGCGACCGTATCGTTCTCGTTGACCACCGGCAGCACGCCCAGTTCGAGCAGCCGGTCCAGGGTGCGCTGGGCGTTGCGGTAGTGGGTCCGGCGCATCAGGTCATCGGCGCTGAGGAGGACCTGGCCCGTGCGGATGCCGTGCTGGGCGAAGGCCGCGGTGTACCGGGCGATGAGCAGGCCCTGGCCCACGCTGGCCGCGGCCTGCTGGGTGGCCAGGTCACGGGGGCGGCGGGTCAGGCCCAGCGGGACCAGGCCGGATGCGATCGCCCCGGAGGAGACCAGCACGACCTGGATCCCGGCGCTCCGGCGCGCGGCCAGGGCGGCGGTCAGGGCGTCGATGGCCTCGTCAGCGATCTCGCCGTCGGGGGTGGTAAGCGAGGAGGAGCCCACCTTGACCACGACCCGGGCGGCCGCCGCGATGTCCGGCCGCTGAGGGATGGTCACGGGGAGAGCCTGGGGTCGGTGCCGCGCGGGCCGTGGTGCGGGCGGGGCCCCCGGGACCTGGCCCCGCTGCTCATCGGGGCGGCCGGGTCCCAGTCGAAGACCACCGCGTCGTCCGGCTCGCCGATCAGGACCTCCGCGCCGGGCTCGGCGCCCGCCTCGGCCAGCGCCTCCTCGACGCCCAGGCGGGCCAGCCGGTCGGCCAGGTAGCCGACCGCCTCGTCGTTGCCGAAGTCGGTCTGCTGGACCCAGCGCTTCGGCTTCTCGCCCCGGATCAGGAAGCTGTCCTCGCCGAGGCGGATCACCTCGAAGCCGGGCTCGCCGGCGGCCTTGACCGCGACCTTGACCCGGGTGCGCTCGGCGGGCTGCTCGGCCGGGCGAGCGGCGCGGTCCGCGGCGACCAGCGCGGCCATGGCGAAGCCCAGCGGGCGCAGGCCCTCGCCGGTCGCGGCGGAGATCTCGAAGACCTGGTAGCCGCGGGCTTGGAACTCGGGTTTGACCTGGTCCGCGCGTTCGCGGGCGGCCGGGACGTCGATCTTGTTCAGGACGATGAGCCGCGGCCTGGTGACGAGGTCCACGCCGGTCGCGTCGCCGTAGGCGGCCAGTTCGTGCTCGATCGTGGCCAGGTCGGCGGCGGGACTGCGGCCGGGTTCCTCGGTGGCGCAGTCGAGCACGTGGACCAGGATGGAGCAGCGCTCCACGTGGCGCAGGAAGTCGTGGCCGAGACCCTTGCCCCGGCTGGCGCCCGGGATCAGCCCCGGCACGTCGGCCACGACGAACTGGACGTCGCCGGCCTCCACCACGCCCAGGTTGGGGATCAGGGTGGTGAACGGGTAGTCGGCGATCTTGGGCCGGGCCGCGGACATGGCCGCGATGATCGAGGACTTGCCCGCGTTGGGGAAGCCGACCAGCCCGACGTCGGCCACGGTCTTCAGCTCGAGGATCAGGTCACCCTGCTGCCCGGGCTCGCCCTTGAGCGCGAAACCC
>Ga0335072_10007800_pt1 | contig 15575 bp, 14 predicted proteins | sample Lox_Sample_21_FD_206725 | JGI IMG/M metagenome (GOLD analysis project Ga0335072, IMG submission 206725) | Soil microbial communities from Loxahatchee National Wildlife Refuge, Florida, United States - Lox_Sample_2.1 | ecosystem: Environmental > Terrestrial > Soil > Wetlands | place: USA... | reverse complement strand
AATGACCGGGTCCCGAGGCCCGGCGGCGGGAGGATCCAGAGCGACGCCCTCACCCGAGTGCCTTTGTCATCGGTGTTGAGAAAGGACGTCAATGTCAGCAATCAGAATCTTCAGGCCCCAGCAGCGCTGGTCGGTTTCGCCTGCGACTGTGCTCCCTACGGGCTTGCTCTTTCGCCTGTTTGGGTTTCAGTTCAACTACACGGTGGTTCTCGACGACCACCCTGTGGGCAAGATCGGAATCGGGCAGGTGAGAGTCTTCGAGGTGGAACCAGGGGAACACCGCCTGCGTATGCGGTTTGTCCGGCTACGCAGGTCCGCGGAACTAAGACTGTCCCTAGAGGAAGGCGAGGAGCGGCAGTTCCTCTGCGGCACGAACGGGATCGGCTGGCCCACCCTCCGGGCGGCGTCGCTTGAGGATCTCGCTGAGATCCGGAGAACGACCATCAGCGAGCCGCCAAAGCCAGAGGATCCCGTTTCGCGGGACTAGCGCAGGTCACGCGCGTCGGATCGTCGTATCCGCCCCGTGAGAATGCGGGCCGACGGCCTGTAGCGTCCAACCCTGCTTGTCACAGAGGCGATCGCGATGGCCGAATCTCGATCGCGAGAGCGTCGCGCGAACCGGACATAAAATCGGTGCATTGATGCTCCGTTATCGCTAAGATCGGATCGCTAGCCAGGAGGATCTGGCGCAAGGACGAGTTCAGAGGGCAGTTGTGGGTCAGATGAGGGCACGGATGGGGATGTTGGCGCGAAGGCGCTGGCAAACCGTTCGCGTCAAAAGGCCAAGTCCGGCGCTTAGGCGGCAGGATGGCCATTCTGGACAGCTCCCCAGGCCTGAACGGGCGCGCACCGGGAGCGCGCAGAGGCGGAACCGGGCGCGGTTCCAGAGGTTCTGTGCTCAATCGGGATGAGCTCGCCGCGGCTCTGGATCAGAGCCGCCCTCAGGTGATCGCCGAGAAGCGCCGCGCGTTCCCGACGCTGACCTGGCAGGACTTGGAGGATCTTTACAGCGACGCAAGCGTCGACGCTCTGCGACGGGAGTTCGTGGACGCCGACGCTCTTCGCGCGTACCTGCGGCAGTACCTCCACAACCGGGCGATCACACTCAAGCGCTCGCCACGCGTGTCGCGCGTGGTTGGCACCCTCACGGAGCTTCATGCCGACGTGGGACCGGGGCCATATGAGCAGGCCGTGGAGCACGAATGGATCGCTCTCCTACAGGAGTTCCTTGCCGAGCAAACCGTGCGCGATCGCAACATCGTGTGGATGCTGGCGTCCGGTCAACGGCCGTCGCAGATAGCACGCGCCTTGGATCTCACACGGGGCGAAGCGACGAATGACTGTAAGCGGCTCCGCTCGAGCCTCGAGAGGTTCGTCGCGCTTCGCACGCGGCCAGCAGCGATCTGCGCCCGGCGCCGCGAGGATGTTCTCTCGTGGCAGGCGACCGGCCGCATGCCGTTGGCGCTCCGCTGGCACCTTCGCTGGCATCAGGCATGCGGACTCGTAGAGCTCAATGCTAGGCAGGCGGTCCAGCAGGCGCTGGTGCCGCTGGTGCCGGCCGCTGAACAACTTCGGCATGTTGGGCTCCTGCAGCGTGCCTACCAAGGGATCGTGACGCACCGCTTCACGGCGGCCGGTCACGACGCGATGGCTCGCGTCCGGCGACTCAGCCCCGCGGGAGGCGGAAGCGCTATTGCCGGGGCCGGTGCGGTGAAGGCAGCCGCGCTGATCGGGGCAACCGCAGTTGCGTTCCACGCCCTGACTGCCGCACCACCGACCCACCATGGACACGCACACCATCCCGCCCGTGTCGTAGCTCGTGCCGCAAGCGACACAACGACAGACCAGCCGACCGTACCAAGCGCCTCCACCACGACCACGATTCCGCCGCCCGTGTCTATATCGGCGTCGACCTCCGCGACGGCTCCGGAGAGCACTAACCCGACCCCGGCCGCTTCGACAACGACGACCGTGGCGACGACTGCGGCACCGGATGCCGCTGCCAGCACTCCGCCGGCCACCGCGGACAGCGGTTCGCCAGACCCAGGAAATGCTTCCGCGAGCGCGGCGGCCGCGGACAGCAGTTCAGCCAATGAGAGCGCCTCATCAGCCGCACCCGCTCCGACACAGGACGCTGACGCCCCATCCAGCCCCACCGGAGCAAGTGGGTCCGGCAGTCCGACACGACGCGAAAACGGCGTCCAAGGTACATCTTCCTCCCTCGGAGGCGGCGGGACCCCGCCTTAATCGACAGTCGAGAGGAGCAACCATGAACAGCCCTGTCTCCGCCCATACCGCTCGCCGCGTATGGCGCACCCTCTCCGGTCCGGCGCGGAACTGCGTCGTGCTGGGCATTGGGGTCACGCTTGGAGCGGGAGGCCTGGCCCTGGGCGATATCGCGACATCCCCTGAGGGGACGCCCAGCGGCACCGTGCTGACCTGTGCCGGGAAACTCGGCGCGATGCGCTACGTGCGACATGGCGGGTGCCAGCGAGGAGAGACGCGCGTGGTGCTGACGGACTCCGCCCCGTTGATCGTCTCGCTGCCGAACTTGAGCGGCAATCAGATCGCCGAATCGCCGGGAGTATCTGTCTCAGGCCCCGCCGTAGGAACGTATCGAGTGCAGGTTTCCGCTCGCACGGTCCGCGACGTGCGCAGGTGTGCCTACATCGCCACGCCTACGGTCGCGCTCGAGGGCGGACAGATCACGCACGCCGCACAGGCAGTTGTCGCGCCGGCCAATCAACACGTGCTTCTCGTGCGGGTCTTCGACGACAGCGGGAACGTGAGCACAGATGGCGTCTCGCTGGAGATCTACTGCCCATAGCCCACCGATGATCGAGACGTAGGAACAGAGAGGGCCGCCGTAGCCGACATGGAGGTCGAATGATGAGAAGGGCCCGGAGTGAAATGGGGCGAGCAGCGAGTGCTGTTGTTGTCGTACTCGCATACTGCGCCATGGCGCCGAGCGCAGACATCGCAGGTCTGCCGCGGATAGACGCCGCGCACGCGAACACGTACAGCGTCTACGTCTGCGATCCGAGCGCCGGAGCGGCCAGCGTCGATAACGCGATGCAGTACAGCGCCAACGATTACGTGAACCTGGCTTCGGGTGCCAACTGTAACCAGCCGAGCGCCGGCAACCCGAAGGGATCCGGCGATGGCTTGCAGGTTTGGTCCCACAACGGAACCGCGGGCGGAGGGCATGCGGGTGGGTGGTGGTTCGAGGCCCCCGCCGACACATCGATTGTCGGCCTCGCGTGGGGCGGCGAGTTCTCAGCCTGGGGCGGTTGGGTCTCACACTGGAGTACGCAGTCGGACGGCAGCGATGACCTTGGCGGCGCCGGTATCGACTGCGGATCAACGTCCTGCAACACGGGGCCGGGCGAGGTCGCGACCAGCGTTGCGGTGAACAACGCGAGCCAGGTCGGATTCGCGGCTTGGTGCCACGCCTCAACTTGTCCAGCCAACAGCGCATCGTCGACATTCGGCCCGGCCGCGTCTGCGAACGTCTTCTTTGCCCAGATCACGGTCAACGAGCAAAACGAGCCCAGCCTGTCCGCGAGCGGCAATCTGTGGGCTGCCAACGGCCAGTGGATCTCCGGCGTCGCAGCCCCGCCCGGTGGCTGGACCCTGAATTACGGTGGGTCCGACCCGGCCGGCGTGTGCGTTCTGCATCCCGTGTTGGTCAACTCAGCCGGTGGCTGGGTGCAGTGGGACTTCTCCAACGACTGGTCCCCCGACTTCACGCAACCTAGTCCATGCGGGCCGACCAGTCGAGGCTATTCGTGGTCGCCAGCACTCGGCTCCCTCGCGAACGGCCTGTACTACCTTCACGTTCAGGCCACGAATCCCGCTGATGTGCAGAATGGCAACAACTACGTCGCCGACGCCGCCATACCGCTGTACATCGATAATCAGCCGCCCCCACCAGTGACGGGATTGGCCGCAAACTCCGCCGGCATGGGCCCACTCGGGTGGTCGTCCAGCCGCAGCTTCACGCTGAGCTGGACGGGGCAGGCTGACTATCCCGGTCCGCAGTCGCCGATCACAACGACGAACGTGAGCATCGGAGGTGTCTCGTCGTGGCAGCAGAGCGCCAGCCAGAACACCGCGACTGCGAGCGTCGGATCGGCGGCGGGCGCCTATTCAGCGTCGGTGTGGGAGCAGGATCAGGCCGGCAATCAGGCGAGCCCGCAGTCAGTGGCGCTGTATTACGACCCGAACGCTCCCTCGGCGCCGGCGTTCGGCCCGGCGCGGCCCGGTTGGATCGGGAGTAGTGAGGCGAACGTGTCCGAGTCGCTTAGCGCGAGCGCCGGCGGGCCGTCCGGTGTGTACGGATACGCGGTCTCCGTGGACGGACAACCATCGACCGATTGGCATCAGGCGACGGTGCATGCCGATGGCGCGGGCAACGCAACCTTTGCCCTCTCCAGCCTGCCTGACGGCGTGCACCAGCTGTGCGCGATCGCCTTCTCCGGCGCCGGCGTCGGAGGTCCAGAGGGATGCACCACGATTCGCATAGATCGGCAGCCGCCGGCCACCACGATTAGCACCGATACGCCACAGTCCGCAACTGCGTGGGTCAATCATGCGGTGACGCTCACGGCCAGTTGCGCGGACCAGTCAGGGCTCTCGGGATGCGAATCGGTCAGCTACCAGCTCGACGGCGGCGCGGTCCAGACCGTGAACGGAAGCTCGGCGTCGGTCGTGGTTTCAAGCTCCGGCGCACACACCCTACGAGCATGGAGCTCGGACAACGCCGGCAACGTCGGGCAGGCTGTCTCGAGCCAAAGTCTCGTCGACGTGGGCGCTCCAAGCGGAGCCTTCGATCCGCAGCAGCCGACCGACCCGCAGCAGCTGGCTGTGGCCGTGGCCGATCCGTATTCGGGTGTCGCCGGGGGGCAGATCCAGCTTCAAATCAACGGGGTGTGGACGAGCCTGTCCACAAGCTACGACGACGGCACCGGGCTGCTGACCGCTGTCGCCGCCGACGACCAGTTGCCGAAGGGCAGCTGGGCGGCGCGCGCGATTGTCTGGAATGCAGTCGGGAACCAAGCCATCATCACAAGCTATGCGAACGGCACGGCGGTCACGCACTCCGTGCCGGCACGGGTGCAGACAGTGCTTCGAATTGGCGAGGTGCTGACGCCGCAGCGTGAATGCACGACCAGGGTTGTGGCCGTACGGTCCAGCCACCGGAGAAGCCGGGTGGCGCGAAACCAGCGACGTCCAGCGCGGCTTCGTCGTCGGTGCGTGACTCGTCTCGTGCCGAAGGCGCTTCCGGTCGATCTGTCCTCGCCCAGGCCGGTGACCCTTCGTGGAGTGCTCGAGACCGCCGCAGGGCAGCCCGTCGTTGATGCGTCCGTGCAGACGGACTTCACCGCCGACGGCTGGACGATCCAGAAATTTGGGCTGGCCATGACGGATAACCGCGGGCAGTTCTCCTACCAGCTGCCAGCGGGCGGCTCGGGCGTTGTTTCAGTCGTCTTTGGTGGAACGGACACACTCAGTGACGCGACCAGCAATCTCGCTACACAGGTGCGAGGCCAGATCGTGGCGCAGGTAGCTCTTCTGCAGCGCGCCGGATCGGAGATCCTGCATGTGTCTGGCCGCATGGTCGGCGGGTACATCCCGAGAGGTGGCGTCCAGATTCAACCCGAGTACATCGAACTAGGGCAGCCGACAACGACGTGGGCGCCATTCGGCTCGCCGATCTACACAGCCAGCAACGGGGCGTGGTCGCATGACATTCCGATCTCGCCCGCCGCTCATGGACATGCCTACAGACTGAGGTTTGTGGTCAACCACCAAGCCGGGTGGCCGTTCGGAGCAACCACAAGTCGCGTGTTCGTCCGCTCCCTGTGAGCCGGCGGGTCTAAAAGTGTCCCCGCGGCGACGTGGGGTTGGCACAGCCAGCGGGTAGAACCTGGAGACGACGCGGGTCGCCGGCGCTCGGTGCCGCACTGACGCTATTCGGGCGTGTCAAACGAGCGGGAGGTCGGCTTAACGGTCCGCAATGCCGACTGAGAGCGCGTCCGTTCGTCGCCGTGTCCGTGAGCTTGAGACGCTCACTGGCCTCACCGCAATTGAGGCCATCGCCCGCCTGAGAGCGCTTGAGCTCCGCCCAGCCGTGGAGCCATGTGACGCGGGCCTCGACGATCACGGGCTCGTGCTGGCCCAGGAGCCCGAGGCCGGCGTGGAGATGACGCGCGGGCAGCTCGTCACGCTGATCGTCGGAGAGCAACAAGGAAGCAGCGCGCAGTCTCCAACGGCGACTTGCGGTCCGCCACGCGACACCGCCTCGCTATTGGAACCCGCAGATCCGTCGCGACTTACACGTCGGCTCGAATGCATGCAGCCCGGCACCGAACCCGAAGGCGGGGAGATACCGACACTCCGGTTGGCGGAGCCGGCGAGAGTCACCGCGCTCAACCCACGTCCGGCGGTCCGCGACGAGCCATTCGCTCGTCCAGAACCTCGGTGGCAAAGTACGAGAAAGGGCCGGGCGCGCCATCGGGCCTCGTCTGAACGTCTCGTCGAACCCGACGTTCGGCCCGAGCATTCTGCCCGGCGACGTCGGCGGCTCGCCGTGGCCTGGGTGCTCGCAAGCGCGATTCTGCTGGCGATCCCAGCAGGGATGCTGTTCGAGCGCCCTGGCCATCGTTCGGCTTCGGTTCAAGCTCGCCGGCGTGTTGTGCCGGCCCAGGTGAGCTCGCGTGATCACGTCCTCCCGAGGCCGCCTGGCCACGTCCGCTCGTCGCGCCGTCGTAACACAGTTCCGCCCGCGCGGTCTGTCAAGCCCCCGACGCGAGGCACGACATCTGGTGTTCAGGGAGCGGGGCGGGTGCGGTCCACTGCGCCGCCCAGGCCGACGCTCGACGCGAGAGCCGCATCGGCGCCCGCCGATACGCAAGCCGTTCAGACAGCGGCCCGGGCAGAACCCGATCCGGTGTCGCCCATCGGGCCCCTTCCAGGTCCACCCCCAACCAACTAGGAGAATCTTGATGAGCAAGATCCGGTGTATTGGTGCTGCGATCACCTCGGCCGTCGAGGCTGCGCTGATTCTCGTCATATGTATTTCCGCGTGTCTGACTCTCATGGGCTATGTTCACGCGTTGCAGGCTGCCGGGTTAACTCAGAGTGGTGGCGCGATTGGTGGGATAGACCAGTTCGCCAACTCGCTGACCGACAACATCAAGTGGCTGGTCGCGACACTGATTGGCTTAGCGATCGGGGTCGTTGGGCTGTTGTTCGCAATGGGTCACAGCCGCGCACACGATCTCGCGATCAAAGTAGCGATCGGTGCGGGAATCATCGTCGGCCTGGGTGGAATCATCAAGTGAGGCCGCGACGTGCGCTCGACGCGCTACCGCGACGGTCTGCTGCTGCGCGCGGTGGCCTTCGTGCCATCACGCTCGCGGCTGCGACCGCTGGCGTGTTTCTGGTGCTTGCTGCGCCAGCAGTTGCCGCTTCGCACGTCGTCACGTTCGTGCCGCCGATGGGCTTGTTCGGGATCTCCGTCAGCGGGATTCTGAAGACGATCGCCAAGCTCCTCTTCAACGTGCTGGCGGGCGCTTTTCTCCCGGGCTGGCTCAAGCACGCGCCGCAGGATGCGCTCAGGTGGCTAATCGCTCTGCCGGACCCGGCTGATCCACTGCAGTGGCCGACGATGCACCGTCTCGAGCAGGACACCACCGCGGTTGCGATCGCGTTCCTACCGCTGACCTTTGCCATCGCGGTGCTCAGATACACCGCCTCGAGCATCACAGGTGGCGCGCATCACCCCGCAGAGTCGATCGGGCGGGTTGCCGGCGCCGCAGCGGGATTAGTGCTGTTCCCCTGGGGATTCGAGAACGCGGTCGCCGCCGTGAACGTGACCACGAGCACGCTGCTCGGGTTCGCGTCGATCGACCACGGCTTGCAACGTGCGTTGACACTGATGTTCGCGGGCGGGGTCGCCTTCGGGGTGACCGGACCGGTGGTCGCCTTGCTTGTGATCGGCGCGATTCTGCTGGCGGTCGGGCTGGTGATGATCAAGGTGGGATTACTGGCGCTGTTCGCGATCCTGTATGTCGCGGGCCCGCTGGCACTGGCGGTCTCGCCGGTCCCGGAGCTCCACGGCGTCTGGCGCATGTGGCTCGGGATCCTCATTGCGCTGGCGCTGATCCCGGTCGGTTGGTGTCTGATCTTCGCGGTCGCCGGGGCGATCAGCGCGGATATCACCCACATCGGCACGCCGCCAGCGATCGGAACGCGGCTTGTCGGATTCTTCGCTGGGGTGCTGACCTTCTTCATCGCATTCCGCTGGCCGTTTTTCCTGATTGGCATGATTCGCTCCCGCGGGCTGCTGTCCGGTGAAGTCGTCTCTGGCGGCGGAGGCACCTCCCGCGCGAGCGGTTCGGTGATCGAGCGGGTACGCCAATCGCGGGCGGCACTGAGCGCCGGCGCGGGGGCAGCTGGCGCAGCGATCTCGCACGTAGGCAATGCTTTGGGGGCGCCCGGCGGCGGGCTTGTCGGCGCCTCTCGCCGAGTGGGCGCCAAGGCAGGCGGGGCGCTTGCGACGACGCCGCTGGCGCTGCGTGGTCGGCGAGGGCTCGCGGCTAGCTGGCAGACAGTCCGCGCCAGGGCGGCCGGCGGTGGAGGCGGATCTGACACAGGCGCCCGTCAACGGCTCATGGCCGCCGGCGCGGTTGCCGCGGCTAGCCCGGCAGCGGTTCGCGCTGCGATGTCCGAGCGCGGGAACCCACGGGCTGCACGTGCCGCTGCCGAGCAGCATCTCGCCGGTGCTCGAGCTCGAGGCAGCGACCCCGGCAAGAAGCCGGCGGCACCCGGTTCAGGTTCGGCTCCGTCGGCGCCGAGCCGCCAGCCACCCGCCAGGTCGCAGCCAGTGCCGTCAGCACCGGGTGGCTCGGCTGGGCGCGCCGCAGTGGAATCCGCCGCAGCAGCAGCCACGGCTGCCGCGGTCGGCAGGCAGATCCATCAGAAGAAGGGGACTGGGAGCGCGAAGGGCTCGCCGCCCGCGGAGAGCACGGCACCGTCCGTCAGAAAGAGGCCGCTTCAGGGTCAACCGAAGCGTGCGCAGTCCACCACGCCGCCGAACAGACCCAGTCGGCCGGTCAAGCCAAAGGGTCGCCGACAGCGACAGCAGCCGAAGCAGCCGCCACCCGGGAAGGAGGGACGATGACGCATCCGAGCTATCGGCGGTTGGATGAGCCGCCCAAGCTTGCGGGGTTCTCGTTCATGCAATGGGTCTGGCTGCTCGCGTTGGGCGCCGCTGTGGCCACCGTCGAGCATCTGATGAGTCTTGCCACCCAGCCCGCAATCAGCCTGTTCACGCTGCTGGTTGGCGGACCAGCGGCGCTCGCGTACTTCTCCGAATCAGGTCGACCAACGCTACTCCGTTTCGTGCGCGATCTCGCTCGATGGATCCTACGAGCGCACGTCCACCAGCCAGGCCCGGGCCGGGCACTACCCGTGGTCGTCAGGCCTGAGCGGGAAATGGGCCGGACACGAACTCGGAGTCGTGGTCAAGCCGACTCCTCTGAGAAGAGAGGCCTGGTGTGACGGCTGCGCGCTCCTCTCGCCATGTCGGTGCACTGTTGCCACTGACCTCCATCAGCGCAGATGGGGTGGCGGTCCTCGATGACGCGACGCTCGTGCGGGTGGTCGAGGTGCTACCGCTGGCGCCGTTGCGGATGAGCGGGGAGCAGCTCGAACGGGTCGGCGCCGCCGTCGGTGAGATGGCGGCCATGTTGCCTGATGGCCAGGCGCTTCAGCTGATCACGGAGGCGACACCGCTGTGTGCGGCGGATGTGGTCGATGAGCTTCAGGCGGGCGCGAGACGAACCAGCGGGGCCTTGGAGTGGGAAGGGCAAGGCGACCGCGGGAGGGCGCTGGAGGCACTGGCGCTCAGCGCAGCCGCTGGCGTGGCCGAGCACGCGGAGCTGCTGGCCGCAGTGTCGTTACGCCACCTGCTGGTGATTCCCTGGCGCCCGATCCGGTACACGCTGCGGCGCCATGTGATCAGCCGTGCTGCACTTGATCGAGCGCTTGAAGAGCACGAGTCACAGGTCGAGGCCATCGTCGCACACCTTCATGCCCTCGACCTCGCGCCGCGCCAGCTGAACGGGCTTGAGTTCGTACAGCTGCTCGACCGTCGCCTCAATCCTGACGAAGATAGAAGTGCCGAACTCGATGGGGTCTTGGGTGAACCCAGCGAGGACGTCCGCCAGGCAGCCGAGCAGGCACGCTTGCTACGGGAGGCACTGTGCCGCTCCCGCGTGGATGACGGGGCCCGCTCGCATTTGATGGTGGGTGAAACGGAGGTGCATACGCGGGCTGTGACTTCCGTGCCGGACCACACCTGGTTGGGGTGGCTATTTCATTTGATGCAGTCGCCGTACCCGTTCACGCTTGCGGTCCGCTGGCAGGCAGGTCGCCGGGCCTCCGAGCGCCAGCGCGCCCGGCACCGCTACCGGCGGATCTGGGGTGTGGAGCGCTCACGCGAGATCCGTGGCCGCCCACCCGACCCCGAAGCGAGCGAGCGTGAAGACGAGGCGCTCCGCCTCCAGACAGAGCTCGCCGCATCGGCGGGGGCCGGCGTGTTTCGCGTCAGCATCTCCCTCTGCCTCGAAAGCGCTGGCGGCCGAGGCGGCGAACTTGCCCGCCACGCCCGCGAGCTCGAGCGCGAGCTGCTGGCGCGGACCGATGCACGGCTCCATCTGCCGATGTTCGCGCAGCTCGCGTGCTGGCGCTCGACCTGGCCCTTGGGAATCGATCCACTGAAACTCCGGCGGCGGTACGCATCACGGAATCTAGCCGACACCACCCCGCTCATTGCCGCACGGTGTGGCAGCCCTGACGGTGAGCCGCTGGGATGGGCAAGGCCGGGCCGCACACTCGAGCGCATCGATCCGTTCGACCCGGCGCATGAGAACCATTTGATGATCATCGCCGGTAAGTCCGGAGGCGGGAAGACAATGGCGACCAACCTAATCCTTAGCCGGATTCTCGCCCAGGGGGCCGAGGGCGGTGTGATCGACCGTGCCGGTCATTATCAGTTCCTCGCATCACTGATTCCCGGAGCCTGTGTGGTGAATCTCGGCACCGACAGTCACCACGCTATCAACCCATGGGAGGTGGAGGACGTCCGCCGGCTCGGCCCCGAGAAACTCGAATATCTTCTGGCCCTTCATTCATTCCTGCTGGGACGTCCACAGCCCGACGGTACCTACGACCTTGAGCCACGCGATCACTCCCAGCTCTCGCTGGCGATCCGTGCCGTGTACCGGCGCTGCCAGCTCACTGGCGAGCGACCGGGTGAGACCCTCCTTCAGGAGGAGCTGTACCGCCGCTCACATGAGGCGCGAGAGGATGCCAACGTCGAACTCGCGTCGCATCTCGCTCAGCTCGCGGAGGGGCTGCATGATTACACGGGATCGGGTGCCGGCGCGTACCTTGCCGATCGGCCGACGTCGATTCCGGCCGACTCGCCGCTAGTTGTGTTCGACACGCGTGAGGTTGGCGATGCGCGAGCGGGCGCAGCGATGTTCACAATCGTCGAACACCTCGCCCGCCGCTCGCACAAGACACGAATCACAAATGCCCACCGGGGGCCATGGGGTGGACGGACGTTTCTGGTCGTTGATGAGGGATGGAAGATGCTCGAGCGCCGCTCGACTGGTAGGTGGATCAACGAGCAGGCACGCCGCTCACGTCACAACCGGCTGTTCCTGATCGCGATCAGCCAAAAGCTTTCGGACTTCCTCCAGCACCCGGAAGGCGAGGCGCTCGTCTCCCAGTCCTCGATGCAGCTCTTCCTCAAGCAGCTCGACGGCCAGATCGCCGACATCCAGCGAGCACTGGGTCTGACCGACGAGGAGGCGGAGACGATCAGTGCGCTGAAGACGATCAAGGGCGAGTACGCAGAAGCGTTCCTGTGCAACGGGCGGCGCGGACGCGGGTTGATCGAGATCCGCGCGGGCGCAACCGAATACTGGATCGCCACCTCAGAACCCGACCACGACCAGCCGCTGCGCGAACAAGTTCTTCGCGAATGCGATGGCGATCCGTGGGCGGCCCTAGAGCGACTCACCGCCGAACATCAGCCAAGGCGCGCGGTATGAGCTTCAAGTGGACGATCGGTCTTGCCGTAGTGCTGCTTGTGGCGTTGCCCGTGGTTGTTCTCGTCACCGCGGTGAGCGTGATCACCGATGCCGAGCAATCCGCGTGCGAGAGAGTGCCCGCGGGAATCGGTTCCACCAGTGATGGGACTTGGATCGCGACCGCCTACGGCCCGCCGTGGGACGCGATGAACGGATCGGGGGTGACCGCCACCGGTCTCAACCTTACGAGCGGGCCGCCCGCTTACGAGATCGCGGTCGACCCGAGTGTGATCCCACTCGAGAGCTTCGCCTACGTGAACCCGAACCCCTTCGGGACCTCCCACGCCTTCTACGCCGGCGACACCGGGGGCGCGATCATCGGCCGGCACGTCGACATCTACGACTGGCGCGGCCGCGCCGACCAGGACGCCTGGGGAGTACGGCACGTCGACGTCACAGCTGCTCCCAACCCAGGTACGGGCAACCTACTTGCCGAGATCACTCCAACGCCCATCGCGCAAACGACAGCAGGCGACACGAGTGGTGTGAGCGCGGGTGTCACCTGGACACCCGCTTGCGATCAGCTCGCCTCGACCACCACCCTGCAAGTGGTCCCCGGCACCCAGGCGCGCATCCTGCCCGATGGGTCCGCGGCAGCACCGGCCGACGCTCCGGCGGCGGTGCAGCTCGCCATCGCCGCGGCAAACGATATCCACAGCAAGCCTTACCCCGACCCTGTGGTGCACTTCGGCTCGCTCGCCAGCCCCTGGCCTGCCTACGACTGCTCTGGCGCCGTCTCCTTTGTCCTGTACAAGGCTGGTCTGCACAGCCAGTGGCCCGATGACTCGACAGAGTTAGAGTCCTGGGGAGAGCCGGGGCCCGGTCAGTGGATCAGCGTGTACGCCAATTCGCGTCACACGTGGGTCGTGATCGCCGGGCTGGCGTTCGACACCGCCGACTATGGCGGCCCGAACCTGCCGGCCGGCACCGGCCCACGGTGGCGGCAAGACCCGCTCGGAAATCTCGCCGACGGCCTGTCCTATGTCGTCCGCCACCCATCCGGCCTGTGATGCCAAAGATGGCCAGCTCGACGATGCCGTTACGTCCCATCCTCCTGAACGGTGCCGTGCTTCTGATCGCCGGGATTACGGCTGGCGGCATCACCGGCTGCGCGATCAATGACCCCTACGCATCGCACAGCACGCTCACAAGTCACACGACGCCCGTGGTCTTACCCGACGCGGCCGACCCCGCGCCAGAGCGCGGCGGCACCGTGCCCACTGCGACCAAAACTGCTGAGAGCAAGACCGCTAGGAGCGCCGGGGAGTTGACGCCGCGGGCAGCGCTCATTCGTTACGCCGATTTGTATGTGAACTGGTCGGCGCGAGATGTCGTCGCCCGACAGCGACAGCTCGCGTCGATCTCGCTCGGGCAAGCGCGAGCGCAAGCGCTTCAGGCCGCCGCAAGTGCGCGTAGCGACGAGCTGCTGATCCGCAGTCGAGTAGCCAACAGCGGCCAAGTAGTCGCGATCGCAACCGGGCAGGGGCCGGCGAGGCAAGAGTGGGTCGTCGTCACCCGCGAGCACACAGTCGGCGAGGGCGACTATGCAGGTCTACCCCCGACCCTGCACGTCACCTACGCCACGGTCGTCCACACCCGCGAGGGGTGGGTGGTGAACTCATGGTCCCCGCAGAACTAGCCGGTTTCGGAGGCGGAGCCAAGTTTACACCGGTACATCGTGGGCCCGTGAGGCCGTTGGCCGAGGGTTATGCGGCGGCCTGGGCGCTACTGCTCACCTCGACCTTGACAGCTGCACTTGTACCCGGCGCGGCCTGGCTCGTGCATGCCCTGTTGGGTCTGCCGCTGCATGTGCGAATCCATCCTGCGCCACCGCCGACGATCCACGGCACTGTGTTGGTGTTTGCCACGAACATCAGGGCTACCTGTTGGCCGCTGATACCGGCGGCGCTGGGTGCATCGCGCTTCGCCCCGCTTCGGTGGCTCATTCACGTGGTCGTAGCGTTCAGCGTCGTCTCGAACCTTCTCCCAGTCGGGACGGCGTTGGGCGTTTACGGTCCCCGGCTCGTCCCCTACCTGCCTCAGCTGCCATTTGAGCTCTATGCGGTGAGCGGTGGGGCGACCTGCTGGTGGGCGTGCTGCGATCGGAGGCTTGGCTGGGCTCAACTGGTGTGGATCGGGTGCTCAATCGCGGCGGCGCTGGCAGTCGCTGCACCTCTCGAAAGCTGGGGGACACCTCACCGATGAGGTCGTACTCGACGCAATGCGGGCGGACGAGTTGATCATGCCCACGAAGCCCTGCGTCCTCGTCTCGGCTGGTTGCGAAGGGTGCCGATCTTGCACCGTCGGCGGCCACTCGCTCCAAGGTCGCTGCGCTCCCTTCTCCTCGCTGGCGCTCGGTTCCGCTCGGCCGCCAGGCCGGCGCTCCCGGCACCCGTCAACCACCCGATCCCCAAGGAGGGACTGATGCTCACGATCACCGGAAACGGCCGCGTCACCCGCAAGCCTACGATCCGGACCACCGGCTCGGGCAAGCTGGTCACCACCGTGTCGGTCGCCAGCGACCGGCGCAATCGCAACGAGGAGCCGCTCTACGTCGACCTTATCCTGTGGGAGGCACAGGCTCAGGCAGCCGTCGACCACCTCGTCAAGGGACAGGCGGTCGCCTTCACTGGACGACCCGACTGCCGCGCGTACAGCACCAGCGATGGCACTGCGGCTGCAGTGCTGGAGGTGCACGGCGTCGCACTCGAGTTCGGCGCCAAGCCACGCGGCCAGGCTGAGACGGAGCCCGTTCGCCCGACTGAGGCGGCCGCCTAGAACGCAACGTTGCCGGCGGGACACCCGCAGTAGGTGTCCCGCCGCAGTCTGACAGCCAAGCGGCGAGCAAATGAACACCGGGCTGCGCTGCGGAGACCGTGTCTGTGCCGGACGCTCGGCGCGAATGCACTGGGGCGTTTGGGAGATGACCGTCAGTCGTGACGGTCGAGGACTCGGACTCACGGATTATCGCCGGCGCCCGCGTGGCGAGCCGAATCCACCGCGTCAAAGCTCGTCGTCTGTAGCTGTGGTGGCGAAGCACGGGCGCCGGCGGAGGTCGCTCGCCGAGTCCCCGACCGACACGACATCTCAATGACTGACTCCCATACACCTCTCACGTTCTTTGAGAATCTTGATCGCGCCGAGCGCGCGCGTGCCGCTCGGCTGCGGTCGCTGTGGCAGCTGAGCGTCCCGGAGCGGATCGCGGCGATGCGCCGCGGCGAGCTGACCTACGAGCAGCTGGCCGCGTGGAGCGCGCGGCATCCGGAGCAGGTGCCGATGGTCCACGGCGAGTTTGAGTGGATCATGGCCAAGACGCCGGAGGCCGCCGAATGACCGCATTGGCTACTCGTGGAGCGCCGAGTCCGGCCCCAGACGATCTTCAGCGGTATCTGCGCCTGCTCGCCGGCT
>Ga0335072_10007799_pt1 | contig 15575 bp, 11 predicted proteins | sample Lox_Sample_21_FD_206725 | JGI IMG/M metagenome (GOLD analysis project Ga0335072, IMG submission 206725) | Soil microbial communities from Loxahatchee National Wildlife Refuge, Florida, United States - Lox_Sample_2.1 | ecosystem: Environmental > Terrestrial > Soil > Wetlands | place: USA... | reverse complement strand
TTGGGACGTCGCGCCCCCTTCGATCATGAATGCGATCAAGGAAACTGAAATCACGTCGCTGCCTGATGGTGATGGAGATGAATTGCACCGGGTTCAGGCGGGTACCAGTGTTGAGGCGTGGCTCGGCGACGGGAAGAACTGGGGTAACGGGTACTCTTCTCTCCTAATTGCACGCATCGGTGGCAGAGAAATAGACAAGGATGGGGCGGGGTTCTATCTTAGGAGCGCATTTACGAGACCGTCTCCGACAGAGAATGCTAACGGCAAGGATCGACCGTGAAAATACTGACCAATTGGCTTCGATCGTATCTTCCTCAGTTGCGCGTCGACGACGCGCAACTCGCCGAGGATCTGACCCTGCGCGGCATTGCCGTCGAGGGCATCTATTCGCTGGGTGAGGGCAACGGCTCGCTCTACGAGATGGACATTACCACTAACCGCGTGGATGCGATGAACCACTATGGCATCGCGCGGGAGGCGGCTACGATTTACGGGCTGGCGTTGCCGGCTCTTCAGTATGCATTGCCTGGGGCGAGGCCGACGGAGCAGCCGTTCTCGGTGAAGATCGAGGCCACAGACGCCTGCGGCCGCTTCACCGCGCGGGTGCTGCGTGATGTGACGATCGGCGAGTCGAGGGACTGGTTCGCGGGCGCGGAAGTGAAAACCTTTTTCGGCCTGCTCGAACAGAAGTTGATTTCGAACGCGGTGGATGCCACGAATTTTGCCTGGCTTGCCATGGGCCAGCCGACCCATGCGTTCGATCTCGACAAGATCGATGGCGGCATTATTGTGCGCCGCGCCCGCAAGGGCGAAATGCTTAAAACGCTTGATGGACTGGTGCGCATTCTCGACCCCGACGACCTGGTTGTGGCCGACCACAGAAAGCCGCTGGCCCTGGCCGGGGTAATGGGCGGCTGGGACACGATGATTACGGCGGAGACGAAGAATGTGCTGGTTGAAGCGGCCTGGTTCGATCCCATGGCGGTGCGGCGCACGGCGCGGCGCCACGGACTGCACACTGACGCGAGCCACCGTTTTGAGCGAGGCGCGGACTTCAACGCTGCGCCTGTGGCATCCGCTCTGGTGAGTGCAGTCCTGCTGGCCAGCGGAGGATGGATCGAGGGCGAACTGGTGGACGTACGCGTGGAAGCGATTGAGGCGCGGACGGCAAGTAGAAAGCCGATTTCGCTCCACCTCGGCGAGGTATACCGGATGCTTGGCGCCACCCTGGACAAGGATGGCATCGTAGCGGAGACTGTTGAAACGGTTTTGAAGGGGTTGGGCTGCAGGCTATCTGAGGACTTGGGCGACCTGCGGGAGGGAAGCCTCTCATGGAACGTCGCGCTGCCCAGCTGGCGGCTCGATCTTGAACGCGAGATTGACCTCATTGAAGAGATCGCGCGGGTCTACGGATACAACCGGTTTGCCAATACGCTGCCGGCATTCGGCGAGGGCGTAAAGGCGCTGCCATGGGCTGAAAAAGAGACAGCAGTGCGCGACACGTTGCGCGCGGCCGGCTTCAATGAAGCCATCTCGAGCAGCTTCTGCTCGGCGGCCGAAGGCGCGCTCACTGCGCCGCAGCCGGGGCTGGTGGTGCCGCTCGGCAATCCGTTGAGCGAGGAAGCCGGGGTGCTGCGGCCGTCGCTCATTCCGGGGATGCTGTCGATGATTGCCGGCAACCTGAATCGCGACGTGAGCGATGTGCGGTTATTCGAGCTGGGAACGGTCTTCAGCGGCACTGCCGAGAGAGTCGACGAGCGGCCTTCGCTGGCCTTTGGCGCAGCCGGAGCGCTGCCGCAAGAGTCGGCGCTGCACCCTTCGCGCTCCATTGACTTCCACGACATCAAGGGCGCGGTTGAACATTTGCTTTCGCGATTCGAAATCAAGGCGGTTTATTTCGACCGCTTCCCTGCCGAGGCCGGCATCATGCCGGAGTGGCTGCACCCCTATCGCTCAGCGCGTGTGGTTGCCGAGGGCGTTACCGCTGGCTGGTTCGGGCAGCTGCATCCGCGCGAGGCCGCATCGCGCAAGATCGAGGACGCGGTGCGGGTGGGCGAGATCTATCTCGACCGGCTGTACAAGTTGCCGTTGCGGACGCCGGCGGCGAAGGAAATCTCGCGGTTCCAGCCGGTGCGGCGCGACTTTTCTCTGGTGCTCGATGAGAGCATTGCGTGGGAGACGCTCGACGGAGCCTTGCGATCGTTGCAGATTCCCGAGCTGGTCGACTGGCGAGTGCGCGAGGTTTTTCGCGATGCGCGAATGGGCAAGGGCGAGTACTCGCTGCTGCTGGGCACAACCTTCCAGGCGCCCGACCGCACGCTGCGTGAGCTGGAACTGCAGAGCTTCCAGACCCAGGTGGTGGAGGCTGTTGGCAAGGTTGGCGCAAGATTGCGCGGATAAGGAGTTTTCCGCAGCAATCCGGGCTATACTCGAACGGGCAAAGGCACTTTAAGGGAGTGGAGAGATTGATGATGTCGGAATCGCTATGGGCAGCTGAGACAAACCCTGGTCTGGAAGAGCATGCGGAGCCTGAATCGGTAGAACGGGCTGAACCCCGGGACAAGGACGAGTCGCAGCCGGAACAGCATGAAGAGGTTGCGCCGCCGGTTGCGCTGGCCGTAAGCGAGGACGATTTTTCGGCCCTTGAAGAGCGCGTGCTGCGCGCGGTGGCAATGTTAAAGCACGAGCGGCAGGCGCGCGCTGCAGCCGAGGTGCGTATCGCTCAGGCGGAAGAACACGCCACCAGGGCAGAGGAAGAGCTTGGCGCGCTGCAGACACAACTCAACCAGCAGACGCCGCTCGTGGAGCAGTTGCAAAACGAGATTTCCAGCCTGCGCGCCGAGCGCGACACGGTGCGGCATCGCGTCGAGCGGCTGCTTGGGCAGCTCGACTCGCTTGAGATTTGAGGCTCCGATGGCTGCCGAATCCACCAACAATCCGATGGAATTCGTGACGGTTGAGATCTACGATCAGCTCTATCATCTGGCCGGCAACAACGCCCCTTACCTTCGTGAACTTGCGCGGCAAGTGGATGCAAAGATGCGCGCCGTAGCTGCGCAGGGTCATACCGCCGACTCGCTGCGGGTTGCCGTATTGGCAGCATTGAACTTCGCCGACGAACTCTCCCAGGCGCGCTCGGCCGATCCCACGGTAGGACGTCTGCGCACCTCCTGCCTTAACGGGCTGCTCGACGAAGTACTCGAGGAAGCAAGAAAGACTGCCTCGTAAATCCGGACTTGATTCACAGAAAACCGCATTTGCCAAACTGCACATGCGAGGGATCACTAACCGGCTGACGTGGACTTTTGCGCGGAGATCGCTGCCCCCCGGGGCGCCCGAGAGATCAATCTTGAGCGCCCCCCATTACCTTTTGGGCAGACGATCTTAGAAATTCTTAAAGTCTGATTCTTCCCCTCCGATAAGAGCTGAAGTAAGGGAATGCCTGCCGTTCCCGTTAGTGCGGTTCCAGAGTCAACGTGACCCTTTCCAATATCGTGCTGAGCGGCTTTTTCTTGAGGAAAAAGCCGCTCAGCCGGGACGGTTCCGGGATGCAGCAACTCTGAAACCGATGTATTGCCGCGCCTTTCATCCGCGCGGAGTCCGGAGGACTGCATGACCCGCCTGACCACCCGATTTTTTATGGCCTTTGGGCTTGGCTTTTTGTTCTCGTCAACGGCAGCGTTGGCGCAATTGCCGCTCAGTGATGAAGAGCTCTCGCAACCGGCTGCCCGTATGGGTAGCGGCCAGGTCGTGATTCCTCATTCGGGAATCCAGCGCCCCGACGATGTTGGCATCCGCGCGCGCACTCTTTACAAAATCTTCGTTCCCACCGGCCGTCCGCAGGGTGTGGTGGGTTTCGGAGAGGATGAAGTTGTCTCGCGGGAAACGGCGGCGAAGCCGGTGCAGCCGATTGCGGGATACTTCGCCGAGACTCCTGCGTCGGTTGCCTGCCTCTATCACCTGGTGACGGCGACATCGGGCTGCAACCTTGCAACCTTGACCACCGTCGCAACAGGAGGCTCAAAGGCAATCGCTATTGTTGATGCCTTTGACTACCCCACCGCGCTGGTTGATCTGACGGCCTACTCCCAGCAATTCGGACTCCCGGCCCCAACTTCATCAACCTTCACCATAGCCTGGCCCGGAACGGCCAAACCCGCGCCTGATCCCGATTGCGCGAACTACGGCGGCTGGGACTGCTGGGCCACCGAATCGGCGCTCGACATCGAGATGGCGCACGCAGCCGCGCCCTCGGCGCACATCTACCTGGTCGAAGCGGCCTCAAGTGACTTTAACGACCTCTTCGCTGCGGTCACTACCGCCATCTCGCTGGTAAAGGCTGCCGGCGGCGGAGAGGTTTCAATGAGCTGGGGCGGCAGCGAGTTTTCCACCGAGACGCAGTCGGACACGATCTTCACTGGGACAAACGTTGTGTTCTTCGCGTCGAGCGGCGACAGCGAAGGCACTGTCTATCCATCGGTTTCTCCAAATGTGGTCGCGGTCGGCGGCACAACCATCTCGCGCAATCCATCAACGATGGTTTTTGAAAACGAAGTCGCATGGGAAGACACGGGGGGCGGGTACAGCATGTATGAGCCGCGGCCGTCGTTCCAGAGCAGCATCTCGTCAACGGTGGGCGCGCATCGCGGGGTGCCCGATGTAGCCGCGGTGGGCAATCCGCGCACCGGAGTGTGGGTCTACAACAGTTACGAAAACACCTATAGCGGAACCGTGTACCCGTGGAACATCGTCGGCGGCACCAGCGTGGCCTCGCCCCTCTGGGCTGGAATTGCCAATCACGCCGGCCACTTCAGCACATCCACACCAGCTGAAGAAACCTTAATCTACGCAAACGGCAAGACGGCCGCAGACTTCCGCGACATTGACGCCGGAACCTGCGGCTACTACGAGGGCTACGAGGCGGTGACTGGCTGGGATCCGTGCTCCGGCTTTGGCGCGCCGCTGGGATCGGCAGGCAAATGACCGCGCTGCTGGTGCACAGTCTCAGCCGGCCCGGGTGTAAGATTCCTGTGAAACGGGAAAACTTATTCGGAGTGATGCGCTTATGTCTGGCTCAAACCACTCGCGGCGGCTCAGGAATTGCGTCTGCGCGGCGCTGGCTTTGGTAATTGCAACGGGCGTCTACGGCCATGGCGCCGAAAAGCCGGGGCCGGCACAACCCGGCGAACCGACCGACCCTAAAGCGAGAAAAACTTATGCGGGGGCGATTGAGTATGAACACCAAGGCATGAAGTCCGCCGCGATCGAAGACTTTCGCAAGGCCAACAAGCAGGACGGCGGCCATTGCACCAAGTGCGTGGACCGCGCCTACAGACTGGCCCTCGAAATCGACGACTACAAAGCCGCGGAAGGGGTGATTGCGGACCAGATACCTCTGGCTGCAAACGACAGAGAACGCGCCGATCTGCATTTTCGCCTGGCGCTGGCCCTGCAGCGCCAGGGAATCAAAGATAAGAAGGAAAAATGCTTTACCGATAGCTGCCAGGAGTTCAAAACGGCGCTCGCTCTCGATCCCGGATACACGAGTGTCGACTACGCCATGGGTATTTCGCTGGCCTATCTGCACCAGGACGACGCGGCCCGCGACGAGTTCAAGGCATTCCTCAATCAGGATCAGACCGAACCGTCACTGCACGAGCGTGCGCAGCGTTACGCCGAACGCATTGACCTTGCGCGCGCCCGCATGGCCCCGCCGTTCACGGCAACCACCATCGATGGACAGCGCATCTCGCTCGACAGCCTGGCCGGCAAAGTGGTGCTCATCGACTTCTGGGCCACGTGGTGCGGTCCCTGCCGCGAGGCTTTACCGCATGTGAAACAGATTGTGCATCGATTCGAGGGGCAGCCGCTGGTGGTGATCAGCGTGAGCCTGGATGACGACGCAGCGAAGTGGAGGGAGTTTGTCGCCAAAAACCAGATGACCTGGCTGCAGACGCGCGACAGCGGATTCTCCAGTTCCATTGCGCGCGAGTTCGAAGTGAATGCCATCCCCGCCACGTTTACCATCGACGCCGACGGGGTGCTTGAGGATCAGCACGTGGGCGACGCGGATATCGAAGGCAAATTGAAGAAGCTGATTGCGCACGCGCAGGAGCTGGCGAACCGCAGGAACGCTGAACCGGCAGCCGTCAAGCCGGCGGGAACCGGCAACTGAGAGTCGGTTCCGGATTTGGTCTTCCCCTCCCGAAAGCGGCGGCGCAAGAACTTAACACAACTTGCCCCGATTGCACAAGACTTGCAATTCTTCGCTATTATCCCTACTATCCGCATTAGAAACCGGCCTGCAAAGCAGGTGAGGTGCTTGAAGCTGGTTGAACCTACATTCATTGAACAGGGGTTCGACTCGACAATCGGTTCTGTGTGCCGTGTCCGCCAGTCCGGAATGCCTAATGAACCGCGGAGAACCCCACCGTCCTAGGACGGGTTCACCAGCCCATCGCCCACGGCCCCGCGGGTCGGATTTCTGTTTCCGCGAAGAACGCGGTTGCGAGCCTTGCTTTTGGGCAATAGATTCGCATGTGCGCGAAGGCGAGTATTGAATCTGTTTGAATGTCGCTGCCTCAAGGGCTAAACCCTCGAAATCCATTTTGACGCCCTATCGGCACGGCTGAAGCCATGCCCTGATACAAGACAGCGCGCCGCTTGTTTTTTCCGCACCGCGTAATGCCCGCAGAAGTTTTGCCCGGTCTATATACAGGCCGAAGTCCGTATCCTTCAAGCTGACCCGGCGACCAAACGTGAAGGGGCGGCACTCGATGCCGTATGCTTGCCTCACGTGCATCCCGTCTTAATCCACATCGGGTCTCTCATCATTCCGTCGTACGGAGCGATGGCTGCATTGGGTGTACTTGCGGCGCTCTTTCTGGCGCAGCGCACCGCGCGCATGGCGGGCATCGATGCCGCGAAGACCTGGAACCTGTGCGTGATTTCGCTCTGCGCCGCGCTGGTCGCCACGCGGCTGCTGCTGGTGGCCGTCAATTGGAGCGCGGTCCGGACGCATCCGCAGTGGGCGCTGAGTCTGGCCATGGTGCATCATCCCCTGGTTGGTGGAATCGGAGTGCTTGCTGCAGCGGGCGCCGCGGCTCTCTATATCCGGCTGCGTGGAATTCCAGCGCTGGCTGCCGCCGACGCACTTGCCGCGCCGACTGCGCTGGGACTGGCCTGCGAACAGGTTGGCGCACTGCTGGCCGGCGCCGGATACGGCACCGACGCAACCGTTCCCTGGGCGGTGACTTACCAGAGCCCTGCGGCTGCGCTGTGGAGCGGAACGCCGCTCGGTGTTCCTTTACACCCGGTGCAGGGCTATGCGGCGCTGGCATTTCTTACACTTTCCATTCTGCTGTTCGTCTGGCTGCCGGCGCGCCGGCGCCAGGGCGACATCGCCGGCATTTGCCTCATGGGGATGGGAACCGCGATCTACTTTACCGAGTTGTGGCGCGACCCTGAGGGACGCGGCTCGATTCTGAATGGCGCGCTCGATGGACCGCAGATCGCGGCGATGGCGATGGTGCTGGGTGGTGCGTGGATTCTGAGGGAACGGAAGAAGAGCGAGTCAGTAAGTCAGCAGGCCAGCGAGTCGGCGGCATCTGAACCGGGCACGGAAGCTGCGCATGAGTGAGCCTCGCATCTTCGAAGTTTCGGCCGAGGCACGCGGGCAGCGGCTCGATCAATTCCTCGTCAAACTGCTCGCCGATGTGAGCCGGTCGCGCGTGCAGTTGCTCATCGATCAGGGCGATGTGCGCGTAAACGGCGCGGCGGCCAAGGCCTCAGCGAAGCTGCGTGGCGGCGAGCGGATCGAGGTTACCGGCGAGCCGCATCCGGCGCCCCTCAAAGCCGAGCCCGAAGCGATTCCGCTCGATGTGGTTTACGAAGATGGGGACCTGGCGGTGATTAACAAGCCGGCGGGGATGATGGTGCACGCCGGTTCGGGCCGGACCGACGATGCGCGCAGCCGCGGCACGCTCGTGAACGCATTGCTGCATCGGTTCCGGCAGCTCTCTGCGGCAGGTGGCGACCTGCGTCCCGGCATTGTGCACCGGCTCGATAAGGAGACCAGCGGGCTGATCGTGGTGGCCAAGAACGACCGCGCGCACGCGGCGCTGGGCGAAATGTTCTCGTCGCGGCTCATCAAAAAAACTTACGTGGCGCTGGTCGAGGGCAGGCTCGTGCGCGACCAGGGAACCATCTCTGCCTCGGTCAGCCGCGACCGCGTGCGCCGCACCCGCATGACCACGCGTCCTAACGAAAACGCCCGTTCGGCAGTCTCTCATTATGAGGTGGCGCGGCGGCTGGAGACGCGCTTTGGCTCCTACACGCTGGTGAAAGTGCGCATCGAGACCGGCAGAACCCACCAGATCCGCGTGCATATGGCGTCGATCGGTCACCCCGTGGTGGGCGATACGTTGTATGGCGCGGCGGGTGTGATCGTGGAGAAGAGGCCGGCGCGACCGGGAAAGGCCGCAGGGCGGCGCGAGGGCGAGGGAGAAAAACTCAGACTGGGGCGCAACTTTCTGCATGCGGCGCGGCTGGAGTTTGCGCTCCCGACGACGGGTAAGGCTCTGGCGCTGGAAGCCCCACTGCCTGAGGAACTTGCCGCGTTTCTCGAACGGCTGGAGAAGCCGGCAAAACGCGCCGCAACGGCATGAAGTTGCGGTCCGGGAAAAAATCCGGAGCGATTGTTAAAATATGAGTGACATGATGCGAAACCTTTTGTGCCTTGCGCTGGCTGCGATTGTTGTGGCCGCCGCGCCTTCTCAACAGCCTTCAACGCCCGCGCACTCGGCCACCGCTCAGCAGACGGCTGCTCCAGCACCCCAACAGGCGCCGGCGTCAGCAGCTCAGCCCGCGCAGCAGACTGACACGGCCGGTGATGAGAAGACGCCGGTAATCACCGTTCCCGTCAACGAGGTTCCACTCATCTTCACGGTGACCGACGGCCACGGCCGCTACATTCCCAACCTGCAGCAGAGCGACTTTGCCCTGCTCGATAATCAGCGCGCCCCGCTGCGGGTTAACCGCTTCCGCCAGCAGATCAACCTGCCGCTGCGCGTCGGCCTCCTTATCGACACGTCAACATCGATTCACTCGCGCTTCCAGTTTGAGCAGGAATCGGCCACCGAGTTTTTGCTGGAAGTGCTGAAGGCCAAGGGCGACCGCGCCTTTGTGATGGGTTTTGATGTGACTCCCGACTTGACAGAGGACTGGACCAATGACCTTGACGCTCTCGAAACCGGCGTGAACAGGCTTAAATCCGGCGGCGGCACAGCGCTGTTTGACGCCGTTTACACGGCTTGCCGCGACAAGCTGCTCACCTCGCGCGGCCCTGAGCCGGTGCGCAAGGCGCTCATCGTAATCTCGGACGGCGACGACAACCAGAGCCGCGTGTACCTGAATGAATCAATCAAGGAGTGCCAGCGCGCCGATACGATTATTTACTCGATCAGCACCAACTGGACGCCGAGCCGCGGTCCGGGTGACAAGGTGATGCAGGAGCTGGCAGTGGAGACCGGCGGAGAAGCGTTCTTTCCGCCTAATGTTGAAGACATGGCCACCAGCTTCAGCGATATTGAGACCGAATTGCGCAGCCAGTATGAGCTGGACTATACGCCGGCCGACTTCAAGGCCGACGGCTCATTCCGAACCATCTATCTCTACTGTTTCAACCGCGGCTATCACGTGCACGCGCGTACCGGGTATTTTGCGCCGAAGGACTAGGCGCACGGCGCCGCCGGCAGCTGAATCGGTTCGATCAGTGAAATGAAAGGGAGAGCGCGGTTTTGATCGCGCTCTTTTTTTGCGGCAGAATGCGGCCCGGCGCCACAGTTCCATATCAGTACAACGCTGCTCCGCGAGTTCGGATTTGAATCCAACCTTAATTTCCGGATGCTTTTCTACGCTTTTCTTCCCCACCGCACGATGAAATAGGAGCAGGCGCTAATCACCGAACGCAGTCCGGGCGCACGGAGGGCTCGATGCAAGGGTCCAAACCGGATGCGACGGACGGGAGTGGACGGTGGCTTTGGCGCGGCACGGGAATGAGGGATTCCGGTGATCCGGCAGGCAATATCGTGCGACATCTGCGGTTCAGAGAAGCGGCAAACCAATCACTGGTTTGTGGCCTATGAGTTTGGCGGCGAACTGCGCCTGAGCGGCTGGAGCTCGCGTCACAGGCTGCGGCCCGGCTCGAAACACCTGTGCGGGCAAACCTGCCTTCACAAACTGGTCGACGAGTTCATGGCCAAGTCGATTGCCGTGCGCGCGCAGCACAGGGATGAAGAAGAGCCCGCGCTGCCCATGGCTACCGATACCAGCCTGACCTCGAAGGCCGCATACGACGACATGGAATCCAGCGCACGCCTGTTGACGCCCGTTGAGGCTGATGTAGTGCGGCCTGCGCAGCGCCAGACTTCCGGCTTGGTCACCATGCCGGCGCGCAATGACGCAGCCGCGACTGACATCGTGCCCGATGAGCCGCGTTACAACAGCGCCGCCTGGCGCGCCGAGGCATGGGAACGCGAGCGGGAGCGGGAGCTGCGCGCTGCCGAGCGGCGTCCCGATATTGTGAGACGGCGGTCGCAGCAATGACCGGGCAACTTCAAGGAGGCTGATATGTGGTTCGATCTGCTTTTGGCTATGTTGGCTCTGGCGCCACTGTTTGTTGAGGGCCGCAATCCTACTCTAGGCGCGAACCGTCAAGCATCGTCAGCAACCCAGCCTCGTCGAGCACGGTGATCTTGAGCTCCTGCGCCTTGGCGAGCTTTGATCCGGCCTCTTCGCCGGCTACTACGTAATTGGTCTTCTTACTCACCGAGCCTGACACTTTGCCGCCGGCGGCCTCAATCTTCTCCTTGGCCTCCTCGCGCGAAAGCGTCGGCAGAGCACCTGTAAGCACAAAGGTCATCCCCGCCAGTTGCGTTGTGCGCTGCTTCTTTTCTGCGGTCAATTCAACGCCCGCGGCGCGCAAGTGTTCCACCAGTACGCGATTTGCCGGACGCGAGAAAAAGTCGAGAATCGCCTCTGAGATGCGCGGACCCACTTCTTCCACGCGCTCCAGTTCCTCTTTGTCTGCGGCCATCACCGCGTCAATCGAGCCGAACTCCTGCGCCAGCAGTTCCGCGGTGCGCTCGCCCACATAACGGATGCCCAGGCCCATCAAAACCCGCGCCAGGCCGGCCTTCTTCGAAGTTTCAATCTCGCCAAGCAGGGTTCCGGTTGCCTTTGGCCCCAGCAGGCGCTCGGTTTTGGTCTCCTGGGCTCCATCCTTGTTGGTTCGCGTCACTTGTTTCTCAAGCGAGAGAAGCTGCTGCTCGGTGAGTTTGTAGAGATCGGCCACGCTATTTACAAGGCGCTTGTTGCACAGCTCCTCAACGACTGCGTCGCCCAGCCCCTCGATGTTCATCACGCCGCGGCTGGCAAAGTGGAGCAGCGTTTCACGCAGCCTGGCGGGGCAGTCGGCGTTGACGCAGCGCCAATCGGCCTCGCCCTCTTCGCGGACTACGGGGTTCTTGCACTCAGGACATTCCGAAGGAAAAGCGAAGCGGTGCTTTCCACGCGGGTGGTCAGCGTCCTCAACCACCTCAACCACCTTGGGAATCACATCGCCGCCGCGCTCCACCTTCACCCAGTCGCCGACCAGCAGGCCCATCCGCTCGATGAAATCGGCGTTGTGCAGCGTGGCGCGGCTCACCGTCACTCCGCCCACAAAAACCGGGCGCAGCATAGCCGTGGGCGTAAGCTTGCCGCTGCGGCCCACGGTGATCATGATGTCTTCAAGCTGCGTGATGGCCGCTTCGGCCGTGAACTTGTAGGCGATGGCCCAGCGCGGCGCGCGGCCGGTGTAGCCAAGCCGCTGCTGCGTTGCATGCCCATCGACTTTGATGACCACCCCGTCAATGTCGTAGCCGAGCGTGGGGCGCTTGCGGCCTGCGTCTTCAATGAATCGCGCCATGTCATCGACGGTCGCTACCCGCCCGCGATGTGGATTCACGCGGAATCCAAGCGCGGTGAGCGCATCGAGGGTCGCCGTTTGTCCGGCCGCAAAATACTCGCCATCGATGAGCAAAAAGTATGCGAAAAACACCAGCCTGCGGTTGGCGACGATCGAAGGCTCGAGGGTGCGCAGCGTTCCCGCCGCGGAGTTGCGCGGATTGACGAACGCCGGCAATCCCTCGCGCTCGCGTTCTTCATTCACGCGCTGGAACGCCGCCTCGGGCATCACGCACTCGCCGCGAATTTCAAAGGCTTTTCCCGCGGGAAGGCCGGCCTTCTTGATTCGTTCTGCGGAGATGCTGAGCGGCACACTGCGAATGGTGCGGATATTGGTGGTGACGTCTTCGCCGATCTGGCCGTCGCCGCGAGTGAGGCCTGCGGAGAGCAGCGCCCCTGCCGCTTCAACAGCCGAATATTGAAGCGCCACGCTCAACCCATCGAGCTTGAGCTCGGTAGTGTAATCCACGGGCAGATTGCCGGCCAGTTCGTGCACGCGGCGGTCCCAGTCGCGCAGCTCGTCGATGGAGTAGGCGTTGTCGAGCGAGAGCATGGCCCGCGAGTGGCGCACCTTGCTGAATCCCTCGGCCGGCTTGCCGCCGACGCGCTGCGTGGGCGAGTCGGGAGTTACGAGGTCGGGATGCTCGGCCTCGAGGCGCTTGAGCCGATTCATCAGCGCGTCGTACTCCTGGTCGCTGATCTCGGGCGCGTCTAGAACGTAATAAAGATGCTCGTGGCGGCGCAATTCTTCGCGCAGCTTTTCAATTTGTTTTGACGCGGCGTCAGTCATAGCAGAGATTATATTGAGCGTCCGTATTGAAGAACCAGGCTCGGAATCGTGGTCTCCCAGGTCTCAAAGGCGAGGCCTGGGGCACCCGGCCGTTATGGCCCGTGATGGGGCACGGAGAGGTGTCTACTGCGGCACTTCGCTCTTCAGCCCGCGGAACTTCAGCATCGGCTCGATGCTCGGCTTTGCGCCCAGCCAGTTCTCGTACATCGTTTTCAGATCCTCGGTGTTGCCGCGCGAAAGAACCATCTGCCTGAACCGGTTGCCGTTGGCGCGAGTCAGTCCGCCATGACCGAGGAACCACTGGAACGCGTCGTCGTCGAGCATCTCCGTCCACAGGTAGGCGTAGTAGCCGGCCGCATAGCCATTGGCCCAGATGTGCAGAAAATAGCTCGACCGATAGCGCGGCGGGACGTAGCTGATCCACAGATGCGATTGTTCGAGGGCCTGTTTCTCGAAGACGTCGGGATCTTCGAGCGGCGCATCTGCGGGCAGCGAGTGCCATTTCAGATCGAGTTCGGCTGCAGCCAGCAGTTCAGTAAGTGCGTAGCCCTGGTTGAAGGTTCGCGCATTCCTGATTTTTTCCGCAAGCTCCGCAGGCATGGGCTCGCCGGTCTTGTAATGGCGGGCGTAGTGGTTGAACACCTCGGGATACATTGCCCAGTGCTCGTTGAACTGCGAGGGAAACTCGACGAAGTCACGGGCCGTCTGCGTGCCCGAGAGGCTGGGATACATGGTGTCGGCGAACATTCCGTGCAGTCCGTGGCCAAATTCGTGAAACATGGTGGTGACGTCGTCAAAGCTCAACAGTGCGGGCTCGCCCGGCGCCGGCTTGTCGAAGTTGGCCACGTTGTACACCACCGGCAGTTCGCCCAGCAACTTCGACTGTTGGACAAAGTTGTCCATCCACGCCCCGCCGCTCTTGTTGTCGCGCTTGAAGTAGTCGCAGTAGAAGAGCGCCAGCGGCTTGCCATCGGAATCGAAGACCTCGAAGACGCGCATGTCGGGCTGATAAACCGGGATATCGTGCCGCTCCTTGAAGGTGAGCCCGTAGAGCTGGTGCGCTGCGTAAAACACGCCGTTTTCAAGCACGTTGTTCAGCTCGAAGTACTGCTTCACCTCGGACTCGTCGAGATCGTAGCGGGCTTTGCGCACCTGCTCCTGGTAAAAGTTCCAGTCCCACGGCTCCAGCTTGAAACTCGACCCGGCAGCATTCTGGGAGTCGATGAGGGCCTGGATATCTTTGGCTTCGGCAGCGGCCCGCGCCGTAGCTGCAGGCGCCAGCGCCTCGACAAAATGCAGCGCCGCGTCGGGCGTTTTGGCCATCTGGTCGGTGAGCGTCCACGCGGCGTAATCAGGGAAACCGAGCAGTGCCGCTTTTTGCGCTCGCAGTTGCGCCATCCGCGCGATGATTTGCCGCGTGTCGTTGGCATCGCCGCGTTCCGCGCGGTTCCACGAGTTCTCAAACAGCGCCTGGCGGGTCGCGCGATTGGCGAGCCAGGTCAGGTCCGGCTGCTGCGTGGTGTTCTGCAGCGGAATGAGCCACCCCTTCTCACTGCGAGCCTCGGCAGCCTGCGCGGCCGCGGCCATCTGAGAAGGGCTGGAGCCGGCGAGGGCCGAAGCGTCAGTGGTGAAATACGCGCCCGCCTTGGCTGCGGCCAGCAGCTTGTTCATAAACGTGGCCTGCAGCGTCGAATCCTCTTCATTGATCTTCTTCAGCTTTTCCTTGTCCGCGTCAGAGAGGTTTGCTCCGGAATGGATGAATCTCTTGTAGGTGTAGTCCACCAGCTTGAGCGATTCGGCATCGAGGTGCAGCGAATCTCGTTGGTCGTAAATGGCCTTGACCCGCGCGAAAAGCTTCGAGTTGAGATAGATTCCGTCATCCAGCGCGGACTGTCGCGGCGCCTCGTACTCCTGCACTTTTTGGAGTGTCTCGTTGGTATTGGCAGAGGTGACGCCATTGAAGACGTTGATGACCCGGTGGAGCAATTGTCCCGACTTTTCGAGTGCGACCAGGGTGTTCTCAAAGGTGGGCGGCGCAGGATTGTCGGCGATGGCCTCCACTTCCTTCAGTTGCTCGGCGATTCCCGCGTCGATGGCCGGCTGATAGTCGCTGTCTTTGATCTTGTCGAAGGGCGGCGCCTGGAAAGGCAGCGTGCTGGCCGCGTAGAAGGGGTTCTCGGGTCCAAAGCTACTGGCGGTTGTCTGCGCAGCGGCCAAAGATCCGGCCGATGGTATCAATGCGGACATAGCGAGAATCAATGCGCTCCCAAAGGTACATTTAAAGCTTGTCATATCTGGACCAGTTTCTCCTCGCACGCAGGATTGTATGAGAAATGGCCGTCAGGCGGCTGTGATGCAAGCATAATTGGTTGGACGAGTGGCGCGATCGGGGGGTGGATTTCGAGGGCCGGATTTTGAGGGCGCGTCATGCGCATTAAGGGTCCCTTCCGGGAGCGGGCCGCGCCCGTATGGGATGCTGTTAGCAGGGCGTATCGAGAATCAATGGAGCCAGTCACTCATTTCCTGACCGGGGCGTGCATCGGCCGCGCAGGATTCAATCGCAAGTCGGCTTACGCCACGCTGGCAGCGGTGCTGGCTGCCGAGGCCGCCGACATGGACGTCTTCTGGGGATTTGCCGGGCCGGTTGAAGAGCTGAAACATCATCGCGGCATCACGCACACGTTTATCGCCGTGCCGGTAATTGCGGCGGTTGTGGTGGGCGCGGTTTGGCTAATCGATAGAGCTCGCAAGGGCCGGGCAAAGCCTTCGCGAGAGCAGG
>Ga0335072_10007796_pt1 | contig 15578 bp, 11 predicted proteins | sample Lox_Sample_21_FD_206725 | JGI IMG/M metagenome (GOLD analysis project Ga0335072, IMG submission 206725) | Soil microbial communities from Loxahatchee National Wildlife Refuge, Florida, United States - Lox_Sample_2.1 | ecosystem: Environmental > Terrestrial > Soil > Wetlands | place: USA... | reverse complement strand
ATGATGGCCATGGGATCGTATTTCCGAATGACTGCGTCTGCTTCCGGGCGCGGTAGTACGTTATCGACTGGAAGGATAAGCACGTCGATACCCTTCAAATAGGGATCGACGAATGCATCAGGCAGAGTTCGATTATCCCCCCAGATGGCGATCCTTAATCCACCGGTCGCGATGATCTGAATCGCGTTATCCTGACCGGCTGCGTCCACGGAGGGACAGGTCTGTGAATTTGCAGAGGAGGGATTCGAAACGGCGCTGGGTGTAGATGCGCATTGGTGTTTGTCGGCGAGGCCGGTGATTTCCACGTCGCCCAACCGGAACCGGCCGGCGAGACGGTCCAGGACCATCAATCCATGAGGCACAGAGACAGCATCGTGATCGAAATGAGCGTGCGTCGAGAGAACAATATCGACCCGGAGCGGCGGAAAGTTATGCAGGAACCACTTGGGGTAAAGACCCGCGGGGTCGTTCCTCCAGGGATCGACGAGAATGGTCAGGCCCTCAGGCGAGGTGAACTTAAAGGCGTCGTGCCCGTAGAAATCAATCGCGACATCGCCAGGACGAGCCGGATCTCCGCCTTTTTTCTGCAAGGCGATCAGGGAGTTGTTGTTCCACACAGGGCCAGGGTCCGCCGATCGATCAGGCGTTTGCGCGCGAACGCACAAGGCCAACGCCGATATCACCAAAGCGACACATGCGCCTGTGCCGAAAGCGGGAGGTACTCTACGCAGACTCATGAGCGATTCTACTGCTCGCCACGCCGGGATCCTCGGCCAACTTTGGAGTGCGGCCTGAGTCCAGGCGCCCACTAAGACGTGAAGGCAGGGAGCGGTGTTACCGCTCCCTAGCGGGGATGTTCGTGGGTGTCGTGATATACGTGATGGTCTTCCATACGAGGACCTGGTGCCGGCCGGTAAGCATTCGGGTATGGATGAACGTAGGCGGCGCGATTTGCCCAGGTGCGATTCCAGGGAGATCCGCCGATGATGATGGTGTGGGCACCCCAGCCAAATCCGGGCCTCGCCCAGCCAAAGGGCACGAACGCGGGCCCAACAAAAACGCTGGGGGCGAAGTGGATGGAAAGACCGACCACGACGCCGGGTCTGGGTGGAGCAAAAACGACCGCCGGACTATAGACAGGCACATACAGATAGGCGGGATTTACCGGCATGATTTCGATATATCCACCGGTATTGACCACGCTATCGTATGGGCTCGGCCTCAAGTAACCGTAGTTGTATGCCTGCTGGCGCATTCTCTGCACGGCGTCCATGACGTCAGGGCGCTGTGCAAGAACGGCATTTCCCAGGGCCTGCGTCCAGCCGGGGTCCTGGGCCATCATCTGCAGCACCTGAGGAAACGGCAGCAAGGCCAAGACGCTCGGGTCCCAGGGCAGGTTATCCTGCTGGATCGCGTTCGCCAGCGCATCCCCGCTTAGACCCGCATGCTGGCTGGACCAGTTGGTGGCGTCCGGAATTTCAGGCCAGAACGTCGATGCGGTGAGAACCTGAGCCAACAAAGGATCGGGATAAAGAGCGATCCTGCTGACCAGGGGGTCGAGCTGTTGCGGCGCCACCATCGGCGGCGGTCCCTGCGGCTGTGCCGGAGGGCCCGGTGGCATGTTCGCCGGCGCAGTTTGGTCGGGCGGTGGAGGCGGTGGAGGCGGCGTGTACTGGCCATAGGCCAGAACACCTGGAAAAGTGCCCAACAGAAGCAGTCCTGCAATGATGAAAGCCTGGGTCCGCATGGCAACCCATCTTAGGCTTTTCGCATGATCTAAGAGTGAAACGCGCATTACGATGAACCTCATCTCCGGCAACAAGAACCTCTTCCGTAACAGTGAACGGACTACCGTTAGGGAACAAAGGCTTACAGGGGTTTATTGTTGAGACCCGAAATTGGCTCAGAAGTTGTAGGCGCCGCGCTTATTTGCGGAAAGGCGCCCACAGGTTATCGGATGGCCGTGCTGGCCGCCACTACAGGAAGTAACACGGCACTCGCTCCCGAAGAGCCATGCTCGATGGAAATGGTTGCTTTCTTGTAGTCCGGGGGTTGGGCGAAGAAGATATTCGGCACATAGGTCTGCGGATTGCGGTCATACAACGGGAATAGAGTCGATTGGATCTGGACCATGATGCGATGCCCGGGCTCGAACACGTAGTTCATCGTCGGCAGACGGAACTTGTATTCCTGCACCTCGCCGGCAGGGATGGCGCTTGGATCCACGAAGCTTTTACGGTAGCGCCCGCGGAAGATATCCATGCTGACTGGTAATTCGTAGCCTCCCATCTCGGGCTGCGCTGGGAATGTCGGCGGATACACATCGATGATTTTGACCACGAAGTCTGCGTCCGTGCCGGTTGTTTTGGCAAAGATATCCGCAAACGGAGCGCCCTCCACCGTCACCGGCCTGGTCAGCAGGGAAGTCTGGTACGAGAGCACATCTGTACGGTTGGCGACAAAACGCTGATCCTGGACCAGCCACGTGGTCCATTGCGGCGCAGAGTTGAACTGCAAGGGAACCCGGATAAAGGGCACAGGTTTTGCCGGATCGGACACGTAGCTGTCTTCACCCGCAGCAGCCGCCTGGAAACCGAGACCGTCCTCGGCCTGGAGATAGAGCGGGGTAAGATGCTGTTCGGTCGCGCCCGGCCAGTCAGAAAACTTATCCCAGTGGTTTTCTGCCGGGTTATAGATAAGGACTTTTGGCGTTGGCTCCGCGGGCTTGCGATCTTTGAGATAGGTATCGAAGAAGGGAATGAGAACGTTCTTGCGGAAATCCGCGGCCGTGTCTCCATTCCATTTGAGTGGGCCGAGGTTTTCTGCCGAGCGATTGACCTGGCTGTGACACCAGGGACCCATCACCAAATAGTTATTGGCGATCATGCCTTTGGCTTTGAGGGCTTCCCAGCTATGGATGGCGCCATACATGTCCTCCTGGTCCCACAAGCCCTGCAGCCACATCGTCGGAATAGTGGAGGGATGGGCGGCGACCAGTTTGTCGAGCGCCTGGTCCTGCCAGAAAGCATCGTAGGCCGGATTCGCCGAAAGGCGGTTCCAGAAAGGGAGCTGCTGAAAGCCATTCCTATCGGCCCAGTTGCCCGCGGATACGGCGTCCAAAAAATTCTGATAATCGTCCGCGCCCCAGCGCGGAACGGGTTTGCCTTCACCTTTCTCGCTTGTCTGCTCGGTGAAGTAATCGAGGTTCACCTGGCGGAAGGCGCCGTAATGAAACCAGTCATCCCCCATCCAGCCGTCAATCATCGGGCTTTCGGGCGATGCGACTTTAAGCGCGGGGTGAGGCCCGAGGAGGGCCATGGTTACCGTCCATCCGTCGTAGGAGGAGCCAATCATGCCGACCAGGTGGTTGGACTCGGGAACGTTTTTGCTCAACCAATCCACGGTGTCCCATGCATCGGTAGTGTCGTCGGTCTTGGTTGGGTTCAGCGGTCCGATGGGAGGACGGGTCATCACGTAGTCGCCCTGGGAGCCGTATTTTCCGCGAATATCCTGGTAGACGAAAATGTAGCCGTCATCGACCCATTCCCGGTTGGCCGTCCAAACGGCGTCTTTCAGATGAGGACTGTCCTTTTTGGTAAAGAAGTTGGCGTCATAGGGCGTGCGTTCCAGCAGCATGGGTAGATCATGCGCGCCCTTGGGAATGACGATGATGGTGTGCAGCTTGACCCCATCGCGCATGGGGATCATTACGTCTCGCTTGACATAGTCATAGTCTGTTTTGGGCTCTTGCCATTTGGCGGGGATGTCGCTGCCCGTCTGCACCATGTCGTTCTTTTGTGACCATGCGGGGGAGAGTGGGAGGAAGAGAGAGACAAGGAGGAGACTTGCGGGAAACTTCACGAACATCCTTTCGCGGCAGGAACGGGAGGTGGTGTTGGCCTACGCCAATTCTATTTGGACGATCTTCAGCGCGAAAGTGTGTGCTCCGGGATAGAACTGGTGCGGAAATAAGACGCAACAGCCAACGAAGCGGGACCCAGGATTACTTTCACTACTTTGAGCCAGAAAAAGCATCTGTGAGCCGGACTCGCCGGGGTTCCCTCGTCTGCTCTCTTTCGAAAATCCAATTTGGCGAGGATGCGAGAGGTGGCCAGCGCTCAGGCGCATGATTGGCAAGGGGCAGCGTTTACGCAGCGCTGAAGCGCCGCTCCCCCGCATGAAGGCGCGGGCTCCCTCGCCGAGTCTCGGGACAGGCTCTTCGACTTCGCCCGATAAACCATTCGTTATTCAAGCTTTGCGGCGCGCTTTGCTCCCCGGCACGCCGGGGCAGGCAGGATGACGGTGCTGAGATGGTATCGAGGAATATTTGATCCTGGTTTTCATCCGGTAGCCAGGTTTGGAAGCATGTCAAAACTTGCGGGCTCAAATTGAATGCAGCCATAGTCTGGCTTCGTGATGAGCTGACCGCCGATCACATTGACGTAAGCGGGAATATTCAGTTGCTGCTTCGACCCTAAAACCAGATTGCACGCTGCCTGTGCGTCTGCGATGACGCGAAGCTCTACCGGCAGGTTCCAGTGTTCACAGTCTCGACAACAATCGGGCATATCGTTCTTCCTCCCCTATGGAGCTTTCGCTATTTGCGGTCCCGTTTCTCCATCACACCTCTATAGAGGTTCTCATAAAGTTCGATCTGCCGGTTGGGTTCTACAATTCTTGCATGGGAATGACTTACCTCCTGAAATGAAAAAGCAGCGATTCCTGCGGTTCTTGCCGGCCCTCATCACAGCGGCACTTTTGCTGGTTCCTCTTGCCCACGCACGGGACATCGATGTGATTCTCCGCAACGGAGAAGTGCTCGATGGCTCCGGTTCCCCCCCGATCCATACGGATGTCGGCATTTCCGGCGATCGGATTGCCTTCGTAGGATCGAGCGCGGGCAAGAAGGCGAAACGGGTGATCGATGCCACGGGGTTGATCATCACGCCGGGCTTCATTGATCCGCACACGCACACGGCCGGCGATCTCAGTGACCCGAAGCGCCGCCAAAACACGCCCTACCTGATGCAGGGAGTCACCACGGTCGCTACCGGCAACGATGGCGACAGCCCCGAAAACATCGGCGATACACTCGCCACGTGGAACAAGCAGGGCATCGGCACTAATGCGGTGCTCTTCATCGGACAGGGCACCGTGCGCCGCGAAGTGATGGGAATGTCGGATGCGAAGCCTACGCCGGAGCAGATGCGGAAGATGGAGGCGCTTGTCAACACCGCGATGAACGAGGGTGCCATCGGCCTTTCCACCGGCCTTTACTACGCTCCCGGCAGCTATTCGACGACGGAGGAAGTCATTGCGCTGGCCCGGGTTGCGGCGCGCCATGGGGGCATCTACGACACGCACATGCGGGACGAGAGCAGCTATAACATTGGCCTGCTGAATGCTGTGCGAGAGACCTTACGCATCGGCAAAGAGGCCGATATTCCGGTCATGATTTCGCACATCAAGGCCCTGGGGGCGGACGTCTGGGGCCAGAGCAAAGATGTGATCGCGTTGATCGACGCCGCGCGCGCGGCAGGCATTCAGGCCACGGCCAGCCAATATCCCTACGACGCCTCCGGCACCAGCGTAACAGCGTCGCTGGTGCCACGGTGGGCCGAGGCGAATGGAAACCTGCTGAAAAATATCGATGATCCTAACTTGCATGCACGCCTGGTCAAAGAGATGACTGAGAATCTGCGACGCCGCGGTGGTGCGGAGACCTTGCTGATGACCTCGGCGAAAGACAAGAGCATCGTCGGTAAGAACCTGGCGCAGATCGCGCAGGAGCGCCACGTTTCGCCGATCGAAGCTGCGCTCGAGATCATTCGAGCCGGCGGTTCTGACGTTGCTTCGTTCAACATGAAGGAGTCCGACATCGAGGCCTTCATGAAGCAGCCCTGGGTAATGACCTGCTCTGACGGCTCGACAGGGCACCCGCGCAAGTACGGTACCTTCCCGCGCAAAATCCATGTATATGTTTACGAGAAGCACGTGCTCTCGCTCGAAGCAGCGGTGCGCTCCAGCACATCGCTCCCCGCACAGACGCTGCAACTGAAAGATCGCGGGCTGCTGAAGCCGGGTTATTACGCCGATGTTCTGGCCTTTGATCCCAAGACGTTTATCGATCGCGCGACTTATCAGGATCCGACGATTCTGGCAACGGGTGTGCAGTACCTGCTGGTCAATGGGCAATTCGCAGTGGACAAAGGCAAATTGACCTCGACACTGGCAGGACGAGCGCTCAAACGTTAGATTTGATCTGATTGGTCAAGATCAGGTCAAGCTACTCGGATGGTCCATCCCCAGGCATAGTTGTTTGGCCTGCGCGCTTCCGACGCCAGGGCTTCGGGGATTTCAATGCTTAGCCCATGGCTTGCGTCGTAACTCCAGCGTAGTGCCTCCGGGTAGCCGAACATAGAAATGCGGCTTCCGGCCTGTGGCCGCACCGAAGCCAGGTGGAGCTGCTTGCCGGGCCATTCGAGCGCGAAGGCATATATCGTCGCGTTGTCCTTCGACCGCGTAAACCGGATGGATCCTCCCTCGCGCCAAAAGTCACCCTGCCGGGGACGGGTCGCATATATGCCGCCGCCGCAGGTTTTTAGCCATACCCCAACTTGCTTCACCTGTTCCACCGCCGTGGGATGAAACCGGCCTGAGGCATCCGGACCTATGCCAACCTGGAAACTGCCGCCCTTGGCAGCGGTGTCGATGATATTGTCCACGATCCATTTTGGACCCTTGTAATGCGCCGCCTCGGGATCATAGGAGAAGCCGCTGGCCAGGGGATAGATCACCATCCACGGCATGCCGGTATTCGATGGATCTCCGGGAACGAAGCCTTCCGGGGTATAGTAATCGCCATAGTTTCCTATACCGCGGGCGCGGAGCATGACATTGGGCTGGAGTTCACGGATGCGGAATAGTGTCTGCCGCAATTGCGGCCACACCGCCGGCCCGAGCCACTGATCCAGTGAGAGCATATCAATCTCTCCATAGTGCGACAGCAACTCTTCGATCTGCGCGCGATGCCGCGCCATCATCCGGTTTACGGCTTCAGGACTGGGGTCAGGAGCGATCCAGATAAGATTACCCAGCCGCTTCCTGGATTCCATCCACTCCGTATCGAGCTTCGGAGAAGAAGGCACCTGGGCCGGGTGATCCGCATAGGGCCGAAAATCCGCATCGTACCAATCGGGGTGGGAGAAATAGAGAGCGATGCGCAGGTTCCGTTTTCGGCCGGCGGCGCAAAGCTCCTTTACGATATCGCGCCGGAAGGGGGTCTCCATGATGGAATATCTCAGGTCACAGTTTTCCAGCTCCGGTCCACCGGGCGCGTCCCAGCGAATCCGCTGCCGCACGCGCGTTTGTGTGTCGAACAGGGAAAACCCCTCGTGATGTTTGGTGGTAAAGGAGAACATCCGCAGCCCGTTGTCAGAGAACAAAGACGCCCATTCCTCCGCGTCAAAACCTGTCGGATTCCAGGTCTTGTACATCTGGTTGTAGTGGGCACGCTGGGGATAGCTCAAACCGAGAAAGGGCCATGATTCATGCGCGAATCCAGCAACGGAATACAAGCCCCAGTGAATGCGCACGCCGTACTTCATATCGTTGAAGGCTTCGTAGGCAGCGGGCGATGCCCAGTGGTATCCCTCTACGGGGACCTCTTCGATATAAGATTTCACGCGGCGATAGTGGGGATCAGTGAGAGGCAGATGGTGGGGGAAAGCCGGTGCTGCTAATCCGGCGCACAGGTTAGAGCAAACGAAACGCGAGGCCAGCGTCAACGCTGAGCCGGAAAGAAAAGTTCGCCTCTGCAAGGGCATTCCCCAAATGAAGTTGAATCACCTGCCAAGGCAGGTCAAATAAGAAGTATCTGCCGCGCGGGTGATCCGTGCAAATGGCTGCGATCATCCCTTTATTACCTGGTTTTGATTTCAGGCCAACATCCGCGGGTGCGGTGAGGCTGTAACCCCCCTCATTTCATTCGCTGTCATCCTTCCTTTTATTCATGGCGCAGGGCCTCCATTGGGTCGGTGGCGGCTGCACGCAAAGCCGGGATCCAGGCAGCCGCCAGAGCGGCAACCGTGAGAGTGGCGGAAACGGCGCCGAGTATGGGAAGGTCCCAGGAGCTTACGCCGAAGAGAAGGCTGCGAAGCAAATGTCCGGTAGGGACGGAGGCGACCAGGCCAAAGACCAGGCCGAACAAAACCAGCGATGCGGCCTCACCAAGGATGAGGCGACCGATGGTAGAGCGTCGCGCCCCGAGAGCCATGCGGATCCCGATCTCGCTGGTGCGCCGGCTCACGGAGTAGGCAATGACGCCATAGAGACCGACAATCCCGAGGAGCAGAGCGGCGGCAGCAAAGCCTCCTACGAGCCACGCTGCGGAACTGTGCAGGTAGTAGGCGGAGCCGTCGTGGATGTGCTCACTCATCGTGAACTCGTTGCGAACGCCGACGCCAAGATTCAGTCCATGGATGGCGGCAACGAGCCCGGGGAGAGAGGCTGCGGGGTCCTGTGCTGTGCGCACAACGAGGAAGAGGTAGTTGTCTGGATTCTGGTTCAACGGAAAATAGATGGCTGGGAAGATTGGGGCGCTGAGTTCGCCTTCTCGGACATCGTCTACGACCCCAATCACCTGATGTAGAGAATCCTGAGAGAGCATTGGATCGCCGATGGTCTTGCCAATGGGATCCAGGCCGGAAAAGAACTGCTGCGCCATCGTCCGATTGATGAGCGCGACAGGCGGATGTGCGGCATCATCGGTTTCGGCGAAGAAGCGTCCACTAAGAAGCCGGGCCTGGAGGGTAGCCAGATATGCCGCACTCACCCTGCGGGAGACAGCCAATTGCTGGGTGCCGTTCCAGGATTGGCCCTGCACACGATAGGCGTCTGCGTAACAGTTGCAGGTAACGGGAAGGTTGCTTGCGGTAATTCCTGTCGACTGCACGCCCGGAACCTTGCTCACGGTTTCAATTAAGCGATGTGACAAAAGGAGCTGCTGAGCCTTGGTGTCGTAGCCGGTGTTCGCGTCGATCTCGAGCGTAGCCAGGTGGGCAGGGTTGAAATTGAGATCGATCTGAAGGATGCGGTAGAAGCTCTTGCCGAGGAGACCGGCGGCTGCGAGGAGAACGATGGCAATGGTGAGCTCGACCACGACCAGGTTGGATCCAAAGCGTCTCCAGACTCGGGAAGAACTGCGAACTCCGTCAGCTAGACGGGCGCGGAGGTCTTTGCCAGAGAGCCGGGAGAGGGGAGCAACGGTACAGACGGCCAAGGCCAGCAGCCAGACCGAAGCAACAAAAAGGAGCACACGGTGATCGAAGCCGATGGCCGTAAAGTATGGCATTCCGCGAAGCACACGTTCGGGGATCAGAGCAGCGCAAAAGCGTACGGCTGTCCATGCAACGACGACCCCGAACGATACGGAAACAGTGACCAGAAGAGACGCCTCGATCAGTAACTGGCGAGTAAGACGCGCGAGCGATGCGCCCAGTGCGCCCCGGACCGCCATTTCCCGACGGCGATTTTCCGCCCGGACAAGAAACAGACTGGCAAGATTCACGCAGGCAATGAGCAGGAGAAGGGCCGAGCCGGTGAGCAGGATGAGGAGGATCGGGCGGACGCCACCGGTAATGCAGTCACTGAGCGATTCAACAAGCGCACCTTGTCCATGGTTGGATTTCGGATACTGCTTCTGCAGCTGAGCGGCGATGGCGCTGATATTGGCCGTCGCGGCAGTTATGGAGACGCCGTCTTTGAGGCGGCCAATTCCATCGAATGGGCGGCAGGAACGGTCATTTTCGCATGCCCCAAGATCGTGAATCGGGACCCAAAGCTCGGCGGCGCGAAGAGCGAACTGAAAGTCACGGGGAAGAACGCCAATGACAGTGTAGGTGTCGTCATCCAGCGTTAGGGCTTCGCCGACGATGTCAGCGCGCCCGCCGAACAGGCGCTGCCAGGTGCCATAGGGCAGCACAACAGTACGCGGCGCCGCGGGCGTATCATCCGCCGGAGTGAAAAGACGGCCCAAAGCGGGTATTACCCCGAGGTCTTGAAAGAATCCACCGGAGACGCGCCCTGTGCGCAGAGCTTCGACACCGCTGGAACTGTGCAAGAGGTAGGCGGTAGGCTCAAAGATTTCCAGGGAGCGAAAAACGGTGTTGCCACGTTTCCAGTCCTGATAGTCGAGATAGGAGAGGCCGCAATCCAGACAGGAAGCTGTGCTCTCAAAAACCCCGGTGAGGCGCGAAGGTTCCTGGTACGGCAGCGGCTTGAGGAGAGCAGCGTTGACGAAAGCAAAGATGCCGACGCTGGCCGCGACCCCAAGAGCGAGAACGGCAACGGCTGTCGTAGTAAACCCTGGCGCTTTGCGGAATTGGCGCAAGGCGAAGCGAAAGTCGGCAACCATGGATTCGAACGCCGGACATTGCCAGACCTCACGGCTGCGCTCCTCCATCAGGGTTACGTTGCCGAACTCGCTGCGGGCAGCGCGTTCCGCCTCTTCCTGCGTCATGCCGCCGTCAATGAGGTCGGCAATTTTCTCTTCGAGGTGTTCCCGGAGCGATTCCGATATCTCCTGATAGCGGCGGCGGCGTGTGAATAGCTGTGTAAGCCAGCGCAATGTAGCCGCCTCCTAAGATTGGGTGACCGTAAGAACCCGTGTGATACCGGCAAACATCTGTTCGAAGCTCGATCGTTCTTCCACCAGGTGCTTCCGGCCCGCTTTCGTTATCTTGAAGATGCGCACCGGCCGCTTGTTGGCTGAGAGTCCCATTTCCGAATCCAGCCAGCCGTTCTTCAGCAGGCGCTGCAAGGCCGGATAAAGCGAGCCCTCCTCAATCTGCAGAAGGTCGTCGGAGACAGATTTGATGTGCTGCGCGAGCGCATATCCGTGCATCGGCTTCCGGCTCAGCGTTTGCAGGATCATCAATTCGAGCGCGCCTGGAAAGAGTCCGCGGTAGTCGGGTTTCTTGAGCATGAATGAATGGTAACCCGAAAATACTATGTCAGGAATAGTATATGAAGGCGAGGCTTCATCCTCTCAGCAATCTCGTCATATTGGACCCGTGGAAGGGCAGAGATAAGCTGAGGCACGCTACGGGTCAAGCGCGGACGGCTGATCAGGCTGCTACGTGGTGCGTTCCCGGCTCTCCGGCAGCCCAGGCAATGGCCTGGTCCAATTCGGCGTAGTCAAAATGCCTGACTTCAGCCCGAACGAAATGTTCAGCGATTTTTGGGGCGAGATCGGCGAGTTTGGCGTCTGCCGCGAGTGCGATTCTCTTCAGGTGGCGATGATGGTCGCGAAGGAATTCAATTTGGCGCACGACGCTGCCCAGGTTCTCCCATCCTGGAAATTCACGGGCGTGAAAGACAATCCCCTGCAGGCTGCCATGCGATGCGATCCAACTGTCGGCAGTGAACGCCAACGCATCAAAGTCCTGGCGGCTCAGGGGCCCTTTCACCTCGACAACGATCACGCCAGACTGGGGCAGAAGGCGGTGCGAGATTCCTGACTCGGTGGGGATGGAGTTCAACCACACCAGCGCATGCTCGCGGTCTTTATCGGCAAAGACGCGGACGGGGCAGGGGCTCAGGAAGGCTACCGCGCGTGTCCATTCGCGGACCCACTCCATGTCTGTGACAATTGCACAGGCGAGAAAGAGGCGCATGGATTGGAGACCGATTTTGGTGTCTTCCCAGGTTGCGCCGGGGGTAAAGCCTTCGCACTCCGGGCCGAGGTGATAGAGCAATCGGATAGGAGTGCCGGTTCGCCGCGCCTCATCAAGTATGGGAGGGAACGCCAGGTCATAGTCGTGTTTGGAAACCATTCCGACGGCCCTGACGCCTACAATACCCTGCGGAAGATCCCTGATTCTCTCCAGCATAGTTACCCCCTCGATGCACTTCGCCGTAACAGATCTCTCAACAGAGGCAATGCACGTCACAGTTTGCCGTAGCCGCCTCTCCTAAAACATTCTTTTGATGAGATGCCTGATGCGCCTACCAGGATCTGTTGTCAGGATTGCACAGGAGCCGACCGCAGGACATTAGCATTTTTTTGAGATGCCTCTTGCGCCTATACGCTGTATGGTATACGGTGTATAGGTGAACGCTAAGACGCAACCCGCTCTTCCGCAGGCCACCGCCGAGCAAATTGCCCAGGTAGCTCTCGAAATCCTGGAGGCTGAGGGCGCGGACGCCGTCAGCATGCGCCGGGTCGCCAGTGCCGTGGCCATTACTCCGATGGCGATTTATCACCATTTCCCCAATCGCGAGGCCCTGCTCGACTACATCGCCGACCGGGAGTTCTCGAAACTCCTGGAATACATTCTGGCGCATCCTCTGCGGGGTAATTCGGAATCCCGTGTCATCGGCGTGCTGGAAGGGTATATCGATTACGCTTTGGCGCGGCCCCGCATCTTCGATTATGTCTTCTCCCGGACGCGTCCCGGAGCGCGGCGGTTTCCGAAGGATTTCCGCGCCCGCCATTCTCCCACGCTCAATACGGTGGCAGATGTCGTCTCTGCCGCGATGGCGCAAGGCAGCCTGAAAAAGGACGACGTTTGGGAAGTTGCGTTTGCCCTCTGGGCCCATGTGCACGGATACGTCATGCTGTACCGCGCCGGGCGCATTGGCCTCGACGAGAAAGAGTTTCGCGAATTAATACATCGTTCTCTCAGGAGATTTGTGCATGGACTCCAAAGTTAACCCGTACGTCCTCGCGGCGCCATGCCTGGCAATATCGGCCGCACTATTCTTCCTCGGAACGGGTCTCACACCTTTTTGGCTTTGCACCTGGCTCGCGGCCATTCCCGTCCTTTGGCTTGCGCCTCGCGTCTCTTCCTGGCACGCATTTTTCGTGGGGGTTGCCGCATATGCATTAGGTGGGCTGAATGAGTGGGGCTATTCACGGCAGGTCCTTCCCACCTGGCTGGTTGCGTCCCTTCTGCTGCTGGGCGCGTGCGTTTTCGGCCTTGCAGTCTTGCTGTTCCGAGGCCGGATCCGGCGGGGCAGAGTCTGGCAAGCCGCGGTCATTGTGCCCGCGTTCTGGGTGGTCGCCGATTATCTGCTTTCCGTGGTCTCGATTCACGGCACGTTCGGCAATATCGGTTATTCGCAAATGAATTTTCTACCTATCGTGCAGATTGCCTCCGTCACCGGCATCTGGGGCATTGCCTTCTGCATGTTCTTGTTCTCGGGCACGGTGGCAGCCGTCCTGAGCGCTGGTCGACTATCGAGAAAGATCTCAGTCGCGATTGGAGCGGGGATTTGTCTTGGTTGCGTGCTGGCGTTTGGATTTTGGCGGCTGGCGGCGACCCCGCGAAATTCGCAAACGGTCAAGGTAGCGCTCGTGGCTTCCAGCGCCGAGGGTAATTTCTTTGCCGGAACCCCGGAACGGCTTCACGGTGTATTGGAGCGGTATGCGGAGGCGATGAAGGGTCTGGCGGGGCAGGGAATTCAACTGGTCGTGCTTCCAGAACATATCGGTCCCATAACCGACGCTTCTGAGTCCGATGCAGACGCGCTTCTCGGTCAAATGGCCAAAGACACCGGGGCGTACGTAGCGATCGGGATTGAACGCATCGAGTCCAAGCTCTCCCGGAACCAGGAGCGGCTCTACTCCCCGGATGGAAAATTGGCCGCCATCTATAACAAGCACCACATGCTTCCACCGTTCGAAAGTGTGTATACGCCCGGCACCACGCGGACGGTGTTGGATGAGCCTTCCGGCAAATGGGGTATCGAAATCTGCAAAGACATGGATTTCCCCCGGCTGAGCCGCGGATATTCGCAAGACGGAATAGGAATGCTGATCGTTTCCGCGTCTGATTTCGTACAGGATGGCTGGCTGCACGGACGTATGGCGGTTCTGCGCGGTGTGGAAGAGGGATTCAGCATCGCACGGTCGGCAAACCTGGGCATTCTGACGGCGACGGACGATCGCGGGCGCATTCTTGCGGAACAAGACACGCTTAAGGGACCCCCCTTTACTACCGCAATTGCAACCATACCTGTCCGTCACGACACGACGATCTATTCGCGTTTCGGAGACTGGTTCGCGTGGATGTGTATGGTGCTGTTCACGCTGGCTCTGCTGAGTTCGTTCCGGCCGCAATCCGAGGACACGGAGCGAGCTTTTGAGGAGGGAAATCCCGTGCGGGCGAGTTCCCCTGAGAAAGAAGTTCCAGTGTGAAGGGCCTGGGGTGGGCTCGACGAGTCGCGTCGGGAATTACAGGTGAGCCCTCTTTGCCAGCCGGATCAGCTCTACCAATTCCGCTGGATAGGTGAAATCTTCCAGGCAAACAATGGCGGATGCAGTTGACTTCTCACGGATCTCCATCAGCAGCCTGCGCTGGATATCCGAGGGTAACAGCACTACATCGAAGAATTCGGACTCCAATGTCTCACCCAGTTGCTCAGGCGCACACCCGGAGGCTTGCAACTGATGCTGTTCCAGCACCGCGACCCTTGTCTTCAAGGCAGCACCCGAACCCACACACAACACCTTGAGCGAGCCAGCCATTGGGGTGATCCTTCCAAACAGAGGTTAGTAGAGATAACCTAACACTCCGCGCAGGCTCGGATTCAGAAACTTCTTTCATGGCGTGAAATGGCAGACCAGGGTGGCAAAGTTGAGCTTTCCGGGTGAGAGCGTCCAGAGGCAATATGGGATGAAAGACCCGCTTGTCGAGAAACGCGCAACCGCTGTTTCAAAGCCGTCTTTCTTTTGTAGGTATTGAATTTGCCGCAGGCGTCCGCTAGTCGGGGGGGCCGGGGGCCGCGAGCTTGAATGCTTCCCGTCAGTCAATCGGGACGAACTCGTACCGTGAAGCCCAAAGAGGGACCCTCGCCGGCCTGCGGTCGTTCCTGCGGGACGGTAGACTGTGCTTCGTCCGCAACCTTATCTTGCGCATGGCGGGCCCGGCGCCGCAAGCAAAGCCAATAGACCACGACGAATGTCAGCGCCGGGATAACGAAAACCAGAATGCGCAGCAGTGTCCGCAACGTCACGACCGAGCTGTCCGTCATCACTGCGATGAAGTCGTCGGCGCCCGCGACCAGCAGGACAAGCAGAAACATGAACACCGCGCAGCCAAATGCCGTATTAAATGGCTGCTGCCATGGCAAAAGCAGGACATGGTGCTGGCGATCGTCGAGCGACAGCGTCTCCGCGAAAAACGGCCAAAGATACAGCGCCAGGAAAACCAGAGCAGGAAACAGCAGCCCGGGGAAGAAGAGCTCGGGAACAAGCCAATGGCCCAAGTGGAGATTGACGCCGGGAAAAAGCCGTATGGCCCCCTCCACCCACCCGAGGTACCAGTCCGGTTGGGCCCCGGGAATGATCGCCACCGGATTGTAAGGACCGTAGATCCATACGGGATCGATCTGAAACAGGCCACCCATCATGGCAATGACTCCGAAGACCAGGAAGAATAAGCCCAAAGATTTGGCTGCGTATGACGGCCACAGGCGGGAACCGACAATAGTGCGGTTGGTCCGGCCCGGTCCTGGATAGTTCGTGTGGCGTTGGCGCCAGATGATCGCCAGATGTATTCCAAGCAGCAGGCTAA
>Ga0335072_10007794_pt1 | contig 15581 bp, 13 predicted proteins | sample Lox_Sample_21_FD_206725 | JGI IMG/M metagenome (GOLD analysis project Ga0335072, IMG submission 206725) | Soil microbial communities from Loxahatchee National Wildlife Refuge, Florida, United States - Lox_Sample_2.1 | ecosystem: Environmental > Terrestrial > Soil > Wetlands | place: USA... | reverse complement strand
GCGTCCTTGCCCTGCGGGGTGATCGCGTTCCCGTCATCCGCCCCGACCGGCGATCCCTTTTCAACGGCGGGCACCTGGAGCATGGGTGTGGCGTCCCCCCATCCGTGCCGGAGCGCCGCGGAGCATGCATAACGTGCCATTCGAGCCCGGAGCGCGTGACCGTGGCCTCTCACGCATGCACCACATGCGTGACAGGCCACGGTCAGACCAAACCGCCTCCAATGGCCTGTTACGCATGATCCCGAGGCCGCGATCCGGCCCCGGGAACGACCCCAGCCATCCTCCAGGTGCCGCCGTTGACGTTGCCCCGCCGACTCTCAGCCATCCACGGGTCCACGACCACGACCGCAGGGCAGGGACGCCCTGCGGAACGGCATTGCGGCGACGGCCCCGCTCGGCATCCATGCCTCGCAGACGGGGCCTGCCGCAATTTCATCCGGAGGACGTCGAGCGAAGCGAGACCCAGACTAAGCGACTTAGTCCCGGTCGTTGCGCGTGCGGAGCCAGTCGGCGAGCTGCTCGGCCATCCCGCCGATCTGCGACCCGGCCTTGGCCAGGTTGTCGCCGATGTCGCGGAAGATCGTGCGGAAGCGCTCGGCGTAGAACTCGACCGCGTCGCCGGCCTCGTCTCGCACGTTGGCGTTCGCGTCCTGCTCGCGGGTGCGGTACTCGCCGCGGATGATGCGGTCGTACTCGCCGCTCTGCACCCACTTCATGATCTCGGACACGCGCCGGACGGAGTCTGGGTGGGTCTTGCCGAGCTCGTTGAAGAAGCGGCGTACGCGATCGCTGGGGTCGTCCCAGGCCTCGTACTCCATCGCCTGAGCCATGAACGCGTCGAGGTTGAGATCCCTGACGTGCATCGCGCCGGCGAGCACCATCTCAAGCCGGCAGACGATCTTGGGATCGCGGACGACCAGGACCGACGCGCGGTCGCAGCTCAGCTCGGCGGCCCGGTACCACTCGAGCAGCACGGCCCTGACGGCGAGGAACGGCATCCCGAGAAAGAACGGGAGGCTGCCGCCGGCGCTCAGCAGGATGTTGAGCGCCGTCATGTAGAGCATGTGGTCGGACAGGATGTGCCCGACCTCGTGTCCGAGCAGAGCGCGCTGCTCGCCCGCCTCGAGGTTCACGAGCGCCTTGGCGTCCATCACGATCATCGGCTTGGTCGAGCCGATCGCCTGGGCGGTCCCGAGCACGGGCGAGGTCACGTACAGGTCGTAGACCTCGGGCATGTCGAGGATCCGGCACACCGCCTGGTGCGAGCTCCACAGCTCGGGCAGTTGGTGCTCGGAGATCCTGATCGAGTTGCCCAGGAAGCTCTGGCGCAGCGCGCGTTCGTAGCGCCACTCGATCAGCTTGCGCACGGCCGTGTCGAGCATCGGAACCGCCTTGAGCGCCGCGGTCGCAGCGCGGTCGGCGGGGTGCTCGTACGCCTTGGAAGAGATCCCTTTGTACGGCTCGATCTGATCAGGGAGCGTCTCCGTCACCGCACACGGAGCGTACCGCCTCTCAGCACACGGTCGGGTAGCGTTTCGCCGATGTTCGTGTTCAAGGCGGGCGTCGTCGGCGCCGGCACGATGGGCGGGGAGATCGCGCACGTGATCGCGAACGCCGGTATCCCGGTGGCGCTCAAGGACGTCGACCAGAGGCTGCTCGATCAGGGGCTCGAGAAGGCGGGCTCGCTGTGGCAGGCGCGCGTCGACGCCGGCAAGCTCGAGGCGTCCGAGCGCGAGCGCCTGCTCGGGCTGATCACGCCCTCGCTCGGGTACGAGGCGTTCGGCGATGTGGACTTCGTGATCGAGGCCGTGCCCGAGCGGATCGATATCAAGCAGACCGTGTTCGGCGAGCTCGACGAGGTCACCCCCGGCCACGCGATCCTGGCGTCGAACACGTCCTCGCTGTCGGTTACCGAGATGGCGCTGGCCACGAGCCGCCCCGATCGCGTGGTCGGCTTTCACTTCTTCTATCCGGCGTCGGTGATGCGGCTGATCGAGGTGATCGAGGGCGAGGAGACCTCGCCCGAGACCGTTCAGGAGGCGGTCAACTTCGCCCAGGCGATCCGCAAGACCGCGATCCGGTGCGGCGAGGCCCCCGGATTCGTGGTCAACCGGATCCTGAACTCGAGCGTGTCCGAGCTGTGGCGCGTCCAGGAGGAGACCGGGATCGACGTCAAGGAGATCGACCGGATCGTCGCGGAGTCGAAGGCCGCGCCGGTCGGCCCGTTCATCCTGTGCGACCTGCTCGGCCTCGACACCGTGCTGCACGTCGCCGAGCATCTGCGCGACTCGTACGGCGACCGCTTCTACGTGCACGAGGGGATGCGCGAACTGGTGGCCGAGCGGAAGCTCGGAGCGAAGACGGGGGAGGGTTTCTATGAGCACGGGGGCTGATCTCGACACGGCCGCGCTCGTCGAGCGGTTCACGCTCAAGGCGCTCGTCGAGAGCTGCCTCGTCGTCGAGGAGGGAGTCGCCTCGATGAAGGACGTCGACCTCGGGATGATGGCCGGCGCCGGCATCATCCCGCCGCCGTTCGCGCGCGCCGACCAGATCGGGCTCGACGAGGTGCTGACCCGGCTCGAACGTGCGAGCACCGAGTGGGGCGAAGGGTTCGAGCCGCCGACGATCCTCCGGCGACTGGTGGCCCAGGGCCGGCTCGGCGTGAAGACCGGGCAGGGCTTCTTCCCCTATCCCCAGCCCGATCCCGGCTGGGAGGAGGGCCCGGTGAAGCTCGAGACGCGCGGCGAGGTCGCGGTCGCGTGGCTCGATCGCCCGCCGGCGAATTCGATCTCGCCCGAGGTCGTGGGCACGCTGCGCAAGCTGTGGGACGCCGTCAGCGGCAGCGGGACGGTGAGAAGCCTCGTGATCGCCTCGGCGAACCCGATGCTGTTCTGCGCCGGCGCCGATATCAAGGCGTTCACGACGATGGACGAGGCCGCCGGCAATGAACTTCTCGACGGCATGCATGCGCTGCTCCGGGAGATCGAGACCGCGTCCGTGGTCAGCATCGCCGCGGTCAACGGAATCGCGCTGGGCGGCGGCTGCGAGCTGGCGATGGCATGCGATCTGCGGATCGCCGCGGAGTCGGCCATGTTCGGCCAGCCCGAAATCAACCTGGGGATCATTCCGGGGTTCGGCGGGACGCAGCGGCTGCCGCGCCTCGTCGGCGAGGGGCGGGCGAGGGAGCTGAACCTGACCGGCGACCCGATCGCGGCCGACGAGGCCTACGCACTGGGCCTGGCCAATCGCGTGGTCGCGGACGAGGAGCTGTTCGACGCCGCGCTCGCGTGGGCGCGCCGGCTGTCCGAGCAGGCGCCGCTCGCGGTCGAGCAGATCAAGCGCGTATCGGCGGCGGGGGATATCGACGACGGCATCGCACGCGAGAAGGAGGGGTTCCTTCAGGTGTTCTTCTCCGAGGACGCGCGCGAGGGGATTTCCGCGTTCGTCCAGAAGCGCAAGGCCCACTTCCGCGGCCGGTGAGCGCGACCGAGACCGCTGCCGCCCAGCTCGCCAGCCTGATCAGCGAGGCCGACTCCGTCGTGGCGCTGACCGGCGCCGGCATCTCGGTGCCGTCGGGGATCCCCGACTTCCGCTCGCCCGGCACCGGGCTGTGGGCCAACGTCGACCCGATGGAGGTCGCCCACATCGACGCGTTCCGCCGCGACCCGGCGCGGTTCTGGAGTTTCTACGGCCAGCGCTTCCAGACGCTCGGGGACAAGCAGCCGAACCCAGCCCATGCCGCGCTCGTCGAGCTCGAGCGCGCGGGGCTGCTCGACGCGGTGATCACCCAGAACATCGACCGGCTGCACGAGCGGGCCGGGACGCGGAACTTGGTCGAGGTGCACGGGTCGATCTCGCACTCGTCCTGTCTTGTCTGCGGTTCACGATATGAATTGGAAGGCGTGCGCCGCCTCATTCAGTTGGGCCCGGATGGGGTGCCGCGATGCGAGTGCGGCGCCCCGCTCAAGCCCGACGTGGTGCTGTTCGGCGAGTATCTCCCGGGTCACGCCGTAATGCGGGCCGAGGCGCTCGCGACCGCTGCAGACCTGATGCTCTGCATCGGCTCCTCGCTCGAGGTGTACCCGGTGGCGGAGCTGCCGGAGACGACGCTGCGCAGCGGCGGCCAGATCGCGATCGTGACCAAGAGCAGCACGCCGTTCGACCGCCACGCCGCGGTGCGGATGAACGGTGACGTGGTCGACGAGCTCGAGGCCGTGCTGGCCGCGCTCGACCTGACTACCCCGGCAGCGCCGCCGCCCGCGCCCTGAGCGCCGCCTCGATCCGCCCGAGCGCGAACTGCGTCGCCTCCCGCTCGGGGTCACCGAGCGCCCCGGACCCGAGGGCGGCGCGCGCCGCCGCGGCGACGCCGTCGTGGAGGCCCCGGAGCTCCTCGAGGCGATCGGCGAGCGCGGGTGCCGCCGGATCGTCGGGCAGCTCGGCAAGCGCCGCATCGAGCGCGATCAGGACCTCCAACGCGGCCTCGCGGGCGCGCCCGTCGTCGAGGTCGAGCCGCGCGCGAAGGGCCAGCTCCTCGCAGGCGAGCGCGGCGTGGCGACCGGTGAGGAGCGCGGCGAGACGCGCCTGCGCCACCGGGATCCGCCGGCGGTGCCGGTCAGATCTGGCGTCGATCAGCTCCCGGGCGTCGGTCCACAGTCCGTCGGCGACCTCCTCGCCGGCGCCGTAGCCGAGGCGCGCGACGAGCGGATCGCGCCGGCCGATGCCGTGCACGTGAGGGTCGGCCGACGCAAGCCGGTAGGAGTGCAGCGCGCGGTTGAGCACGGCGATGCCGGCCGACAGGTCGCGCTCGCCGGCGCCGCTCAGCCACGCGGCAGCTTCGCCATCGCCGGGGAACGGGTCCCCGAGGTCGACAACCGTGGCCCGCGTGGTCTCCACGGGGAAAGGCTCAGGCTCAGGTAGAGCCTTACTTCGTCGCCGGGAAGCCCGGATACGACTGCGTTTCTGGGCTCCGAGCATCGCGAGCACGAGCACGTGGGAGGGAGCGGCGCTGGGGCCGGATCCGGCGGGGCGAATCAGGTAGCGACCGTCCGGCGGACCGAGCGCCCAGGGGACTTCAAGCTGGGTGAAGCGGAACAGAGGAGCGATCGCGGGAGGCTAGAGCCTGCGACCGGCTCCGCGGGCTACTGGCCCGCGAGCTGGCCGGCGGTCTTGATCGCGTACTTGCTCGGCGAGATCGGGACGATCGGCTCGCTGATCTGGCTGATGTGGTTGATCAGCTGCGTCCACTGCTGCGGCTGCAGGATGCTCGACAGCTCGGTCGACACCTGCTTGTTCGCGCCGTACAGCGGCGTGTAGGCGATCTGGATGCGATTCGCGTGGTCGGCCATCGACACGGCGGTGGACTGACCCTTGTAGCTCATCAGCGACACGATCTCGTCGGGCTGCATGGCGCCCTGGAGCGTGAGCAGACGGCGGACCGTGAGGTCGGTGATCGAGCCCTTGCCCTGGTGACCCTGGATCGGGATGCCGTTGATCGCGGAGATGTCGACGCTCTCGCCGGTCGCGCCGGCGCTGTCGACGCCGTCGGAGGCGTTTGCGGTGTGACCGCACTTGAGGCCGGTGACGTCGGGCTTCAGGCCCGAGGCGGACAGGAACTCGATCACCCCGAGGATCCGGCGGTCGATCGCGCCGTCCTCGATGTCGCGGCGGCCGCAGGGGTAGATCTGCACGTTCGGGTCCTCGAGCACGCGGTACTGGAGCTGCTCCTTGGACATCAGCAGGATCTGGCCGATCGACGCGTTCTTCTCGCCGGGGCCGACGAACGGATCGACGCCGGCGGCGCGATACACCGCGCTCGCCTCGAGTAGCTTCCACCCGTCGAGGATCGGCTTGGGATCGATGTACGGAGCGTTCTTGCCGGCCGGCTGGATCATGAACTCGAGGTGCGGGGCGTCGGTCGGGGTGCCCGCGCCGAGCCGCCCGAGGATCGTTCCCGCGACCACGCTCGACCCGACCTTGAGCGGCTCGAGCGTGTACTGGTTCTTGGCCAGGTGCAGGACGTCCGAGAAGTAGTTGTCGAAGCTCCCGATCTGGGGCGTGGCGCTCGGCGAGATCTGTAGCTTGCCGCCGGCGGCGTAGGAGGCGGGGCGCGACGGGTTGGCGAACAGCCGCTCCTTGACAAGCGGCGCGCTGATCGTCGGAGTGGCGGGCTGCGGCGAGGCGGTGCTGCTCCCGTCCTGCGTGCCGGCGCTCGCGGCCTGCGAGGTGGCGGGCTGTGTCGCGCTGGTGGGCTGCGTGCCGCTGGTGGCGGGGGCGACGGACAGCGAGATCGGGGTGTTCTTGGCCGCGCCGGCCGCCTTGGCCGTGCTCCCGACCGGAGAGGTCGTCTGCGAACCGGCGGTGGCGGGCTGCTTGGGCACCGATGAGCCCGGCGCGAGCAGCGCCTTGGCGATCGATGCGGAGCTGACGCTCACCGGCTTGGGCACCGGATACTGCGCCGGGATCGACCCGAGGTTCGCGTACGTGTAGGTGTTGCCGGTCGCGTCCTGAAGCTCGATGTAGTGCCCGAGCTTCTGGCTAGTGCCGATCTTGACGATCTTGCCGTCGTTGGCCGCGATCACCGGCGAGCCCTGCTTGGCGTAGATCGCCGTGCCGGTGGTCTTCGAGTTCGACGAAACCGTGACCGCAGCGTTGGACCCCTTCACGCGCGTCTTGGCGAGCTTGAGGACGGAGTCGTCGGCGTACTTGGCGGGCGCGGCTACCGGGAAGTGGCCTTCGACCAGACCGGTCAGCGCGCCGATGACGCCCTTCGGCATTCCGCCGATGAGCTGCGCGCGCAGGAGGACCGACTGGACGTACCAGCCCGCGTGGTTATAGGCAAAGATCGCCTGCGACAGGTTCTTGGACGCGCCGGCCGCCTGCAGGTAGCGGGCCGCGGTGAAGATCGCGTCGGCAGGGTTGTACGGATCGGCGACGCCGTCTCCGTTGGCGTCGACGCCCCACTCTTTCCACGTCGAGGGTAGGAACTGCATCCATCCGACAGCGCCGGCGGTCGACACCGAGAGGTTGCGGCCGTAGTCGGTCTCGATCTCGTTGATCGCCGCGAGCACCTGCCACGGCACGTCGTACTGGATACCGGCGGCCTGATAGATCGGGAGAAGGAACGGCGGGATCTCGAAGCTGTCGATGAAGAAGTTCGGGACTCCGATCGGCGCCGGCCCCGGGAGCGAGAGCGAGTAGGTCGGGTTCGAAGGGGTCGGCACGCCACTCTTGGTCACCGGCGGCGGGGGAGTCGTAGCGGGGGTCTTCTTCTTGGCCTTGCTCTTCTTGTGCGACTTCTTCCCCTTCTCGACCTTGCCCGCCTTGGACAGCGCGGTCCCCGGGGAGAGAGCGTTGAGTGCGCTCGTGGTGGTCGACGATGTCGTGGTCGTCGGCGTCTTGGTCGTGGCCGTCGGCGTCGACGTCGGGTTCGTCTTCGTCGTGCTCGTCGGCTTCGACTTGGTCGTCGTCGACTTGCCGGAGGTCGAAGTCGAGGTTGAGGTCGAGCTCGTCTGAGGCTGCGTGGTGGTCGTGACCGTGACCGCCGGCGTGGTTGCAGTCACGGGCGGGCACGTCTGCGACACGGCGATGATCGGGAGCTGGACCGGCAGGGGCAGCGAGTTCGGGTTCGTGCCCGGAGCGACGTTCTGGAAGGTGAACTGCTGGCCGCCCGTGACGGTGACGATGACCGTGCAGCCGTCCGCGGACGCGTTGGGGATCGCGCCGAGGCCGAACACCGCGACCAGGCAGAACATGGTCACGGCGGCAATCGACAGGTTGCGCCTTCTCAACACTGTGGCCTACTCCTCCCGCGGCGTGCCACGCGTAAATTCGTCCCAGCTACCATCACAGATAGGCTTTGAGGGACGCTACTTGCTGCCGCCGAGCTTTGCAATTCGGAACCGTCGGTGTCTCGGATGTCTGTTTGGGTACCAACGCGTCGTGACGTTGGTCACGGACGTCCAGGCAGACCTGTGAATCGGCACGATCCCCTCGGGACTGTAGCGATCGGCGTGTTGTCTAAGCATCAGCTAACCCTCAACTTGAGCGTTAGGGTCGTGTTGTGAGAGTGCTGTCATGACCTTTGGACCGACTACGAGAGGCACATGGAGATGAGCGACGACGAGGGTCTCCGGAACCGGGCTACCCGCTCCGGGCAGGAAGCTATCGGGAAGGTGACGCAGGGGATGCTCGACAACCCCGTCGTCAACAAGGCGCTGTCGGCGGCGTTTGAGACACGCGAGCGCGCCACCCGCGCGCAGGAGCTGGCCATGAGCGCGCTCAACCTCCCGTCCGCGGGCGATCTCGAGCGGCTGACGCGCCGGTTGCGGAGCGTCTCCCAGCGGCTCGAGGGGATCGAGGACGGCCTAGACCGGGTGGAGCAGCGAATCGAGACCCTCGGCTCCTCGAGCGCCCTGGACAAACGTCTGGCCGCGATCGAGGAGTTGCTGGCACGGCTCGAGGCGTCGCTTGCGGAACACGCCGGCGATCACACGGCTCACGGCTGAGCACGCCGAGGGGGCTGACGGGGCTGAGGGGGCTGACGGGGCTGAGCGCCGGCGGTCAGCGCGCGGAGCGCCGCCGCGCCCATCCGCTGCTCGGCGGCGCGCAACTCGTCCTCGCCGATCCGCACCCGCTCGGGCAGCACGATGTCTGACACGACGAGCAGCGCGGCCGCGTCTACCCCCCGAGCTGCCGCGAGCGTGAACAGGGTCGCGGCCTCCATCTCGACGGCGAGGGCGCCGGCCGCGCTCCAGGATTGCTCGAGGCCGCGGGCGTCGTAGAACACGTCGCTCGTCACGATCGGGCCGTAGTGGATCGCGTGGGGGTCGCCGTCCGGGTCGGGGAACGGCGCCTCGGCGCTCGCGACCACGGTCGCGAGGAGATCCGGGGTGGCCGCCACCCGCTCGCCGGCGCCAAGCGCCCGGCTCGTCCCGTCGGCGGCGAGCGCCTCGGTCGCGATGACGAGATCGCCGAGCGCCAGAGCCTCGTTCAACGCGCCGCAGGTGCCTACCCGCAGGAGCCGCCGCGCCCCGAGCTCGATCAGCTCGTGGATCACAATCGCGGCGCTCGGACCGCCCATCCCGGTGCTCTGGATCGTGAGCGGCTCGCCGTCGGGCGCGAGCCCCGTGTAACCCCACAGACCGCGATGGTGGTTGAACATCTTGGCGCCCTCCAGCAGTGACTCGGCGAGCATCAGAGCGCGGCCCGGATCGCCGGGCAGCAGGACGCGATCGCCAAGTGCGGCGGTCGGTTGCAGCGCGTTCGGAGCGGTCACCGCACCTATTGTTATTTATCCCCTCCTACCTGTATCTGCCATTGACATATCGGGGATTGACGAGTAGACCTAAGGCCACAGAAAAAGGCACCAGGCCGGAGCGTGACGCGCTGCCCGGGCCAGCCGGGGAGTACGTTCGCGAGGCGCCGCCGGAAACGTGACGAGCGCCAACGGCCGACGCAGCGGGCCGTTAGTCCCGCGGGCGGCGGGGCTTCGTGCTCGTCGAGGCCCCGCCGCCGACTATGTGCCTTTGGGGAGGTCGCGCCCGGTGGTCGGCCGAGCGCAACCGCGACGGCCGGTGGGGGTAGGAACATCCAGTACGGATGTCCACTCAACGCGTCAAAAGTCACAACCGCCGGAACGAAAGCGGCCGCGGTCCTCACCGCCGGAGCCAAAGCGGTGGGGGTGGTCAGTCGAGTCAGAACGGCGCCCGCCCCGGCGGCCTGTCGATCCAGGAGGCCGCCGAGCGGGTCGGCGTCGCCGTCACGACGCTCCGGCGCTGGGCGCGCGTGGGGTTGCTTCCGCGCTACGACGGCAGCTGGTCGCCCGCCGTCGTCAGCCACGCCAAGATCGTGGCCCGGCTCCGCGACCGCGGCCATTCGCTCGAGGAGATCCGGAAGGCGAGCGACGCGGGACGGCTCGCGTACGGCTACGTCGAGGAGCTGTTCGCGACCGGCGATGACGTCTACACGCTCGCCGAGGCATCGCGCGAGACGGGGCTCGAGCCGGCGCTGATCGTGCGCGTGGTGAGCGCGCTCGGCACGGCGCCGGCGCAGGTCGAGCGGCTCTCGGCGGACGACCTGGCGCTGCTCCGGTACGTCGCCGCCGTGCTCGAGGCGGGTCTGCCGCTGGTGGCGCTGCTGCAACTCGTGCGCGTCTACGGCCAGGCGATGGCGAGGGTGGCCGACGCCGAGGTGCGGCTGTTCCACATGTACGTGCACGAGCCGCTGATGCGCTCGGGCGCCACCGGGGTCGAGACCGCCGACGAGATGCTCGAGCTCACGCGCCGGCTGCTGCCGCTGGCCTCGCCGGTGATGGACGAGGTGCACCAGCGCTACCTCCAGCACTTCGTCGAGCAGGACGTCGTCGGCCACATGGAGTCCGACCTCGAGGAAGACTCCGTCGACCTCGGGCGGATGCGGGTGGCGATCGCGTTCGCCGACCTGACCGGGTACACGCGACTGACCGAGGAGGAGGGGGAGATCGAGGCGGTCGACGCCGTCGAGCGGTTCGTCGAGACGGTGAAGGGCACGCTCCCGGACGACGCGCACGTGATCAAGACGATCGGCGACGCGGTTATGGTCGTCGGCTCGGACCCGGCGGCGCTGGCTCAGTGGGCCGTCGCGTTCCAGCGCCTCGAGGCCATGCGCACCCCCCCGCGGATCGCGGTCCACTACGGCAACGCGCTGTACCGCGACGGCGACTACTACGGGCGCGATGTGAATATCGCCTCGCGGGTCGGGGCGAGGGCCGCCGGCGCCGAGGTGCTGGTGACCCGGCCCGTCGTCGAGCGTTCTCGCAACGGGCTCGAGTTCGAGCGGATCGCCGACGTTCGGCTGAAGGGCTTCAACGAATCGACCGAGATCTTCGTCGCGCGCGAGCGGGAAGCGGCGTGAACGTGGACGAGATGTTCACGGGCGTATGCGAGGACGGTCTGTTGGCGCCCGGCCGTCCGGTGGTCGTGCTGCTGTCCGGCGGGCGCGACTCGACGTGCCTGCTCGACCTCGCGGTCCGCGTAGCGGGTGCGGAAGCTGTCGGTGCCCTGCACGTGAACTATGGGATCCGGGCCTCGGCGGATGACGACGAACGCCATTGCCGTGAGCTGTGCACGGGCCTCGGCGCCGGGCTCGAGGTGCACCGGCCGGCGCGGCCGGCAAGCGGGAACCTCCAGGCGTGGGCACGCGACGAGCGCTACCGGGCCGCCGCCGAGACCGCGCTCGCGCGCGGCGCGGACGTGGCCGCCGGGCACACGCGGACCGACCAGGTCGAGACGATCCTCTACCGGCTGGCGTCCTCGCCGAGCCGGCGGGCGCTGCTCGGGATGCGCCGGCGCGAAGGCAACCTGGTCCGGCCGCTGCTCGGGTTCACTCGCGAGGAAACCGCGGCGTACTGCGTCGAGCGGGGGCTCCGGTGGCGCGAGGACGAGAGCAACGCCTCGCCGGCGTACGCCCGCAACCGGATCCGCGCCGAGGTGGTGCCCGCGCTCCGCGGCGTCCACCCTGCCGCCGAGGCGAACGTGCTCGCGGTGGCACGGATCCTGCGCGAGGAGGCGGAGGTGCTCGACGCGCTCGTCGACGAGGTGCTCGGCGGCGGCGACCGGGTGTCGCTGGCCGCGCTGCGCGAGCTGCCGGCTGCGCTCCGCCGGCTCGTCGTTCAGCGCCTCGCCGATCAGGCGGTCGGCGGCTTCGCCCCGGGCGCGGGCGGACGGGCAGAGGAGATCGCCGCGCTGAGCGACCGGGGCACGGTGATGCTCGACATCGGCAACGACGCGCGGGCGGTGGTCGAGTACGGCGAGTTGCGACTCGAATCCCGCGGCCGCGATCGGACCGTCCCTGCGCCGGCGCGATTGGCGATCCCGGGGGCCGTCTCGTTCGGCGGTTGTGAGGTTCGCTGCGAGATCGCGGAGCCGGCGCTCGAGCCGGGCGTGCTCGACCGCGCCGCGCTCGGGCCGGATCTACTGGTGCGCTCCTGGCGGGCGGGCGACCGGATCGCGCCGCTCGGGCTCGGCGGCACCAAGAGCCTCCAGGACCTGTTCACGGCGCGGCGCGTGCCGAGGCTCGACCGGGGCGCCGTCCCGGTCGTCGAGTCGGGCGGCGAGATCGCGTGGGTCGCCGGCGTTGCCACGTCGGAGCGGTTCAAGGTGACCGCGGCCACGCGCGAGGCGGTGCGCCTCAGCTGGCTGACCTGACTCGGAGGTGTGGAGCCTCCCACCTTGGGTGGCTGGTCAGCGAGCCTCCGCGGATGAAGGCTGTCGGCGCAAATCAACCGATAGCCGCAATACCAACCAGGGTGCGGCGAGGTGAGGAGGGCATCGATGGCACGCGTCAGGCGTCAGCAGGATTGCGGAAGTGGACGGCGGAGCGCCGACGCGTATCGCTGGGCGGCGCTGGCGCTCCGGGCGAGCAGGGGGCAGCGGGCGCCGTGGGCCGGGAAGTACAACCCCGCGCCGCGGGCGGGCAGGTACCGGCCGGCGCCATGGGCTGCGAAATCCCGCTGATCAGAGGCGCTTGGCTCGGACGTCGGTCCACGTGCGGCCGGCGTCAAGGGTGATCAGGATCGGGCCGCGCGCCTCGGTGAGCGTCCAGCTGCGGTCGTTGGTGGCCGCGAGCCTCGCGACGTAGCCGGGCGTCATGCCGAGCCGACCGGTCAGTCGCCAGTGAGCGCCGACGCGCCGGCGTCCGCGCCGGTCCACGTGCACGGTGTCCCCGGCAAAGAGCCCGGGATCGTTGCCACGAAGGCGAGCGCCAGGGCCGGCGCGGGAGCCAACCAGGCCATCGCCCGTTGATTGCTCGAGGTGGGTGTGGCGTGACCGGAATCCGGGCCAGAACACAAGCGCGCGGACGCGCGCCCATAATTCACGCCTGTGCAAGGCGACGACGAGATCGCGGAGATCCTCGTCCCGGCCGAGGACCTGAAGCGCCGTGTCCAAGAGCTGGCCGAGGAAGTTTCCCGCGACTACCAGGGGAAGGACCTCGTGCTGGTCGGCGTGCTCAAGGGCGCCGTGCTGTTCCTGTCGGACCTGATGCGTCAGCTCGACGTGCCCTGCGAGGTCGACTTCATGGCGGTCGCCTCGTACGGCTCGGCGACCAAATCCTCGGGCGTGGTACGGATCCTGAAGGACCTCGACGCAGTGATCGAGGGCAGGGACGTGCTGATCGTCGAGGACATCGTCGACTCGGGGCTGACGCTGCAATACCTATTGCGCAACTTGGCGGGCCGAAACCCCCGCTCTCTGGAGGTTTGCGCATTGTTGATCAAGCCCGACCGCCAAAAGGTCGATCTACGGACGAAGTATGTGGGTTTCGAGATCCCGAACCGATTCGCGATCGGATACGGACTCGACCACGCCGAGCGCTACCGCAACTTGCCTTACGTGGCCGCGTTGAAGGAGTGAACAGGCAATGAACGCGGGCGTGCAGGCCTGTTCAGCGGGCCCAAACCAGATGCTACGCTTGCTAGTCCTGGACCCGGAGCCCCGGCGCGGATAGCGCCACATTAATCCGTTATGAGCAGGTTTTTCAAGAGCGCCGCATTCCCGATCCTCATCGTGGTCGTGCTTGCGTTCTTCGCGCAGAAGCTGATCGGTAGCTCGAGCAAGTCGGAGAAGCAGACCTTCGGCGACATGATCTACCAGCTGGACCACGGCGGGATCCAGAGCCTGTCGCTGCACGAGAAGGACAACACCGCAAACGTCACGACGACGGGCGGTCAGAAGTACACGGTCGGGTACCCCGACGGCTACGTGTCGCAGATCATCACGGCGGCGGACAAGAACCTGTCCCCGGGCGACTTCGACATCCAGGGCAAGACCTCCAACGGCTGGCTGTCGCTGCTCACGTACATCCTGCCGTTCGTGATCTTCATCGGGTTCTGGATATTCCTGATGAACCAGGTCCAGGGCGGCGGGTCGAAGGTGATGTCGTTTGGCAAATCGCGGGCCAAGCGAATGTCGGTCGACTCGCCCAAGATCACTTTCCGTGACGTCGCGGGGGTCGACGAGGCCGTAGAAGAGCTCCACGAGATCAAGGAGTTCCTCGAGAACCCCAAGAAATTCCAGGCGCTCGGCGCGCGAATCCCCAAGGGCGTACTCCTGTACGGCCCTCCGGGCACCGGTAAGACGCTGCTGGCCCGCGCCGTCGCAGGCGAGGCCGGCGTCCCGTTCTTCAGCATCAGCGGATCCGACTTCGTCGAGATGTTCGTCGGCGTGGGCGCCTCGCGCGTGCGTGACCTGTTCGAGCAGGCGAAGCAGAACTCCCCGTGCATCATCTTCATGGACGAGATCGACGCTGTCGGTCGCCACCGTGGCGCGGGCCTTGGCGGCGGTCACGACGAGCGCGAGCAGACCCTCAACCAGTTGCTGGTCGAGATGGACGGGTTCGAGATGAAGGACAACATCATCTTGATCGCCGCCACCAACCGGCCGGACATCCTGGATCCGGCGCTGCTGCGCCCCGGCCGTTTCGACCGCCAGATCGTCGTCGACCGGCCCGACCGCAACGGCCGTAAGAAGATCCTCGACGTCCACACGCGCGGCAAGCCGCTCGCGCGGGAGATCGATGTCGATGCTCTGGCCGGCCAGACCCCCGGGTTCACCGGCGCGGATCTGTCGAACCTCGTCAACGAGGCGGCGCTGCTCGCCGCCCGCAACGGCAAGCGCGAGATCACGCAGGTCGAGCTCGAGGAAGGGATCATGCGAGTGATCGCGGGTCCGGAGAAGAAGACTCGCGTGATGTCCGACAAGGAGCGGCGAATCACCGCCTACCACGAGATGGGCCACGCGATGGTCGGCCACTACCTCCCGAACGCCGACCCGGTCCACAAGATTTCGGTGATCTCTCGCGGGCAGGCGCTCGGCTACACGATCTCGCTGCCGACCGAGGACAAGTTCCTGACCACGCGCGCCGAGCTCCAGGACCAGATGGCGATGACGCTCGGCGGCCGCGCCGCCGAGGAGATCGTGTTCGGCGAGGTCACCACCGGCGCGTCAAACGACTTGGAGAAGGTCACGGCGACGGCCAAGCAAATGGTCATGCGCTTCGGCATGTCCGAGAAGCTCGGGCCGCGCGTGTTCGGCCACGACCACGGCCAGCCGTTCCTCGGCCGTGAGTTCTCCGCCGAGCCCGACTACTCGGACGAGATCGCGCGCGAGATCGACGACGAGATCCGCCGGATCGTCGAGCAGGCGCACGTCCAGGCCAAGGACATCCTCAGCTCCCACCGCGACTCGCTCGAGAAGCTCTCGGAGATCCTGATCAAGCGCGAGACGATCGAGAAGGAGCAGTTCGAGTCGCTCCTGAGCGGCGGCACCGAGGAAGACGTGTTCGGCGCCGAGGCGCCACCGCCGCCCGAGGTGCCGATTCCCGGCACGCCCGCGGGCGAGCGTCGCGAGGGTCCGCGTCCGCTGCCGCGGCCTGGTCTCGCCGGCGGTACTGCCGAGTAGTTTCCGCGCCGTCGCCTCGCCGCCGCGGGGTGGCTGCCCGCGCGTCCGTTCCTACCTGTAAAACGCAGCAAATCGTCTCCGGCGCGGCGCCACCGACCACATAAGCATGGTGGCCATGCTTATGTGGCAGGTGGGGCGGCCGGGCGG
>Ga0335072_10007792_pt1 | contig 15582 bp, 7 predicted proteins | sample Lox_Sample_21_FD_206725 | JGI IMG/M metagenome (GOLD analysis project Ga0335072, IMG submission 206725) | Soil microbial communities from Loxahatchee National Wildlife Refuge, Florida, United States - Lox_Sample_2.1 | ecosystem: Environmental > Terrestrial > Soil > Wetlands | place: USA: Florida... | reverse complement strand
TGGGGTTACGATGTACACGTCGTGCCCGATCCCACAAGATCAGTCCAGGAGCTCGATCGATATCATTCCGAAATCGTGATTTTGGATCTTGAATCATTGGTTCTGCTCGACCGAGAACTCGGCGAACTCATCACGCAAAGTCTTGCCGATAGCCGCGCTCGCGTGGTTTACATCAGGCAGAAAAGCCGCCTGGGAGCCAACCGCTCTGAGAAGTGCGGTGCGGATGCGGTTCTGAGCAAGCCATTCGACTGTACTGACCTCAGGATGAGCCTCGAACCGGGTTGGAAGCCGCCTCGGCTCGCCGAGTCTCCCAGGTGGAGCGGGACAGCGGCAGAAGAACCTGCGAGCAGCGCCAAGATCGTTCAGATGCTGGCTGCGATTCATGACCAAAAAGACCGGGACCACCCTCACTTTCGCAATCGCAAAGCGCCGGGCGTGTGCCGTGGACTGCTGGCCTTCAAGAAAAGGTCAGCCTGATCCGAACGAACCCAGTGAACGCTCCATTCAGTAGCACCCGCAAGGTCAGATCGCTTCGAGACTCTTGCCCTTGGTCTCAGGCAGCATCCACCACGTGACCAGAACTCCTAGAACGCAGGCGATCGCCGCGGCCGACTCGGCGCCCATCCGCCTGGGAGCGACCGCTGACAACTGATCACGGATAACTGACGACTTGCTTTACAGCATCTTTGCCAGCCAATGCCCCGTATGCGAATGCAGATTCGCCGCGACTTCCTCCGGCGTGCCTTCGGCCACGATGTGCCCTCCGCCTTCACCACCCTCCGGCCCAAGGTCGATTACCCAATCTGCCGACTTGATCACGTCCAGGTTGTGCTCGATCACGATCAGCGATCCGCCGCCATCAATCAACTTGCGAAACGCGGTCAGCAGCTTCGAGACATCATCAAAATGCAATCCCGTCGTCGGCTCATCGAGAATGTAGAGCACCCGGCTGGCCTGCGATGGCTTGGCATTCGCGTTGGCCGCACGCACTTGCGCGAGGTGCGCTGCAAGCTTGACGCGCTGGGCCTCGCCGCCCGAAAGCGTCGTCGCCGATTGGCCCAGACGCAGATAGCCAAGGCCGATCTCGTCCAGGACCGCCAGCTTTTCCAGCAGCCGCGTCTGTCCCGTGAAGAAGCGGAGCGCCTCCTTCACCGTCATCTGCAGCACTTCATGAATGTTCTTGCCCTTGTACTGTACTTCGAGCACCTTCGCCTGGTAGCGGGTGCCGTTGCAGTCTTCGCAGGGAAGTTCCACGTCGGCGAGAAACTGCATTTCGACGGTGACGGTGCCGTCGCCTTCACACGTATTGCAGCGACCGCCAGGCACGTTGAAGGAAAAATGCCCCGGGGTGAGCGACAGCCGCTTCGCATCCGGCTGCGATGCAAATAACTCGCGCACCAGGTCGAATCCCTTGATATATGTAATCGGATTCGAGCGTGGCGTTCGCCCAATCGGCGTCTGGTCCACCAGGACAACGTCATTCAGCCGCTCCACACCGGTCAGGGATCGGAACACCCCCGTGGGATCGCCGCCATCTGTCTGTCCCAGCGCACGCGCCACCGCGCGATAGAGCACCTGGTGTACCAGCGTCGATTTGCCCGACCCGGAAACGCCGGTAATCGCCACCAGCATACCCAACGGGATCTCTACACTGAGCCCGTGCAGGTTGTTAGCCTCGGCGCCTTTCAGCACTAGCCTTTCGCGACCCGGTGCGCGTCTCCGCGTCGGTACTGGAATAGAAATCTTCCCTGAGAGGTACCGGCCGGTCAGCGAATTCGGATTCGCTTCGATTTCCGCGAGCACCCCGTCCGCCAGGATCTTGCCGCCAAATTCGCCCGCACCCGGCCCCAGATCGAGCAGGTGATCGGCGGCGCGCAACACATCGGCATCATGCTCTACAACAACAATCGTGTTGCCGAGATCGCGAAGCTTCTGCAAAATGCGAATCAATCGCTCCGTATCACGCGTATGTAATCCGATCGACGGCTCGTCCAGCACATAGAGCGCGCCCACCAGTTGCGATCCGAGCGACGTCGCCAGTTGAATCCGCTGCGCCTCACCGCCCGACAAGGTCGAAGCCAGCCGATCCAGGGTCAGGTATTCCAATCCCACCGCATCCAGAAAATTCAGCCGCTGCCGAACTTCCTCAAGAATCGGCCCGGCAATCTCCTCCTGCATTGTCGTCAGTTTCAGCTCGTTGAAGAAATCCTTCGCCTTCGCAATGGTCAGCGCGGTCGCCTTGCAAATGTTCAACTCCCCGTACTTCTCAGTCCGGATGCGAACTGCACGCGCTTCGGCCCTGAGCCGCTGTCCGCGGCACTCCGGACACTCCGCGTACCCGCGATACTTGCTCAGCATCACCCGCACGTGCAGCTTGTACTTCTTCCGCTCCATCGCTACGAAGAAACCGTGGACGCCTTCAAATGCGGCTTTGCCGCGCAGCACAGTTTCACGCGCAGCTTCGCTCATCTCGCGCCACGGCACGTCCATCGGAATCCCCAGCGACGCTGCCTGTTTCTTCAGGTCCGTGAACCACGACCGGTACTTTGGCCGGTTCCACGGATCAATCGCGCCCTCATTCAGGCTGAGCCCTTTATCGGGAATTACGAGGTTCAGGTCGTAATCGACCGTATTGCCGAACCCCTGGCAGCGCGGGCAGGCGCCAAAGGGATTATTGAAACTGAACAGCCGAGGCTCCGGCTCTTTCCCCCCCCGATGGCAGCTCGTGCAAACGTATTGTGCGGAAAAGCGATGCCTCTTCCGATCCGAATTGCCATCTCGCGGTGCCTCTTCGAAGATCACCTCGCCAGCTTCGCGATAGGCAATCTCCGCCGCGTCCACAATTCGTGCGCGGTTGTCAGCGCTGACGACGATACGATCGAGTAACACATAAACGGGCTCCGCGAAATCCAGATCCAGCAGCGACTCCGGCGTAGAGAATTCGAAGATCTGGCCATTCTGATAGAGCCGGTTGAATCCCGACGCACGCAACTCCATCAGGCGTGCTTTCAGTCCTTCGCTCAAGGGTTCCGCCACCGCCGTGGCCGCAGCTGACCTCCCGCTCGCTTTAGCCACGGACTTACCTCGTTTGGGCGCAGCTTTTACCGGCTCTGCCGCAGATTCTTCGTGTTTCACCGGAAAGAGCGCATTGAGACGCGCCCCCTCTCCGAGGGCCAGCACGGCCGAAGCGACCTCATCCATCGAGTCCCGCTTCACCAGCCCGTCGCAGTAGATGCAATGGACCTCGCCGCATCGCGCATAAAGCAGGCGCAAATAATCGTAGATCTCCGTCGCTGTCGCTACCGTCGATCGCGGATTTCGCGTGGTGTTCTTCTGCTTGATTGCGATCGCTGGAGCCAGTCCGTCGATCTCGTCCACATCCGGCTTTTCGATCCGCTCCAGGAACTGCCGGGCATATGCCGAAAGCGACTCGACATACCGCCTCTGCCCTTCGGCATAGATCGTGTCGAACGCAAGCGAGCTCTTGCCCGATCCCGACACGCCGCTGACCACCGTCAGCTTTCCATGCGGAATATCGCAATTGATGTTCTTCAGATTGTGGGTCCGCGCTCCGCGGATGACGATCGCGTCGTTCGATGAACTCAATGAAAAGACACCGGGAAGAAGATTGTCAGCCACATCACTGAGGCCTCAGAGAGGCTCAGGACGCAACCAGCCATTCTTCATTATAAAACGCACAACTCCCGGGTCCTCGCGTCCAACATTCGCGCGGAGCACACTTCGGATGTGATTCAGTTCAGCTGCCTGAAATGAAAAGGAATGGATCAGCGCGCCACTCGCCCATTTACTGGGTTGTCCCGGATTTCATCTGGCCCGGAGGGCGCGCAATCGCAAGAACACAAGAGAAGCAATCGAACCCTAGGCAGCCCAAGCCGAACCCGCGCGGCCGGTGGCCACGGCGAGTGCCGGCAAAGAAGGATATTGTGATTCAATCATGACGTCTTCTGAACGATTCAGCACGGCCGACAGACTCATCAGGACTTCCGATGCACAAGCCGGACATTGGTTCGCGTTGTTTCCGATCGAATTGCAATCCTGACAAAGATACGCACTGCTTAGCGGGAAATGCTGAAGCATCAGGTACGACTCAACATCGCCAGTTTTTCTTGAAGCGGTGGAAAGCATAATTTCACCTGGTGTTTCTTGGGGAGATTTCTACAGCATGTACTGTTAAGAGGATGCCCCAGGTTGGGGCGAAGATGTATTTCCCGTTCGTGATTCAGGAATCACGAAAGTGGAATTTTGGATATTACCTGGCAAGCCGGCAGTGTTACTTGTGTGAGTACATAACCTGTGTCGGAGGATAACGCAAAGGTGTTATCACTCGTGCCAAGCTGTACTTCCGGGCTGGTTTACACGACGATGAATTGTCAAGCATTATGTGATGCCGGATGGGTCGGCGGGTAACCTACCGCTTACACTCCCACCCGGCCGGAGTTCCTACTTAGTAAACGGTCTTTGCATGTCATCCACTTCGTGTTCGCGCTCAATTCCCTTGTGAGCGAGCCGGTCAGCTTCCCGTTCCGCTCTGTCTTTCTCATCGGGCACAGGCTTGATTCGTTGGTCCGCAGGCGTGGGCTCCGGACGCTCCGGCAGATTCGCCTCTTGAAGATTTTTATCCACCATATCTGTAATGCTCCTCACGGCTTCGATGCGGGTGTCACACGAAGTGGATGTACGTTCCGTCAAGTCAGCCTGTTCGTCGCCGCGACTCGCCCATACCACAATCCCGAGTCCTTCACCGTACGCTTCTGATCGCGATAGTCCACGTAGATCAGCCCATACCGCTCCGTGTGCCCGTTGGCCCATTCGAAATTGTCAATCAGGCTCCAGGCGTGGAACGACCGCACCCGCGCACCATCCTTGATTGCCCGTGCCAGTTCGGCCAGCTCCTGCCTGAACCAGGCAATCCGTCGTGCATCAGGCACGCGTCCTTTCTCCTTCTCGTACGGCGCATCGAGATAGCCGCACCCACTCTCCGTAATTTCGATAACCGGGTGGTCGTACTCGCGCGAAATCTGCATCACCAGGTCATAAATTCCCCGCGGCCACACCTCGAGACCCGATTCCGTCAGGGGCCCTTCCGTCGGCATCTCCGCCCTGAACCGCGTGTAGGGATCGCGTCCCGTCGCGGGGTCAGCCTCGATCTCCGTCCCGCTGAAGCCGCCTCCGCCCGCTTGCGCATGGCTCGCATCCGAAACAGACCGTCGCGTGTAGTAGTGAAATCCAACCCAGTCCAGCGGCGCATGCATGATCTGCTCATCGCCCGGCTTCACTCCCATCTTCTCGAACGGCGGCTCCCCCACAAACGCCTTGGGATAGCGTCCCTTCATCGCCGCTTCCAGAAAGAACACATTATTCATCGCGTGATATCTCGCAGCCGCAGCCTTATCCGCCTCCGCATCCGTCTTTGGATACGCCGGGCACATGCCATACGCACTTCCTACTGTCGCCTTCGCAGACCCTGCCTTGATCGCTCTTAGCGCCTGCGCCTGCGCCAACGCGAGCGTATGCGTGGCCTTTAAGAAATCGTCGAAGTTTGTGCGCCCCGGCGGGAACGCGCCCACACCATATCCCATATAGGCGACAGACCAAGGCATATTGAACGGCGCCCAGATCGTGATGCGATCTCCAAGATGCTTCGCCAGAATGCCTGCGTAATCGGCGTAATACCCGGCCAGATCGCGGTTCGGCCAGCCGCCCTTGTCTTCCAATCCCTGCGGCAGGTCCCAGTGATAGATCGTGCAAAACGGTCGCAGTCCATTCTCCAGCATGGCATCGACAAACCTGCTGTAGTGATCGATGCCCTTCATGTTCGGCGCACCGGTCCCCGACGGCTGAATCCGCGGCCACGAAATCGAGAATCGATAGCTCTTCTGGTTCATTCGCTTCGCCAAGGCCAGATCCTGCGGATAGAGATGGTACTGGTCACAGGCAACATCACCCGTTGTACCGCCCTTCACTTTGCCGGGAGTGTGCGTAAACCGATCCCAGATCGACTCGCCCTTGCCGTCCTCGTTCCACGCGCCCTCCACCTGGTAGGCAGCCGTCGCTGTGCCCCACAGAAATCCGTCCGGAAATCGCGCGCTCTCGATCTCGCTCTGTGCAATGGCACCGGGAACCTGAGCCGCCCCCCGCGCAGTCGCAGCCTCCTGCGCAATCTCATCCCCGCACGCCGCATCGCGATCCTCCGCTTGCAGAGCCCGTGCAGCCAGCACCGCAGCCGCCACCGATCCGCCCAGAAATCTTCGCCGATCCATGCCGATTTCCTCCAGGCCGCCAACGTTAGCACCCGAATTATGCGCTAGTCAATCGTTTGACTACACACCAATGGGCGGGAGCAGCAGCATCTTCAGGCTGCTGAGACCAATTCACCCACAAACGGTCTTATCCTGTGCGAACGTCGCCCCAAGCGATTTCGTCAGGGGGTTTCAAAAAGCGCTTTTGCTTTGGAACAAAGCTTTGAGGGCGGTAAGAGAAGGAATTCCGTTGATTTGTTTGCTCGGATGTCTCAATTCCAAGGGCGTTGAGGTGTTGCTGCATTCTGTCCGCCGGCAGGGGGCCTATGTCGTTTCTTTCCCGAAATTGGCGTTCGTTCCCTTGCCGCCCGATTCCTCGAACGCTTTGCTCGCCCGATCGGCCGCAAGCATTGCGCGCGGACCGGTTAGCCACTGCTCGACCCAAACATCCACTTCGCCTCCGGCCTCCTGGTCAAGTTGCCAGAACGCCGCGCCAAGCGGGACGACTCCTTCTGTTTTCTTTAGCTGCATCGCGTCCTTATACACGATCGCCAGATCCTCGAAATCGCGCGAAATCGGAAGCAGATATACCACGTCGTTTTTTGCCTTTTCCGGCGTCATCAAGATCAGCGCCACCGCAACGTCATCCCACCACTGATCAATTCCCGCCTGGGATCGTTCGTTGCGAATTTCGACAAACAGAGCGCGCACAGCCATGACTGCGTTTTCTATGTCGTATACGAGGTCACTCGTTCTTGGTTTTACGGTCCGGAATGTTCTTCGCACCTTAGCGGCCTTCGTCGAGGTGCGGGCCATTGGGTTTTCGCTCTCTGACATATCGTTCGTGAGATTATGCCAATCTCGAGATGCAATACCGACTTTAATCCAGAAACGGGCCACCTTGCTATTGACGTGAAGGCGACAGAGGACATGCTGGCTGAGAAATCTCCGGCTGCATCCGCATTTCTCCCATTCCGGGTAGCTGAAAAGCAACGATCCTGTCCCTCCATTCCGAGAAATCAAGCTTCAAGGGACGACGCCGACGAGATGGCCTCGGATCTCAGTTTCGTAGACAAGCGCCACAGAAGGTCATGGATCAATCCTGGGGTCTTTACTAGGGCCCAGGCGGATTACCGGGCTCTCAGGCAACCCGCAAAGTCCAAGGTGCATCTACTACTTCGCTGCAATCCAGCATTTGTGTATCTGAAGACTGGTTCCAGGGGTACACGTGAGCGCATCGCGCTTTCAAATCTTGTCCAGGAGCACCCCGCATGTCGACAACCATTGAGCCGCCTGTAAGCGGTCAAGACGGTGGTAATCCCTATCCTTCAGGCTCATTTGAGCCGCCCATGTCGGAGTGCTTAACCACGATCCTGCAAGGCCTTAGAACCATGAAAGAAGGAGACTTCAGCGTGCGTCTCCCGGTATCGTGGACCGGCCTGCCAGGCAAAATCGCCGATAACTTCAATGAGATTGTGACGGCCAATGAACAGATGGCCTCCGAGTTGAAACGCGTCGGCCTGGCAGTTGGTAAGGAAGGCAAGACCCGCGAACGGATCCGTGTCGAAACCCGCCGGGGCGCCTGGGACGACATGGAAGTCTCTGTCAATACGTTGGTGGAGGATCTCCTTCGTCCCACCACCGAAGTAACCCGGGCCATCGCCGCCGTGGCCCAGGGCAACCTGACCCAAACAGTCCGGCTGGATGTGGATGGACGTCCTCTCGAAGGCGAATTCCTGCGCTCCGCCAACATCGTCAACACGATGATTCAGCAGCTCGGCGTCTTCACAGCTGAAGTTACGCGCGTCGCTCGCGAGGTGGGTACCGACGGCAAGCTGGGCGGCCAGGCAGTCGTACCCGGAGTGGCTGGAACCTGGAAGGATCTGACCGACTCGGTCAATTCCATGGCCTCGAACCTCACCGGACAGGTCCGCAACATCGCCGAAGTGGCAACCGCCGTGGCCAGCGGCGACCTTTCGCGCAAGATCACCGTGGACGTGCGCGGCGAGATTCTGCAGCTGAAAGAAGCCATTAACACGATGGTCGATCAGCTCCGGTCGTTCGCGTCGGAAGTGACACGCGTCGCGCGCGAGGTAGGTACCGACGGAAAGCTCGGCGGCCAGGCTGTGGTGCCCGGCGTGGCCGGAACGTGGAAAGACCTTACCGACTCGGTCAATGCAATGGCCGGAAACCTCACGGCGCAAGTTCGCAACATCGCCGAGGTGACAACCGCCGTGGCACGCGGCGACTTGTCGCGCAAGATCACGGTCGACGTGAAGGGCGAAATTCTCGAACTCAAAGACACTATCAACACGATGGTGGACCAACTAAACGCGTTTGCCGGCGAAGTAACCCGTGTGGCGCGCGAAGTAGGCACGGAAGGCAAGCTGGGCGGTCAAGCCAACGTTCCTGGAGTCGCCGGAACATGGAAGGACCTGACCGATAACGTGAATTTCATGGCCGGCAACCTGACTGGCCAGGTGAGAAACATCGCCGAAGTCGCAACAGCCATTGCGAACGGCGACTTGAGCCGCAAGATTACCGTCGACGTTCGCGGCGAAATCCTCCAACTCAAAGAGACGCTGAACACAATGGTGGATCAGCTGAACCGGTTCGCCGGCGAAGTGACGCGCGTGGCTCGCGAAGTCGGCACCGAAGGACGCCTCGGCGGTCAGGCCAATGTGCCCGGTGTTGCCGGTACCTGGAAGGACCTTACGGACTCGGTCAACTCGATGGCCGGAAACCTGACGGCACAGGTACGCAACATCGCCGAAGTAACGACGGCTGTAGCCCGTGGCGACCTTTCGCGCAAGATCACCGTCGACGTGAAGGGCGAAATTCTTGAGTTGAAGAACACCATTAACACGATGGTGGACCAGCTGAACGCGTTCGCCGGCGAAGTGACGCGCGTCGCCCGCGAAGTGGGCACGGAAGGACGCCTCGGCGGTCAGGCCCAGGTCTCCGGCGTCGCTGGAACGTGGAAAGACCTTACTGACAACGTCAACTTCATGGCCTCGAACCTTACCGGCCAGGTGAGAAACATTGCCGAGGTTGCAACGGCAGTGGCGCGCGGCGACTTGTCGCGCAAGATCACGGTTGACGTGAGAGGCGAGATTCTCGAACTCAAAGACACCCTGAACACCATGGTGGACCAGTTGAACGCGTTCGCCGGCGAAGTGACGCGCGTGGCTCGCGAGGTCGGCACCGATGGCAAGCTTGGCGGACAGGCCAACGTGCCCGGCGTCGGTGGCACGTGGAAGGACCTCACCGACTCAGTGAACTCGATGGCATCGAACCTGACAGGACAGGTGAGAAACATCGCTGAAGTCTCCACGGCGATTGCCAGCGGAGACTTGTCGAAGAAGATCACAGTCAATGTCAGCGGCGAAATTCTGCTGTTGAAAGAAACCATCAATACGATGGTGGACCAGCTCAACCGGTTCGCCGGCGAAGTGACGCGCGTGGCTCGCGAGGTTGGTACCGAAGGCAAGCTCGGCGGTCAGGCCAACGTGCCCGGCGTCGCAGGTACGTGGAAAGACTTGACAGACTCGGTCAACTCCATGGCCGGCAACCTCACAGGACAAGTCAGAAACATTGCCGAAGTGACAACCGCCGTGGCCCGCGGCGACCTATCACGCAAGATCACGGTCGACGTGAAGGGCGAAATTCTGGAACTGAAGAACACCATCAATACGATGGTGGACCAGCTGAACGCGTTCGCTGGCGAAGTAACACGCGTGGCCCGCGAGGTGGGCACCGATGGCAAACTCGGTGGTCAGGCACAGGTGCCGGGAGTCGCGGGAACCTGGAAAGATCTAACGGACTCGGTGAACTTCATGGCCGGCAACCTCACCGCACAGGTCCGAAACATCGCGGAAGTAGCGACGGCAATCGCGAACGGAGACTTGAGTCGCAAGATCACGGTAGACGTTCGCGGCGAAATTCTTCAGCTGAAAGAAACGCTGAACACCATGGTCGAGCAGCTTCGCTCGTTCGCCGCTGAAGTGACGCGCGTGGCTCGCGAAGTGGGGTCCGAAGGAAGACTTGGCGGTCAGGCCAACGTACCTGGTGTCGCGGGAACGTGGAAAGATCTGACGGACTCAGTGAACGCAATGGCCGGCAACCTGACCGCTCAGGTCCGTAACATTGCCGAGGTGACCACGGCCGTGGCCCGCGGCGACCTCTCGCGCAAGATCACCGTCGACGTCAAAGGCGAAATTCTCGAACTCAAAGACACCATCAACACGATGGTGGACCAGCTCAATGCGTTCGCTGCCGAGGTGACGCGCGTTGCTCGCGAAGTCGGTACCGACGGCAAACTCGGTGGTCAGGCCATGGTGCCAGGCGTGGCCGGTACGTGGAAGGATCTAACCGACAACGTCAACGTCATGGCTGCCAACCTCACCGAGCAAGTCCGCGGTATTGTGAAGGTCGTAACTGCCGTGGCGAATGGCGCACTGAATCAGAAGCTGACGGTGAACGCCAAGGGCGAAGTGGCCGCCCTCGCCGAAACCATTAACAATATGACCGACACTCTGGCGACCTTTGCTGACCAGGTAACAACCGTGGCGCGCGAAGTCGGCGTCGAAGGCCGTCTCGGGGGACAGGCCAACGTGCCCGGAGCCGCTGGGACGTGGAAGGATCTGGTCGGCAACGTGAACCTGCTCGCCGACAACCTCACCAACCAGGTCCGCGCCATTGCGGAAGTGGCAACCGCCGTGACCAAGGGCGACCTGACGCGTTCGATCCAGGTGGAAGCACGCGGCGAAGTCGCCGAACTCAAAGACAACATCAACACGATGATCGACAACCTGCGCCTGACAACGGATCGCAATACCGAACAGGACTGGTTGAAAACCAATCTCGCGCGCTTCACCGGTATGTTGCAGGGCCAGCGTGACCTCGGCACAGTCGGACGGATGCTGCTCTCCGAACTGGCTCCGCTGATCAACGCACAGCAAGGGGTAATTTATCAGATGGGCGGCGACTCGGCGATCTCCGAGACGAGCCTCGTCCTGCTGTCAACATTTGCCGACACGCCTGAGGGCTATGTGAAGGAAGTGCGGAACGGCGAGGGCCTCATCGGCCAATGTGCCTCAGAAAAGCGCCGCATGCTGATCACCGAGCTGCCCCAGACAACTTCCCCGATTCGTTCGGGGCTCTTCGAAGCTGTCCCCAAGAATGTCATCGTGCTGCCCGTTCTCTTCGAAGATCGCGTGAAGGCGGTCATCGAACTGGCCAGCCTCTCGGCGTTCACCGCGTCACATCTGGCGTTTCTGGAGCAGCTCACGGCCTCCATCGGAATTGTGCTCAACTCCATCGAAGCGACGATGCAGACCGAGGGCCTGCTGAAGCAATCGCAGCAGCTCGCCACCGAACTGCAAACGCAGCAAAAGGAGCTGCAACAAACCAACGAACAGCTCGCTCAAAAAGCACAGCAGCTCGCCGAACAGAACTACGAGGTGGAACGCAAAAACCAGGAAATCGAACAGGCACGTCGCGCGCTCGAAGAAAAAGCACGCGAACTGGCGTTAACGTCGAAGTACAAATCCGAGTTTCTTGCCAACATGTCACACGAGTTGCGCACTCCGCTCAACTCGATTCTGGTGCTTGGTCAACAGCTCGCCGAGAATCCCGACGGCAGCCTGAATGCCAAGCAGGTTGAATTCGCGCGCACCATTCATGGCGCTGGAACTGACCTGCTGAACCTGATCAGCGATATTCTCGACCTTTCCAAGATCGAATCGGGCACCGTGTCGGTCGATGCCGAGGAAGTATTCTTTAGCGCGTTGCTCGACACTGTTGCACGCCCGTTCCGCCACGAAGCGGAGAACCGCAAGCTCGCGTTCGACGTCACCAACGACCCGCGAATGGGCCGTAGCCTGGTAACCGACTCCAAGCGCCTGCAGCAAGTTTTGAAAAACCTGCTTTCAAACGCATTCAAGTTCACCGAACAAGGCACCGTGCGCCTTTCGGTCTCCTCTGCTTCAAGCGGCTGGACGCCCGATCATCCGATTCTCAGCGGCGCCGGCTCCGTAATCGCTTTCGAAGTATCCGATACCGGTATCGGTATCCCGCCGGAGAAACAGCGCATCATCTTCGAAGCATTCCAGCAGGCAGATGCCGGTACCAGCCGCAAGTACGGCGGAACCGGACTGGGCCTGGCCATCAGCCGTGAATTGGCGAATCTGCTGGGCGGCGAAATCCAGCTGAAGAGCCAGCCCGGTAGGGGCAGCACCTTCACCCTTTATCTCCCTCAGACCTACGTAGGTCCCGCGGTGTCGACGATCGTCAAGACCGAGAAGGACGGGGGATCGGCTACCGTTCCGATGTTCCTATCCAACGTTGCAACTGCCGAGCAGGAGTCGCGGATCGAAGATGACCGCAATTCGCTTGAGGAAGGCGATGGGGTCCTGCTCATTGTCGAGGACGATCCGCATTACGCCCGCGTCCTTTGCGATCTCTCGCGCGACAAAGGGTTCAAGGTTCTGGTGGCGATGACCGGAACCGAAGCTCTGTCGCTGGCCCGTGAGTATCGCCCAACAGCTATTTCGCTCGATGTAATGCTGCCCGACATGCTCGGCTGGACTGTGCTCAATCACCTCAAGCAAGACCCAAAGACGCGGCACATCCCAGTCCAGATGCTCACCCTCGATGAAGATCGTCACCACGGGCTCTCGCGCGGAGCATTCGCATTCGTCACAAAACCCACATCGACCGAGGAGCTGAATGCGGCCCTGGCTCGCATCCACGATTACGCACAACCGCGCCGCAAGCGGCTCCTCCTGGTCGAAGACAATCCCGCTGAACAGGTCAGCACACGCGAACTGCTTTGGCATGAAGACATCGATATCGACGTCGTCGACTCAGGTGCAGCGGCACTCGAAGCCCTCGCAGGCAATAGCTATGATTGCATTGTTCTCGATCTTCGCTTGCCTGATATGTCCGGGTTTGAGGTTCTTGAACAGATCAAGACCAACCCCGAACTGCGAGACCTGCCTGTCGTCGTCTTCACCGGACGCGAACTCTCTGCCGAGGAAGACGCGCAGCTTCATACCCTGGCGCGCAGCGTTGTTGTCAAGGATGTGGAATCGCCCGAACGCCTACTCGACGAAACCGCGCTGTTCCTGCATCGCATCGTCTCGGAATTGCCCCAATCCAAGCAGAAGATGATCGATCGCCTGCATCAGTCTGACGAAGCGCTCGCTGGCCGCAAGGTGCTGGTAGTCGATGATGACGTGCGCAACATCTTCGCCTTGAGCAGCGTTCTGGAACGCCGTGGCATGACAGTGCTCTCGGCCGGCACCGGGCGCGAGGCGATCGAAACCATCGAAACCACCCCTGACCTGGCGATTGTCTTGATGGACATCATGATGCCGGAGATGGACGGATACGAAACGATGCAGGTGATCCGGCAAAATCCAGCATTGCGACGCCTGCCGATCATTGCACTCACTGCGAAAGCTATGAAAGGGGACCGCGAGAGATGTCTTGAGGCCGGCGCCTCAGAGTATCTCGCCAAACCAGTAAACACTGAGCAGTTGCTTTCCGCCTTGCGGATGTGGCTGCATCGATAGCAGTTTTTGTAATCGGTGTCCGGAGAACACAAGCAGATGAACACAGATTCCAGGGTCAACATCCTCATGGTCGATGACCAGCCGGCCAAACTTCTCAGCTACGAGGTAATTCTCGCGGAGCTTGGGGAGAATCTGATCAAGGCAACCTCTGCAAGCGAGGCGCTCGCCATCCTGCTGAAGACCGATATCGCCGTCGTGCTGATGGATGTGAGCATGCCGGACCTGGATGGGTTCGAACTGGCGGACGTCATTCGCCAGCATCCGCGATTCCAGAAGACCGCGATCATCTTCATCTCCGGTGTTCATCTCACGGATTCTGACAAAATCCAGGGCTATCGCAGCGGTGCCGTCGATTACATCTCCGTTCCTGTCGTACCCGATGTCTTACGCGCAAAGATCAGCGTCTTCGCCGACCTCCACCGCAAGACTCGGATGCTCGAGTCGCTCAACAATCAACTGGAACTGCGCGTCGCCGAACGTACTGAGGAACTTCGCCGCAACGAAGAACAGTTTCGCAGCCGTGCGGAACTGCTGGAACTCGCAACAGAAGCCATCGTCATGCGCGATCTCGATGGCAAACTGCTGCTATGGAACTCGGGTGCAGAAAATCTGTACGGTTGGAAGCGCGAAGAAGTCCTCGGCAAGGATCTTCACTCCGTCCTGCGAACCATATTCCCTGTCTCGCGCGAGCTCGTCGAAAGCGACCTCCGCGAAAGAAAAGTCTGGCAAGGCAACCTGCTTCAGAAGAAGAAAGATGGCTCCGACGTCATCGTCGCGTGCCGCAAGACGATGAACCACGAGGGCGATGCCGTCCTCGAAGTCAACCGCGATATCACCGCGCAGTTGCAGGCAGAAGAGGCGCTCCGTGAAACCGAGAAGCTCGCTGCAATGGGCCGCGTCGCCGGGATCATCGCTCACGAAATCAACAACCCCTTGGCGGCCATTACAAATATCTTCTTCCTGTTGCGCAACCATCCTTCCCTCGATGATGATGCGAGGCATTGCGCTGCGTTGGCCGAGCAGGAATTGCAGCGCGTTGCTCACATCACCCGGCAAACGCTCAGCTTTTATCGCGAGTCAAAAACGCCCATCGCCGTATCGCTCACCGAGTTGCTCGATGATGTGCTTGGATTGCAGGAACGACAAATACAAAGCTCCCATATCAAGCTTAGGAAGAGTTACCAGATTCCCGGCCTCGTCCATGGCTTCCCCGTTGAACTGCGGCAGGTCTTTCTCAACCTCGTCGGCAACGCAATCCAGGCCATGCCCAATGGAGGCAACCTGCGCCTCGTGGTGCGCGAGGCTTGCGACTGGACCATGCGCCGCCGCGGCGTAAGCGTGTCCATTATCGATACCGGGCTCGGGGTCAAGCCGCAGGACTCAAAACGGCTGTTTGAACCCTTCTTCAGCACGAAGTCAACCAAGGGTACCGGACTCGGCTTATGGATCAGCAGGGGTATCGTGCAGAAGTACGAAGGTCGGATTTCATTCCGCAGCTTGCGCAGTGTGGATCGAACTGCCACTTGCTTCCGAGTGTTCCTACCGAGCCCGACAGCGCTGGGCTTCGTAGGAAACTCCGCCGCGGAACTGGCCGTGCCTAACCTCGAGCACAGCCCGAACATCGTGAGCACAGCGATGCAGCAAGTTTAACGGCGCTCTGAGTTCGCTCCCAGCCCCTACAGCCGAGCCGGGCCCGAATCGCCATTTACAATACTCAACAACTTAGGAAGCCTCTTTGCCGACGT
>Ga0335072_10007791_pt1 | contig 15583 bp, 16 predicted proteins | sample Lox_Sample_21_FD_206725 | JGI IMG/M metagenome (GOLD analysis project Ga0335072, IMG submission 206725) | Soil microbial communities from Loxahatchee National Wildlife Refuge, Florida, United States - Lox_Sample_2.1 | ecosystem: Environmental > Terrestrial > Soil > Wetlands | place: USA... | reverse complement strand
AACTCGTCGGTGGCCACCACGTTGCGCTGCCGCGCGATGGCCAAGCCCTCGGCTTTGCTCATCGCCCCCTCCGGCAAGAAGGTGTAGTCGTAGAGCAAGAACATCGGGACGATCGTCGCCGGGCCGCCGCGTTCGGTCCACACCGGGAACGGATGCTCGGGTGTGACCACGCCCATCTCGTCACACATATTGACCAGGTAGTCGTAGCGTGCCCGGCCGAAGACCTGTACGGGATCCCTGGTCGTGGTCCACAGCTCGTGGTTGCCCGGCACCCAGATCACCTTGGCGAACCGCCGTCGCAGCAGGTCAAGCGACCAACGAATCTCGTCGGTGCGTTCGGCGACATCACCGGCGACGATCAGCCAATCGTCCGGCGACGACGGGTGCAGCGATTCGGTGATCGGCTTGTTACCGATGTGACCGGTGTGCAGGTCGGAAACCGCCCATAAAGTCGGCTGTCCCCCGTTGGGCGACTCCTGCCTCGATTTTTGCCAAGCCACGATTACTCAGCCTAACGAGCCGGTGTGATGAGCCGGTTTCGGCTAGACCCTTGCTTGGGGGGATTAGAACATGTTCTCGTTTCCCTGTGACGGTGCTGACACGACTTGTACACTCCCGGCAAGAGACCGCCGAGGCGTCAGGGGGTGTCGTGTTCACCAGAGTGCGTCTGATCGGAGCCGTTGCCGCACTGATCACCGCGGTCGTCGTGGGGTGGCAGAGCGCCCCGCCGGCGCCGTCCGCGGGCCGTCCCGTCGAGCTGCGGTCGACCGCGGCGCCGATGGAGACGACGATGAAGAGCCCGATCGTGGCGACCACCGATCCGAGCCCGTTCGATCCGTGCCGGGACGTCCCCTTGGACGCGCTGCAGCGACTCGGATTGGCGTTCACCCCACCCGAGCCCCAGGACGGGCTGCGCTGCCAATTCGACGCGGGTAATTATCAGCTGGCCGTCGAGCCCATCATCTGGCGCAAATACGAACAGTCGCTGCCGCCCGACGCCCTCGAGACCACGATTCAGGGTCACCGTGCCGCGACCTACTGGGTGCTCAAGCCGACCTATCACAACAGCTACTGGTTCTTCTCCTGCATGGTGGCGTTCAAGACCAGCTATGGGGTGCTGCAGCAGGCGCTGTTCTACTCGACTGTGTACTCCCACCCCGAGGTCGACTGCCCGTCCACCAACCTGCAGCGGGCCAACGACCTGGTGCCGTACTACAAGTTCTAGTGCGTTCTAGCGCGTTCTAGCGCGTTCTAGCGCGTTCTAGGGCCTTGGTCAGCCGAAGACGTCGTTGAGGGTGACGGTTTGCAGGTTGCGGCTGGCGATGAGACCGATCAGCTTGTCATAGCAGTGGGTGATGGTGGGCAGATTGGCGTGGGTGAGCACGATCTGTTGTGGCTGAAATGATTTCGCGGCGTTGGCAACCAGGGCGGCTTCATTCTCCGGCGCCGAATCGCCGACGGTGCCGCTCCACAGGGTGATCGTGGTGTAGCCCTGATCGGCGGCCATCCTGTCGATGTCGGCGTTGTGCGCACCGAAGGGCGGACGGAAGAACGGCGTGCCGTCGTTGCCGTAGGTGCTGCGCAGGAAATCGGCGTTGCGGCGGATCTGATCGTTCACCGCGGTCGGGTTCATCCGGCTCAGGTTCGGGTGCGACCAGGTGTGGTTGGCCATCTGCACCTGCCCCGAGTCGACCAGGGGCCGCAGCGCGGGTGCGTTGACCGACCAGGATGGGTTGGCGCCGTTCACGAAGAACGTCAGCCGGGTGCCGGTGTCGCGGCAGAACTGCGCGAACGCTCCGACCACCGGCACGCTCGCACCGTCGTCGACGGTGAGCGCCAATTGATTGCCATCGCCGGGCAGCCGGGTGAGCACACCGGCGGGCGGGGGGATCCGGCCCACCGGGATCTTCCACCTGATGGGCACGGCGCCGCTGGACGGTGCGCAGCTTATCGCCGCGACCACACCGGCCGCGACCGCCCCCAGCAGGGTGCGCCGATCAATGTCCGACATATGTCCAACGCTACCCGGCGCAGCGGCCCTTGAAACGTTGCGCTGCTTGACCTTTCGGAAATTCCCAGACTTGCCGGACGGGCAGCCTTAACCTGACGGTCGTGAGTACGACATCTACCCGCCCCGGCGAGCCCCGGCTGGGCACCCTTAGACAAGCCGGCGGCAACGCGGTAGGGCGACTGTTGGGCCTGCCACGGGCGACCACCGACTACGCCGTGAATCGGGTCGGAGTCCCGATGCGCGATGGGATCCATCTGGTGGCTGACCACTACGCACCGACGACGTCCACACCCGTCGGCGCCCTGCTGGTCCGTGGGCCCTACGGCCGTGCTTTTCCCTTCTCGCTGGCCTACGCCAGGCTGTATGCGGCCCGGGGCTACCACGTCGTGCTGCAGAGCGTGCGTGGGACGTTCGGGTCCGGCGGGGTGTTCGCGCCGATGGTCAACGAGGTCGACGACGGCGCCGACACGGTCGTATGGCTGCGTGAACAGCCCTGGTTCCCCGGTCGATTCGCCACCATCGGAATCTCGTATCTGGGATTCACGCAGTGGGCGCTGTTGCAGGATCCGCCACCGGAACTGGCCGCGGCCGTCATCACCGCGGGTCCGCACGATTTCTTGGCGTCGGTGTGGGGTACCGGCTCATTCGCGGTCAACGACTTTTTGGCGTGGTGCGATCTGGTATCCCACCAAGAGGACTCCAGGCGCATCACGACGGGAATCCCCCAAGTGCTGGGCCCCCGGAAGGTCGCGGACGCGGCGGCTGGCATACCGCTGGGCGAAGCAGCCCGGACCCTGCTCGGCGAAGGCGCGCCCTGGTTCGAATCGTGGGCCCGAGATCCCGAGCACGACGATCCGTTCTGGAATCGGCTGCGATTCGGCGCCGCGCTTGATCGCGTGCAGGTGCCGGTGCTGCTGCTGGGTGGCTGGCAAGACATCTTCCTCAAGCAGACGCTGCAGCAATACGGGCATCTGCGCCGCCGGGGCATCGACGTGGCGTTGACGGTCGGCCCGTGGACGCACACCCAGCTGCTCACAAAGGGGTTGGCTACCTGCGCACGTGAATCATTGGACTGGCTGGATACCCACCTGGGTGACGCGCCGACGCTGCGCCGCGCGAACCGGGTTCGCGTTGCCGTCACCGGCCAGGGCTGGCGCAACCTGCCCGACTGGCCGCCCGCCACCACCGAGCGCGAGCTGTATCTACGACCCGGCCGCTATCTGGACGAGACTGCGCCAACCGACCTGACGGGGGTGGCACCGGCGACATTCCGGTATGACCCCGCCGACCCGACGCCCACGACCGGTGGTCCACTGCTGTCCCTGAACGGCGGCTACCGCGACGACAGCCGGCTCGCAGAGCGCGACGACGTGCTTGCCTTCACCAGCGCGACCCTCACCCAGGATCTGTGCGTGTACGGAAACCCGGTCGTCGAGCTGGCGCACGCCGCGGACAATCCGCACGTCGACCTGTTCGTCCGGGTGAGCGAGGTCGATGCCAAAGGCCGCTCCCGCAATGTCAGCGACGGCTACCGACGGCTGGCTGCCGCTCGGCATGCAAGAAAGCATGCAGAAAAGAATGCAAGAAAGGATGCGAAAAAGACCGTCAGCGTCGAACTCGACGCGATCGCCCACCGTTTCCGGGCCGGCTCACGCATCCGGCTGCTGATCGCCGGCAGCTGGTTCCCCCGCTATGCGCGCAATCTCGGCACCGAAGAACCGATGCTGACGGGCCGACAGTCCAAGCCGGCCACCCATAGCGTGCGCTACGGACGCTCCCGGCTACTGCTTCCCGTCGGCCCGCTCGACCTGTCAGCCAACGGCGGCACGGACTCGAACAGCAACCTCGGCTAGCGCGGCGTCGGCGTACACCGGCGCCGCCAGATTCGGCCGCACCGGCAGCTGCACCCAGCTCCTGCAGCCTGCGTATTCGGGGGTGCGGGTGATGTGCACCGGTTCGGCCAACGGAATCACCGACACCACCAACACGGCCAGTTTGTGCTTGGGGCGAAAGTCGAGCCGATCGGCGCGCACCGATTCGGCGGTCCAGATGTGCAGATCCTCGATCGCCGCCAGGCCGTCTGGCCGATTAACCTCTTGTGCGGCAATAACTTTTGCAGCAGCCCGGACCAGCAGGTGCTCGTCGGTGCTGTCGGCGGCCGCCGGTTGCAGCAAGTCGCGATGCTCGGGCCGGACGCGCTGCGCGTGGCTGTGCGCGACGGTCGGAAACAACAGGAACTCGTGGGCCGCCACCTCGAACCGCTTCTCGTTGATGCCACCCTTGCGCAACAGCACCCGCTGGCGACCGCACAGCAGTGCATGCACGACCGCACTCCACTCCTTGAGCGCGGGTGCCGTGGCGCTCAGCGTCATTTCGTGGCGGCCAGGCGCGCTACGACCTCGGGCCGGCGCAGCGGCGGGACGATCTTGGGCGGTTGCCGACGCGGCGGCAGGGCCCCCAGCAGCCGCGTCGTCGTCTCGGTGACCTCGGCCACCGCTGCCTCGAACGCCTCGACGTTGGCCGGCGAGGGGCGCGTGATGCCGCTGATCTTGCGCACGTACTGGCGTGCGGCCGCCGCGATCTCCTCCGCCGTGGCCGCTGGCTGCAAACCGCGCAGTTCGGTGATGTTCCGGCACATCCCTCAACGATAAACGCCGCGACCGACCCTCTACCGTGATGTCATGGCCGACGACATCCTGCTGATCGACACCGACGAGCGGGTGCGCACCCTCACCCTCAACCGCCCGCAGTCACGCAATGCCCTGTCCTCGGCGTTGCGGAATCGGTTTTTCGGTGCCCTGACCGACGCCGAGACCGACGACGACGTCGACGTGGTCATCGTCACCGGCACCGATCCGGTGTTCTGCGCCGGGCTGGATCTCAAAGAGCTGGGCGGTCAGTCGGCGCTGCCCGACATCTCACCGCGGTGGCCGTCGATGACCAAGCCGGTGATCGGCGCCATCAACGGCGCCGCCGTCACCGGCGGGCTGGAGCTGGTGCTGCACTGCGACATCGTGATCGCGTCGGAGCACGCGCGCTTCGCCGACACTCACGCCCGGGTGGGGCTGCTGCCCACCTGGGGGCTCAGCGTGCGGCTGCCGCAGAAGGTGGGCGTGGGCCTGGCCCGGCGGATGAGTCTCACCGGCGACTACCTGTCGGCCGCCGACGCGCTGCGGGCCGGGCTGGTGACCGAGGTGGTGCCGCACGACCAACTGCTGACCACCGGCCGCCAGGTGGCGGCGAGCATCGTCGGCAACAACCAGAACACGGTACGGGCTCTACTGGCGTCTTACCACCGGATCGACGAATCGCAGACCAGTGCGGGGCTGTGGCTGGAAGCGATGGCGGCCAGGCAATTCCGGACCAGCGGTGACGACATCGCCGCCAACCGCGAGGCAGTGCTGCAACGCGGGCGCTCCCAGGTGCGCTGAGACCAGGTGCGATCAGCCCAGCGCGGTGCGCAGCGAGGCCACAGCGTCGTCGATCGAGCCGGTGGTCGAATAGCCGGCGGCCAGCCGATGGCCACCACCGCCGAACACGGACGCGACCGCGGCCAGATCCACCTCGGCCTTGGCCCGCATCGACACCGACCATTGCTGCGGGTCGACCTCCTTGAACACCGCGGCCACCTCGGCCTGCTGCGTGGTGCGCACGATGTCGACGATGCTCTCGACTTCCTCCGGCCGCGCATGGACCCATTCCCGGTTGTCGACGACCGCGTAGACCAGACCGCGACCCCCCGCCGCGTCGGGCACCAATTGCGCAGAACCCAGCACCCGCGACAGCAGCGGCAGCCAGACGAACGGATGGGTGTCCATCAGCGTTCGGCTGATCGCGGCGTTGTTCACACCGGCGTCGACCAACCGGGCCGCCAGGCGGTGGGCCCGGGCGCTGGCCCAACGGAACGATCCGGTGTCGGTCGTCAGTCCGGCGTAGATGCAGTGTGCGACGTCGGTGTCGATCGGCTTGCCCCACGCGTCGAGGATTTCGGCAACCAACAGCGTGGTGGAGTCCGCTGACGGGTCGACGAAGTTGGCGGTACCGAACAAGTCGTTGGAGGCGTGGTGATCGATCACCAACAGATGCCGGTCCGGGCCGACCATGTCAATCAGAGCGCCGAGTCGTTTGGCGCTCGGAACGTCAACGGTCACAACCAAATCCACGTCGCGGTACATCGCGTCGGGGCTGACCAGCAACTGGCAGCCGGGCAGCGACCGCAGCGACTCCGGCAACGTCTCCGGCGCGGCGAAACTCACCTCGACCTGTTTGTCGCACCTATCCAGGACGGTGGCCAGTGCCAGTCCGGCGCCGATGGTGTCGGCGTCGGGGTGGACGTGGCAGATCACCGCGATCGTCGTCGCCGCCGACAGCAACTCAGCGGCGCGGAGGGCGTTAACGCGTACCCCGGCCAGCGGGGCGCCGGCCAGTTCAGTTTTCGCGTTGATCGTCGTCACCGGTGTCCTTAGCGTCGAGCCCGTCGCCTGCCCCCGACGCCGGCGCCGTTGCCGACTCACTGTCACGATACGGATCGGCCTCCCCGGCCGGCTTGGCGCCCACCCGAACGCGCGCCAGATCGGCGTCGGCGGCACGAGCCCGGGCCAACAATTCGTCCATCCGGCGCACGTTGTCGGACGTGGTGTCCCGGGTGAACGTCAACGTGGGAGTGAAGCGCACACCGGTGCCCGCCCCAACCTTGGTGCGCAGCGCACCCTTGGCCCGTTCCAGCGCGGCCGCGGCAGCGTCGTGATCCGGCTCGTCGTCCAGCGTGCGTCCCATCACCGTGTAGAACACCGTCGCGTCGTGCAGATCCGCGGTCACCTTGGTGTCGACGATGGTCACCCCGTCCAGCCCCGGATCCTTGATCTCGAACTCGATCGCCGAAGCGACGATGGTGTTGATCCGTTTGGCCAGCCGACGCGCCCGAGCGGCATCGGCCATCAGGCGCGCTCCTTTTGGACCAGCTCGTAGGACTCGATGACGTCGCCCTCCTTGATGTCGGAATAGCCCAGCGTCATACCGCACTCGAAGCCCTCGCGGACCTCGGTCACATCGTCCTTTTCCCGGCGCAGCGAGGTCACCGTGAGGTTGTCGGTGACCACGATGTTGTCGCGCAGCAACCGGGCCTTGGCGTTGCGGCGCACCACGCCGGAGGTGATCATGCAGCCGGCGATGACGCCGACCTTCGAGGAACGGAACAGCGCGCGGATCTCGGCACGACCCAGCTGGTTCTCCTCGTAGACCGGCTTGAGCATGCCGCGCAGGGCCTTCTCGATCTCGTCGATCGCCTGGTAGATGACCGAGTAGTAGCGGATCTCGACGCCTTCGCGGTTGGCCAGCTCGGTGGCTTTTCCTTCGGCACGCACGTTGAAGCCGATGATGATCGCGTCCGAGGCCGACGCCAGGTTGACGTTGGTCTCGGTGACACCGCCTACGCCGCGGTCGATGACGCGCAGCGCGACCTCGTCGTCGACCTGGATGCCCATCAGGGCCTCTTCCAGCGCCTCGACGGTACCGGCGTTGTCGCCCTTGAGGATCAGGTTCAGCTGGCTGGTTTCCTTCAGCGCCGAGTCCAGGTCCTCCAGGCTGATCCGCTTGCGGGAACGCGCGGCCAGGGCGTTGCGCTTGCGCGCGCTGCGCCGGTCGGCGATCTGGCGGGCGATACGGTCCTCGTCGACCACCAGGAAGTTGTCCCCGGCACCGGGCACCGACGTGAAGCCGATGACCTGCACCGGCCGCGACGGCAGCGCCGCCTCGATGTCCTCGCCGTGTTCGTCGACCATCCGGCGTACCCGGCCGTAGGCGTCCCCGGCGACCACCGAGTCGCCGACGTGCAGCGTGCCGCGCTGAATCAACACGGTGGCCACCGGGCCGCGACCGCGGTCCAGGTGCGCCTCGATCGCCACACCCTGGGCCTCCATATCGGGGTTGGCCCGCAGGTCCAGGGCCGCGTCGGCGGTCAGCACGACCGCCTCGAGCAACGACTCGATGTTGGTGCCCTGCTTGGCGGAGATGTCGACAAACATGGTGTCGCCGCCGAAATCCTCTGCCACCAAACCGTATTCGGTGAGCTGGCCACGGATCTTGGCCGGGTCGGCACCCTCCTTGTCGATCTTGTTCACCGCCACCACGATCGGCACGTCGGCGGCCTGCGCGTGGTTGATGGCCTCCACCGTCTGCGGCATCACGCCGTCGTCGGCGGCGACCACCAGCACCGCGATGTCGGTTGCCTTGGCACCGCGGGCACGCATGGCGGTGAACGCCTCGTGACCCGGGGTGTCGATGAAGGTGATCAGCCGCCCGTCGCCGTCGAGGTCGACGCCGACCTGGTAGGCACCGATGTGCTGGGTGATCCCGCCGGCCTCTTCCTCGCGGACGTTGGCCTTGCGGATGGTGTCCAGCAGCCGGGTCTTACCGTGGTCGACGTGGCCCATCACGGTCACCACCGGCGGACGCTGTTCGAGGTCTTCCTCACTGCCCTCGTCCTCGCCGTAGGTCAGGTCGAAGGACTCCAGCAGCTCGCGGTCCTCGTCCTCGGGGGACACGACCTGAACGACGTAGTTCATCTCGCTGCCCAGCAGCTCGAGCGTCTCGTCGCCGACCGACTGGGTGGCCGTCACCATCTCACCGAGGTTGAAAAGCGCCTGCACCAGCGACGCCGGGTTGGCGTCGATCTTCTCGGCGAAGTCGCTCAGCGACGCGCCGCGCGCCAGCCGGATCGTTTCGCCGTTGCCGTGCGGTAACCGCACGCCGCCGACGACCGGGGCCTGCATCGAGTCGTATTCCTGGCGCTTCTGCCGCTTGGACTTGCGGCCGCGCCGCGGCGCACCGCCGGGACGGCCGAACGCTCCGGCCGCACCGCCGCGCTGTCCGGGACGGCCACCGCCGCCGCCACCACCGGGACGGCCTCGAAAACCACCGCCGCCTCCGGGCGCGGCACCTACGCCGCCTCCGCCGCCTCCGCCGCCGCGATAGTTACCACCACCGCCGTCGGAGCGGCCCCCGCCGGGGCCACCGGGCCGGCCACCTCCGGGCCGGGGCCCGCCGGAACGGGCCGGGCGGCCCTGTCCACCGGCACCACCGGGACGGGCGGGCATGCTGCCCGGCGACGCGCCCGGGCGCGGTGCCCCGGGCCTGGCCGCCCCGGGACGCGGCGCGGGCGGCCGAGGGATGGGCCGGTCGACGGGTTGCGCCGACGAGAACGGGTTGTTGCCGACGCGGGGGGTACGGACGCCCGGCTTCGGCGTCGGACCGGGACGCGGTCCCGGCGTCATGCCGGGATGGGGCGCCGGTTGGCTGGGCGGCTGCCCGGGGGCCGGCGCTCCCGGCTGGCCCGGCGACGGCGCCGACGGCGGTGCGGGCGCCTGAGGCGCCGGTGCCTCTGCCGTCGCGGCCGGGGAGCCCTGAGCGGCAGCGGCCGCTGGGCCGGCACGCTTGGCAGGCGCCGCGGTCACCTCGCCATTACCGGCGGAATTGCCGGCGGACTTGTCGATCGCCTTGTCGAGAGCCTGGTCCAGCGACTTGTCGGGAGCCTTGGCTGCGCTCTTGGCAGCGGCCTTCTCCGGGGCCGGCTTGGACCCTCCAAAGGATTCCCGCAGCCGGCGAGCGACCGGTGCCTCTACGGTCGATGACGCGGACTTAACGAATTCGCCCTGTTCATTCAGCCGGGCGAGGACTTCCTTGCTGGTGACACCGAGTTCCTTAGCCAACTCGTGTACGCGGGCCTTACCTGCCACTACATCTCCTGTCTATGAGGCGACAGTCGTGGGCCGCGCCTCGGGAATTAGCTGTAACGCATGGGGATGGGAGTCATCGGGACTTCACGGTGTGCTCATGTTCTTTGCTACCTATCTTGTTGCCGGGCGAGTCGGGCGCACGGAGAAACTCTATGTGCTCGACCACCGCGGATGTGTCCGGTGAACCGGCGATGCGCAGCGCTTTGGTGAAAGCCCGCCGCCGAATCGCCTGCTGGACGCACTGCGGCGCGGGATGCAGCCATGCACCCCGCCCCGGCAGGTTACTCCCCGTGTCAACGATCACGGCATATTCGCCGTTCCCGGTCGACACGGCGACCATTCGAAGCAGTTCGACGGCCAACTCTCGCTTTCGGCACCCGACACACGTCCGCACAGGTTCACCCATGCGTCGGTGCGCCCGTCTGGTTTCGGGAGCCGAAGGCTCGCGCTGGATCACGGCTCAGTCTAGCGTCACTGAACCGATGGTCAGAACCGCCCGGCGTACCGCTTATGTCGGGTCAGCGGTCGTGCGCCATCGGATGGCTGGCATCGTGTTCGGGCTGGTTCTCCGCATGCGCCGGCGAGTCGCCGCGGATGTCGATACGCCACCCGGTCAGCCGGGCGGCCAGCCGCGCGTTCTGGCCCTCCTTGCCGATGGCCAGCGACAACTGGAAGTCGGGCACCACCACCCGGGCCGCCCGGGCGGTCTGGTCGATGACCGAGACCGAGACCACTTTGGCCGGCGACAACGCGTTGGCGACGAACCGGGCCGGGTCCTCGTCGTAGTCGATGATGTCGATCTTCTCCCCGGACAGCTCGCTCATCACGTTGCGGACCCGCTGCCCCATCGGGCCGATGCAGGCACCCTTGGCGTTCAGGCCCGGCACGCGCGAGGCCACCGCGATCTTGGAGCGATGGCCGGCCTCGCGGGCCACGGCCACGATCTCGACCGATCCGTCGGCGATCTCGGGGACTTCCAGCGAGAACAGCTTGCGCACCAGGTTGGGGTGCGTCCTCGACAGCGTGATCAGCGGCTCCCGGGACCCACGTGTCACGCCGACGACGTAGCACCGCACCCGGTTGCCGTGCTCGTAGCTCTCGCCGGGAACCTGCTCGGCGGCCGGAATGACGCCCTCGGAGGCCTTGGTTTCGGTGCCCATCCGGACGACGACCAGGCCGCGGGCGTTGGCCCGGCTGTCGCGCTGAATCACCCCCGCGACGATCTCCCCCTCGCGGGTGGAGAACTCGCCGTACGTGCGCTCATTTTCGGCATCGCGGAATCGCTGCAGCATCACCTGACGCGCGGTCGTGGCGGCGATCCGGCCGAAACCCTCCGGCGTGTCATCCCATTCACTGATGAGGTTGCCGTCCTCGTCCACCTCGCGGGCGATAACCCGAACGACACCGGTTTTGCGGTCGATCTCGATATGCGCGTCGTTCTGGTGGCCCTGGGTGTGCCGGTAGGCGGTAAGCAGCGCGGATTTGATCGTCTCGAGCAATTCGTTGACCGAGATGCCCCGGTCCACCTCGATCGCATGCAGCGCGGCCATGTCGATGTTCATGTTCCGGCCTCCGTCCTGTCGGGCCGCCCCATCTCAACCAATCCCGCCAGTTCCAACTCAGCCTGGGCTGGTTGCGAAAACTCAACCTGGACAACAGCTTTCACGATTTCGATGATCGGGATCTGGCGTACCGCCCACTCGCGGCCCGCGCGGACGACCAGCGCGATCGTGTCGTCGCGCGTCTCGCCGACGCGGCCGATCAGCTGCGATCCGTCCGACAGGGCCATTTCGACCTTGCGGCCGCGTGCGCGGCGGAAGTGCTTCGCGCTGGTCAGCGGGCGATCCACGCCGGGCGAGCTGACCTCCAGCACGTAGCGGTCACTATCCAGGCCGTCCAGCAAAGTCGATGCCGTACGGGACAAGGCAGCGATCGTGTCCAGGTCGGGGGCGGCGTCGCCGTCGGCGATCACACTGATCCGTGGCGGGCGCGCCCGGGTGTCGATGACCACGTCTTCGATCTCATAGCCGGCGCGCGCGAATTCCCCACCGAGTAGCTCGATCACCTGCGTGTGTGAAGGTAGCCCGGTGGCCACGGCGAGCTCCTCATCTTGAGTTGTCCGGTCATCTGGTGGATGTCGTCGCCCACTGGATTTCCGGGCGGCTTCCGGTGTCCCGGCGGAACGCTGCCGTTCTACGAGAACCAGCTATCAACGATACGCCAGGAATCGCATATAGCGGCGTGATCGCGTGGTCAAGGTCCTCTTGGCGTGCCCGGCTGCATACCAATGGCAGGATGTTGCTGTGCCCAGCGCAGTACCCGTCACCAACCGGCGGGGTGTGCTCGCCGGCGGCGCGGCCATCGCCGCGCTCGGGGTGGTTGTGTCCGCCTGCGGCGAGCCCCCGCCCAAGCCCCCGGCCGTCGAAGAGCTGCTGGGGCCGCTGGACCAGGCGAGGCGCGACAGCGTGCTCGCCGGTGCCGCCGCCGCGGCCCCCGGCAACCCGCCGCAGATCGCCGCCGCCCTGACGGTGGTCGCGACTCAACGCGCCGCGCATGCCCGCGCCCTGGCCACCGAGATCGCCCGGGCAGCGGGCAAGCTCTCGTCGTCATCGAGCGAAACCGCCAGCCCCAGCCCGACCGAGCCGGGGGCGCCGCCGCCACCACCGCCGCCGCTGGCGGACGTGGTCGACTCGCTGCGCGCTTCGGCCGAGAGCGCCAGTCGGTTGGTGGCCACGTCGTCGGGTTACCGGGCCGGCCTGCTCGGCTCTATCGCCGCTTCCTGCACGGCGTCCTACACCGTTGCCCTCGTGCCCGCGGGGCCGACGCCATGACTCCCGTCACCAAGGACTCCGACAACACGGCGCTGTGTGATGCGCTGACCGTCGAGCACTCGACGATTTACGGCTACGGCATCGTGTCCGCGCTGTCGCCGCCCGGTGTCAACAACATGGTGGTGGAGGCGCTACAGCAGCACCGGCAACGCCGCGACGACGTCATCGCCATGCTGGCCGCCCGCAAGGTCAACGCCCCGGTCGCCGCCTCCGGCTACCAGTTACCCATGCTGGTGGGCAGCGCGGCGGATGCGGCGCGGCTGGCCGTGCGGATGGAGACCGACGGCCAGACGGCTTGGCGCGCCGTCATCGAGCATGCCGAGACGGGCGAGGACCGCGCGTTCGCCTCGACGGCCCTGACGCAGAGCACGGTCATGGCCGCGCGCTGGAACCGGGCGCTGAACGCCTGGCCCATCACCACCAGCTTTCCGGGCGGCAACGAATAGCTCCGGGCGGCAACGAATGCGGCAACGAATACTGCCGTGACCGGCTAACCGGCCAGGGCCGCGACGATGTCGGTGGCCAGCGACGTGCCGGCGGCCAGCTCGCGAGTCTGTCCGCTGAAGCGGTCGCGCAGCTCCACCACGCCGTCGGCCCAGCCACGTCCGACCACAACGATCCAGGGCACGCCCAGCAGCTCAGCGTCTTTGAACTTGACGCCGGGTGATGCCTGGCGGTCATCGAGTAACACCTCGAGTCCCAAGCGATCCAGGTCGGTGGCCAATGTCGCGGCTCCCGCGCGAGCCTCGGTGTCCTTGTTGGCGATCACCAGGTGAACGTCGAACGGTGCGATCGAGGACGGCCACCGCAGGCCCAGCTCGTCATGCTGCTGCTCGGCGACGACGGCGACCAGTCGCGACACCCCGACGCCGTAGGAGCCCATAATCAATCGCACCGGTTTGCCGTCCTCACCGAGCACGTCGACGGTGAAGGCATCGGTGTATTTGCGACCGAGCTGGAAGATGTGCCCGATCTCGATCCCGCGCGCCATGACCAGCGGACCGGCGCCGTCGGGCGACGGGTCGCCCTCGTGCACCTCGGCGGCCTCGATGATGCCGTCGGCGGTGAAGTCGCGGCCGGCCACCAATCCGACGACATGCCGACCGGGCTCGTCGGCCCCGGTGATCCAGCTGGTGCCGTCGACCACCCGCGGATCGACCAGGTAGCGAACATCGTTGTCCCGCAATGCTTTCGGCCCGATGTAACCCTTCACCAGGAAGGGATACTTGGAGAAGTCGCCTTCGTCGAGCAATGCGTAGTCGGCCGGCTCCAGCGCGGCGCTCAGTCGCTTGTCGTCGACCTCGCGGTCGCCCGGCACACCGATGGCCAGCAGCTCCCACTCCCCGCCGGGCTGCCGGACCTTGACCAGGACATTTTTCAAGGTGTCCGCAGCGGTGACCGTTCGGCCCAGGTCGGCCTCGTTCGCCCAGGCCACCAGGGTGGCGATGGTCGGCGTGTCACCGGTGTCGTGGACCACCGCCTCGGGCAGCCCGTCAACGGGCAGGGCGTCTGGGCGGGAAGTGATCACCGCCTCCACGTTGGCCGCATAGCCCGACTCCAGGCAGCGTACAAAGGTGTCCTCGCCCACCGGGCTCTCGGCCAAAAACTCTTCGGACGCGCTGCCGCCCATGGCGCCGGACAGCGCCGACACGATCACGTAGCGCACCTTCAGCCGATCGAAGATGCGCTGGTAGGCCTCCCGGTGGGCGTGGTAGGCGGCCTTGAGCCCGGCGGCGTCGACGTCGAAGGAGTAGGAGTCCTTCATGACGAATTCCCGGGCGCGCAGGATGCCGGCTCGCGGCCGCGCCTCGTCGCGGTATTTGGTCTGGATCTGATACAGCGTCAGCGGAAAGTCCTTGTAGGAGCTGTATTCGCCCTTGACGGTCAGGGCGAAGAGCTCTTCGTGGGTGGGGCCCAGCAGGTAGTCGTTACCGCGGCGGTCCCGTACCCGGAACACACCGTCGCCGTATTCGGTCCAGCGGTTCGTCGTCTCATACGGTGCACGCGGCAGCAGGGCCGGGAACAGAATCTCCTGCCCGCCAATCGCGTTCATCTCCTCGCGGACAACGCGTTCGATGTTGCGCAGCACCCGCAGCCCGAGCGGCAGCCAGCTGTACAGGCCGGGCGCGACGGGTCGGACATATCCCGCCCGAACCAGCAGCTTGTGGCTGGCCACTTCGGCGTCGGCGGGATCGTCGCGCAGGGTGCGCAGGAACAACTCGGACATCCGGGTGATCACAGCGGGCAAGCCTAGTGGCGACCGCCAGCGCGGCGACGCGCGGAGCTACAGCTCCCCGGCGTCGATGGCTTCCTTGACTTCCTGCGCGTGCGCCACCTGGTCGGGGGTGTAGCCGATGAACAGCGCTGCGCCGCCGACGATGACGGCCACCCCGGCCACCCACAACAGGCCGTAGGTGTAGCCGTGGTCGAGCGCGTGCAGCTGAGCCTCATTCATGAACTTCACCGGGCCGGTGGTCCCGCCCATGTACAGCGTGCGCGAGGTGATCACGGCCTGGATAACGGCCAGCACCAGTGGGCCGCCCAGGCTTTGCAGCATCAGCGTGAGCGCCGACACCGGGCCGATCCGGTCGAAGCCGACGCCGGCGATCGCCGACAAGGTCAGCGGCACGACCGCCATGCCGATGCCGATCCCGCCGACGACGATGGGAGCCACCAGGCTGGGGAAGTAGGCCACGCCCCGGTGCATGAAGGCCCAGCCGAAGATCATCGCCCAGAACAGCAGAATGCCGCCGCCGATCGTCAGCACCCGCGGCGAAAACCGTGACACCAGCTGCGTCGCAACGCCGAGGCCGATGCCCATCGCGATGACGAACGGAATGAAGCTGACGCCGGCACGCAGCGCGCTGTAACCCAGGACGTCTTGGACGTACAGACCGATGCACACGGTCAAACTGAACATGAGCCCGCCGGCCAAGAAGATCGCGACGAACGTCGTCAGCCGGTTTCGGTCGCGGAACAGGTCGAACGGCACCACGGGGTTCTCCGCG
>Ga0335072_10007790_pt1 | contig 15588 bp, 9 predicted proteins | sample Lox_Sample_21_FD_206725 | JGI IMG/M metagenome (GOLD analysis project Ga0335072, IMG submission 206725) | Soil microbial communities from Loxahatchee National Wildlife Refuge, Florida, United States - Lox_Sample_2.1 | ecosystem: Environmental > Terrestrial > Soil > Wetlands | place: USA: Florida... | reverse complement strand
ACGCTTCGGGCCTTTCCTGCGCCCTGCGGCAGGCTCGCTCTTCTGCTTCGCGTTCCGCGCCCTCCGGGTTACGGTTTCCGTCTGCGACGGACCCTCCGTAAATGCAGAGCTTCGGCCTTGGGAGCAGGGGCCACTCGCTGGCATTCGCCAAGGGTGACCCGAGCAGGATACGGGAAATTCAACGAAACGGAGATCACCACCATGTACCAGAACAAAGTCACCCTCATCGGATTCCTTGGCAGCGATGCTGAAGTTCGCACCAACAACGACCGCAGCCTCACCACTCTCTCGCTGGCAACCAAGTCCTCCTACAAGAAAGACGGCAAGTACATCGAGCACACCGAATGGCACCGCTGTGTTGTCTTCGGCAAGCTCGGAGAGTTCGGCGCCACGCTCAAAAAGGGGGCGCATATCCAGGTCGAGGGTGAGCTGCGCAGCCGCAAGTACGACAGCAAAAAGACGAACTCGGAGCAGACCATCTGGGAGATCCGGGTGAACTCGATCCTCAAGCTCGACCGCGCCGCCAAAGCGGCTGCGGAAGACGAAGACTCCACCGAGGAAGAGGCCGCATAAGCCTCTTCCCAAATGGTTCGGGAGCCCGGTGGGAGCCGGGCATCTCGACTGCTAAACCCCCGTACGATCGCGCTCCTAAAAGGGTGCCACCCATGAACCAACCTGCGGTCCGCTTTCTCAATCGTTGCTTCGCTCCCGACGAGACCATTGCGCTCCTGCTGCGCCGGGAGAATCCTCCCTCCATCACGCAGCGAGTCGTGCAACTGGAGCGTGCACTGGGGCCTCGCTATCAGGCATGGCTCTCTCACGAAAACGGCACCGGAGCCAATGTCTATGTGGCGGCAAATCCGCTGCTCCCCGGCACACGTAAGAGAACCAAAGAGAGCATCGCATCTGTGCGACACCTATATATAGATATCGACACCGATGGAGATGCCCGGCTCGCCGCACTGCGGGCATCAGATTTAGTGCCGCCCCCGACTTCGATTCTGTCTACGTCGCCCGGCAAGTACCAGGTCGTCTGGCGGGTCGAAGGCTTCGACTTCGACCGGCAGGAACAGACACTCAAGCGGCTCGCCATCGCCTTCGGCGGCGATCCAGCCTGCACGGACCGCAACCGCGTCCTTCGCGTCCCCGGTTTCCTCAACAAGAAATACGATCCAGCCTTCAGGGTCGCGGTCGAATATCTCGATGATTTGATCTGGACTCCCGACGAATTCCGGCTGGATGGGAGAGCGCCGGACACGCTGCTTTATGCTCAGGCAATTCCTTCGCGCAGATCGCCGTCGAAGCACAGCAATTCCGAAAACGACTGGGGATGGGTTTGCGATCAACTTGCCCACGGCAAAGATGCCATGAGGCTGACGCGGGAGCTGGCTTCACTGCGCTCCGACAAGCCCAATCCGCTCTATTACGCGCAGCGTACTGTCGATGTCGCGTCCGCCCGCCTCTGGCTTCTCGAAGGCATCCGTATCGACGACATCATCACCATGCTCGAAAGCCGACGCCGTTTCGAGTTTCCCGCCGAACTTTGCTCCGCTCGTGCGCGGGAGATTGCGACCACGGCGGAGCGCATGATTGTCCGCAGAAAGTCGGCCTGATTTCAGTTCTAAAGGAGAACACCATGCCACTGCTTGAAGTCGTCCAAACCCGTCACCTCAGCGCCTCGATTCGGCTGACCGATGCGACCGCCGCACAGGTCGATCAGTATGCCGCATTCATCCATGCATCCGCCGATGAAGTGGTGGAGCAGGCACTCGCCTATGTCTTCTCGAAAGACCGCGACTTTCAGGAGTTTCTGAAGTCGGCGGAAGCGCAGAAGATCACTCCGACATTGCGAGTGCGCCGAGCGCCTGCTTCCGAAGCCGTAGAGCAGCCTACGAGAAAGCCAGCAAGCGGTGCTGCCAGCGGCAGCACTTTGGCGGCATCTGTGGCGGGATCGAGAGCATGATTTGTCCTCAAGAGTGGTGGCAGTGCCACAACGGTGCTTCGCACCGGAAGAATTTCGACACTCCACCCCTCGCAGGGTCGTGCAGGTGTACCAAGGTAAACCTGCACATACAAAAGCAAATGTACTGATGCCGGTATACCCAGGTGTACCGACACCGAGGCGCACGAATGGCACTCCTCTCTTCGCAAAACGAATCAAGAAAAGACTCCAGCAAAAGCGTCTTTCGCAAAACTACTCGCTGCCTCAAGTTGACCGAAGAAGAGGCGCGCTTGCTCGACGAGGTTGCCACGGCCAAGGGCGTTCCGCGCAGCGAATGGATGCGCAACGTGATCCTGCGGGAGCTGCGGCCAGCGCCCATAAGCGATGCGTCTCTGGCTGAGATTCTCGGTGTCCGGCTGCTGCTGGTCAATGTGCTCCGCCCACTCGCTGCAGGCCAGAAGCTCACACCGGAGGCGTTCGACAAACTGCTCGACGAAATCAGCACGGCAAAGCACGAGTTGGCCGGCAAGCTCATGTCCGAGAAACGGAGGTAATGCGATGGCAAATACAACCTGGGGACGCAAGGAAACAATCATCTGGCCTCGGCACATACCCGTCTATACCTATGGACTCGCCTTTGCCATAGTTACCTTGACCTTCATTGCGGTCTGCATCCGCATCCATCTGGCCGCACCATTGCAGCGGTATTATTTGCCGGTCTACGAACGCACTTCGGTGATTGGGACTTTCATGCCAGGCCACCGCAGCGCCTATCGACTGCTCTTCATCGATGGCCGCAAAGCCGCATCGCGCCCCGCCATGAATGGCGATGTGGTCCTGGGCCGAACGCCGGAGCCGGACGACAGACCAATTCCGTTGGCGCTCTCCGCCGATGCGCGCCAGCACGGATACTCGCTGCTCTTTTGCGGCCCGGAGCGCAGCTATGTGGATGCACGGCTGCGCGATTATTTGAAAACTGTCGTCTACGGCGGAGCTTCGCTCCCCGGCCTCTTTCGCCCGCCGCTACTCGGCGGCGCCGCGCTGTTTCTCATCCTGCTTCCGTTCACGGCCATAAAGGATGTGCAGCGGCAAAAGCAGTTGAAGTATGGGCGCAGGCTGAAAGGCCCGGAGATGCTCACGCCGCGCCAGTTCAACCGCACCGTGAAGGGCGACGGCATCGGTTTCAAAACCGACGAGATGAAAGCCATGCTTCGCATTCCGGCACGCGCCGAGGCCCAGCACATGCAGATCATCGGCGACACTGGAGCCGGGAAGTCCGCGCTGCTGGCCCAGGTGCTCCGGCAGGTCCGCAGCCGCGGGGATTCGGCGATCGTCTACGATCCCGCGCGCGAGTTCGTGAAGCGGTTTTATGACCCGGAGCGCGGCGATGTCATCCTCAATCCGCTCGACAAGCGTTGCCCCTATTGGGGACCAGCTGAGGAGTTACGCAGCCGATCCGAGGCGAAGGCCCTGGCGGCATCTTTATTCCAGCCGCCGCAGGACAAGAAGGGTGAGTTCTTCATCGAGTCGCCGCAGAAAATCTTTGCCTTCCTGATGGCCTACGGGCCGACGCCGGAAGAGCTGGTTGAGTGGATGTCGAACCCGGATGAGATCGACCGCAGGCTCAAAGGCACCGAACACGCGCACCTGATCGACTCGCGCGCCCACCAGCAGCGTGCGGGCGTTCTCGCCTCTCTCGGCCTGGTCGCAGACAGTCTCCGGCTGCTGCCGAAACGAGAGGCGGGCAATGGATCATGGACCGCTACCGAGTGGGCTGAGAAGCGGCGTGGATGGATCTTCCTTACCTCACTGCCTGCCGAGCGAGAGGCCCTTCGCCCGTTGCAGAGTTTATGGATTGATTGGCTGGTGTTGCGGCTGCTCAATGAACCGACCGAGGCACAGCGGCGGGTGTGGTTTGTGATCGACGAGCTGGCGAGCTTACAGAAGTTGCCGCAGCTCCACACTGCCATCTGCGAGGCTCGCAAAAGCCGGAATCCGGTGGTGCTTGGCTTCCAGGGCAAGGCTCAGCTTGAGTACTTGTACGGGCATCTGGCTGAGGTCATGCTATCGCAACCGGCGACAAGTATCTGGCTCACCACCAAGGAACCGAAGGCCGGCCAGTGGGTGAGCGAATTCATCGGCAAAATCGAGGTGGAACGGCTGCGCGAGACACACTTCGACGGCACGCGCGCAGGCCGGAACTTTGCTCTCGACAGGCAGGTGGAGCCGCTGGTACTGGAGTCCGAAATCTCCGGCCTCGCCGACCTCCACGCGTACATGAAATTTCAGAACTATGTCACGCGGTTTTCGTTCCCGTACTTCAATATGCCGGTTGTGGCGAATGGATTTGAGCTGCGTGAGCGGCCGGACGACAAGCTGCCCTACGACCCGCAACGGATGCGGGCACCGGAGGCGTCCCCTGCGGAACTGCGGCAGGCGCCGGAGGCCTCCGCGCCCGCTCAGACTAATGGGATTGCGGCGATCGAGCGGATCGAGCCGGAACCCGCCATCGTGCCGGATGCCGATGATACCCAAAATCTGATTCTGCGCGGTTGAGGTGTTGCCATGCTGACTATCTCGAAACCGCTCTCCGCGACTCAGGCGCAGACCTATCACGCCAAAGAGTTCACTGCTGCCGAGCAGAATTATTGGAAGCAGGGCGACACCGTACCAGGAGAATGGCGGGGCAGGCTGGCCGAAAAGTTTGGGCTCGCAGGCGCCGTCGGAGCAGACGAGTTCGCCCGTCTCTCCGAGGGGCAGCACCCGCAGACCGGCCAACAGCTGGTGCGCCATCGCGCCGTACACGAGTACAAAACTGAGGACGGGCGCACAGTTGCTCCAGTTGAGCATCGTGCCGGTTGGGATGCCACTTTCAGCGCCCCCAAGTCAGTCTCACTGACCGCGCTTGTTGGCGGCGATGACCGTGTGCGCGGGGCCCACCGCGAAGCGGTGAATGTGGCTCTCACCGAGTTGGAGCGATACACGCAGGCGCGCATCGGTGGCAATCACGCCGCCGAGACCACCGGACAGTTCGTCGCTGCCACCTTCGAGCATGACACCGCGCGCCCCGTGGACGGCTATGCCGCACCGCAGCTCCACACGCACGCGGTCGTCTTCAATATGACCGAGCGCGAGAACGGAACCATGCGCGCCTTGCAACCGAAGAGTCTCTTCGAGAGTCAACAATTCGCCACCGCTGTCTATCAGTCGCACCTTACCTATCGGTTACGCGCCCTCGGTTATGAGACCGAATCTGGCAAAAGCGGAGCGCCTGAGATCAAGGGCTACACACAAGAGTACCTTGATGCCTCCAGTCCACGCCGTCAGCAGATCATGGAAGCCGTCGAACGAAGCGGATTCAGCGGCCCGGAGGCGGCGCAGATCGCCGCACACAATACCCGCGATGGCAAGCAAATCCTCTCGCCAGCCAAAGTGCTGGCAGCGCATCGGCAGATTGCCGCTGAGTTCGGCAATCAGGCCGAAAGGGTGGTGGCCGCAGCCCATGAGCGCCTGCAGAGCCAGGCTCATGAGAGACCAGCAGCGGAGCGTACCCAGCAGGCACATTCCGCCGTGACCTTTGCCCGCGACCGCAGCTTTGAACGGGAGGCCGTCATAGATGAACGCGCCATCTTCGTTGATGCTATGCGCCGGGGCATGGGAGAGACGACGTACCCGGAGGTCCGCGCCAGCTTCGAGGCGCGCGTCGCCAATGGCGAGTTCCGCCTCGTTGCCACTGATAAGCACGGCTCCGGCCGGCAATTCACCACAGCGGATACCATCAATGCCGAAAAGGAAATCGTGCAGAGAGTGCTGGACAGCCAGGGCCGCGCTCCGCAACTGCTGTCCATAGAACAGGCGATTCCATTGACTGAAAAGCGCCCGCAACTCAATCAAGCACAGCGGAAAGCCATCGAGCAGATACTTACTTCGCGCGATCAGGTACAGGGGTTGCAAGGAAGCGCCGGAGTCGGAAAGACGCTGAGCTTGGCCGGAGTCCGCGAGGGCGCGGAGCAAAGCGGATATATAGTCGAGGGCTTCGCCCCGACAGGCCGCGCCGCGCGGCAACTTCGCGATGCGGGCATTGCCGCCGATACCTTGCAGGGCTTCCTTGCCCGCAGTCGGAGTACCGAGCCAGAAGCGAAACATCTCTATATGGTCGATGAATCGTCCCTTGCATCGACGCAGCAGATGCGTGAGTTTCTTCGCAGGATTGGCCCGCAAGATAAGGTGCTATTCATCGGGGACATCCGGCAGCATCAAGGCGTCGATGCCGGCAAGCCGTTTGAACAGTTGCAGCAGGCCGGGATGCAAACGGCACAGCTCGACCAAATTGTGCGCCAGCGAGATCCCCAACTCTTGAAAGCGGTCGAACATCTGTCGAAAAACGAAACTGAGATTGGAGTGAAGATGCTTCAAGAGCAAGGCCGCGTGACGGAGATTGCCGACCCAGAACAGCGTATTGCGGCGATAGCCAAAAGCTACGCGGCTCGTCCCGAAAACACCATCATCGTCTCTCCCGAGAATGCCTCGCGTCGCGCTATCAATCAGGCCGTGCGGCAGGAATTGCAGGCGCTTGGCACACTCGACAAGGAAAACCACGCCATGCGCGTGCTAACGCCGCGCTCCGACATGACCGGAGTGGATCGTGCGTGGGCGGCACGGTATCACGTTGGCGATGTCCTGCACTACGTTCGGGGAAGCAAAGAGCATGGTATTGAGCGCGACAGCTACGCCCAGGTGATTGCGACCAATCCGCAAGACAATCTCCTCACCGTTCGGAAATCAACCGGGGAACAGATCATCTATGATCCTTCGCGGCTCCGCGGCATCAGTGCCTACCGCGAAATCGACCAGCGCTTTTCCATCGGTGATCGAATTCAATGGACCGCGCCTAACAGGGAATTGGGCATTGCAAATCGTGACCTCGGCACCATCCAGCAGATTGGCGGGGACGGCAGAATCAGCGTTCGTTCGGATGGCAGCAAAGAGAAAACCGTCACTTTCGACCCGCGTATCATGCGGCACTTCGATCATGGCTACGCCGTGACTTCGCACAGCTCGCAGGGGCTTACGTCGGAGCGCGTTTTGGTGAACATGGATACCGAAGTTCACCCGGAACTCATCAGCTCGCGCTTTGCGTATGTTTCCGTCTCGCGCGCCTCGCACGACGCCCAGATTTTCACGAATGATGCGGCCATGCTTGCCGAAAATCTCAGCCGCGATGTATCCAAGGCATCCGCGATTAGCTTTGGCGGCAACTGGAACCAAGCCGCATCTCATCGCCTGGAGCAATCTGCGGCGTTGAAAGCTGTGACTACCAAAGGTCTCGGACTGTCCCTTTGACGCTAGAATTCGGGCTCGCCACCAGGCCGTGTATAAACCGTAACCCTACGTTCGATGTCATAATCACCGACAGTACCCACCTTCACATCGTCGCAGGACCAATCCTCGGAACCATCCCAGACTTCTTCCAACAGAGTCCTTAACTGTGTCTCGTAGGTAAGTTGAGGTTGCCCAAGAATGCATTCAGGCCAATGTTGACCCTCTGTATCCAATATCGAACTAGGCATTCTGCACAAAAATGCTATTGATGGTTCTGTCTGAAACTTGCGAGTAAAGTCTCGCGGCAGACAGCTATCCTTGTCTTCGTCATAATTGATTTCTTCGCCTTCGTATACCTTGAGCTGATCAACGTTGATCAACAGCTTCCTCAATTCGTCAAGAGATGGATAGTCATCGCCGATCTTTAGAATTGGCAATGCGCCAGGGTTGCCTCCGCATTGCATCACAACACCTGCTGCATAGAGTTTTATATCGCCAGGCAATTTTGAAACGGCGATAATCGTCGCCTGTTCGGACGCCCAAGATGAAAGCAGATCGGCATTGACGAGGGGTATTGCGGAATCTCTGGCTGCTGTCTGGGGTGTGCCCACCAAGATTCCAGCGATCCCCGGGATGTGTTTCGCGGAAAATCCGCCAACGGTAACGATTCCGACGTGCGATCGAGTGTACGAGGCGGAGCCTTTGATACAAGCCCGTCCATAAATAGTCCCGTCGGCTGCCACGATTGGCCTTATGAGCTTTCCATAGGTGGCACAACGCTTTTCGTCACTCCAACCTCCGGCATCGAAATAAGGGCCTAGTTCTCCCTTACCGATCCTCCGCAGAAGGTCCTCACCTTGAATCTTTGTCCAGTCATTCGCCGCGAAGTAGGGCGCCATCATTTCGTCGTGAGGAACGCCTACATTTACGTTCACTTCTACCCCTGGACAAATGGACGGAAGTATCGCTCTCAGCCCATCCTCGGGATTATTGACTTTGATTGCCGCAATCAAACCAGTATCGCCGAAGGGCGCCGACTTTAGATCAATGACTACTCGTGTCCCGCCATCACGTAGATATTCGCTTTTTGTCGCTCTCCGAAGGATTGGGCGAAAGTCGAGTCCAGACCGAAACTCCAAGACCGAAGTTGACTCCTTAGCTTGATCGTACCGTTGAGAAACAACCCTCACCACGTTTCCGAGCATGAAGACCGAAAAAAATCCGATTCCGAATCGGCCGATTGGCTTCATCCCCTTAGCAAGAAGGCCAGGAAACTCCGTTTTAACGTCTTCCGAGGACCAGAACGAGTTACCAAAATCCAGCAATGTATCGGTAAGCGTTCTTTCAGACATCCCCACGCCGTTATCTTCAATGTTGAGGCGCCATATATTTCCTTCCTGTGCAAGCCAAACCGTCACACGACCATACGTTGGTGACCGACTCTCCAACAGACATCGTGCAGCAATGGCGTCGGTGGCGTTCTGTATGAGCTCCCGGATAGGAACCGAATTGTTTCGGCCATAGAGTCGCGCTCCTCCGAGCATTTCAGCGACGCGTGGAACATCAGCCACCCTGACAGACGTATCGATTGGTTCCCAATCCTTTGTTTTGACTAATTCTGACAGCGCTTTGGGAGATTCCGCGCCACGAACGCGCTTTGCGGCGAATCGAGGCCGATTGAAATCTTCCAGGAGAGCGTCACATTCACGGAGCTCTCGATCCACCATGCGAATGGTGTCAAAACATAACCACCACGCATCTGCATCGGCTAGACCAAACTCGGGCCCTGAAGTGAATACGAGTACGTCGGAATCCAGACGTGGCTTTGCAATTTTTCCTTGGAAGTTCCAGTGCAGTTTCGATAGGCCCTCTGGCCGGAGAAGCGAGGCGAGGAATCGTGGAGCTCTCCGTTCATCTATATGAGCTGCGTCTGCCGCCCGCAACAAGCACGCTATTTTCAGGGGATCAACTGTCCAAGTGTTCGGAACCGAACTGATCGCCCCAACGGGAGGAGACAGAACAATCGGCAACCGGGTCACTGGAAGATGATGACTCTCGGCGATCTTTCCAATGATGCTGCCGTAGAACTGACGTAGTTCCTCATTTTCGATCAGAAAAGTGTGACTGCCGCCGTCATTCTGCCATGAAACAAAGGGAAGCTCTCTTGCACGCTTAGCATGGAGAGCGCGTAGAACACGTGCGAGAATAGCTCTGCGCAACAATTCAGATGGATCCCCATCACCTTCTCCGCCTTTACCACCCTTCTCTCCGGAGATACTCGAATATGCCACCGCGCTGTCTCTCCACTCGGTTGTGGCGTAAATATCAGAAAGGCCTCCAGGATAGGAGGCCAAGGCCATTCCCGCATCATGCAGAAGAATAGCGGCGCCTAGAACATAAGCTTCGGCCGGGTTCAGCGGATATGGCTCACCCGCGATCGTGCTCGATGTTTCCCACAAAGCGTCGAGATGCGTTATGTCGTGAACTGTGAGCCCGGGAATATCCTTTGGGATTTGTGCGACCAGCTTCTCTGCTTTTCCTCTGAGGCTCTGGTACTGCTCTCGGAAGAAAGTACGCTCCTCGACAAACCGGCTCTCGGCCGAAATGCCAAAGCCGGTTTCCCATAGTGACGAATCTTGGTAATTGTTCACTGTTACGCCTCTTCCACGGCAAAAAGATAGGAAAGTGCGGCTGAGCGTCTTTGTACAAGCATGAAAGAACAGTTCGTCTCTTGGGAGCCTAGAGATGAATTGGATTTAACCGACACGAACCTCTCTCCGCAGATTGATTCGTTCGGCAACCTCCTCATAGACAGGCACTCGCAGATTCTCGGCTGTCTCTAATGTCACGGCGAGGGCATAGGGGACAACATCATCGAGATGCCCTGCATCAGCGCGGCAATTCACCTTGATCCTTACATTCGCTCCATCCACAAATGCCACTGCGGATTCCCCCTCGAAGATCTCATGCTGGAGCGTACCCCGCTGCACCGTTTGCCACTGTGCGTGCATTCGCTCCGTCTGGAGGGCGCTTTCGGGACTGCTAACCCATAGGCCCGCTCTCCGATAATCCCGATGCAAGGCGTTAACGGGAGTCAACCACGAGAGGGAGATTACCAATCGTCTTACTCCTATGATTCCCGAGAGGCTGGGGGGCAACGGCAGATCGTAAAGATGACCTTCCCCATCCCGGATGCTCGACGCCGAAATCACAGTGACGCGGCTAGCCGTACAGCCTAAGACTGGTTCCAGTCTCACCGCGCCATATCCAAGGTAACGAGCAACATGGTCGCGATGGTCGTCTCCCAGAACTAACGCATCCTGAAGGAATTCCGCAGCATCGGTCCATGCACTCCCGTGAACCAAGAGCGCCTTAGTCAGGACTGCTAGCTGCTCATCGGTCCATTCTATTTGCAACTCGTCAAGCATCGACAGGATTGCGTCGCACGAACGAGTTCCAAGCGCAGTAGCATTGCTAGTTCCGCAAAGATAACGAACGGCTCGAAGATCAGCGCCTTGTCCGGGTGACGCAACCAATTGTCCCGGACCGGTTCTCGTGGTGTTCACCAATTCAAGTACCCCATTAGCCAGAGCCGGATTTGGCGACAATCGATATAACTGAATGCCAGCTTCGATTAGAATTTCTGGTTTTATCCCCCGTTTGAAGCCAAGCCCAATTCTGTTTATCGGACTAGGATAACCCGGTTGCTGATAAACATTGATCGTATTGGGCGGGCTAATCGCATCGGAGTCGTCATCATGCAAACCCCCAACGGTGATTGCGTTTATCGACTCTGACGGAGAAAGTATCCGGCGCAGATGCGCTCGACCATGAATCGAACGGGCGACGGCAGACGATAAGTCGGCGGCACTCAGGTTGGCGATGTCTCCCCGTGGCAAATCAAGTTCAATCGCCGAAAGATCGTTTCCAGCACTCACCAGAAACAGGACACGATACTTCCACGAGAGCCAATCGATCATTCGGGCAAAGGGACTCATTGGTCCGTCAAGTGGTCGGGCCGGATCACCGATCGAGAGATTCAGTACCCTGATGGTTGGGGCAACGGGAGGCTCGTCGCCGTCGCCGTCGTACAAGCGTCTGACTGCGGTATGGAGGATGTCGACGGTCAGTCGGTCCGACGGAATCGCTTCAGCACGTAAAGCCCGAAAATCACGGGAGTCAGGTCGCATGATAGGACGTACATATATTGGTCGGCGCAATGGCGCTTCTGCAGACGAAAGATCACCACGCACGATCAGGGAGGCCATTGCGGTCCCATGAACTCTCTCTCCAGCCTGGTAGTCTTGTTCCCATCCGCTCGGATCATCAACAATCAAACGGTCTGCAAGCAACTGGTGATTCGCCAACGGTAGCCCATCGAGCAACCCGATCCTAGGATCACCTGTCGCGGGTTCTTCGGTCGGCAGCGTAGCGGTAAACGTAATTGGTGGAGAATCGGGTGGAGGAGCTATGGACTGACCGGTGGGCCGGACAAACATGATCTCATCCAATTGCAAGAGACGAATAGCGCCATTTTGAAGGATTTGAGTAGCGGAAGCACTGGGTAAGGAACCTAACAAGCCGTGATAACCGATGTCAGTATGCACAGCGGTATGTACGACCTGTCCACCTGCGTCATGCACGGCCTGTTCGACTTCGATTTGTGCACGCTGTCGGATTTGTTCGTTGCCACGAAACCATAATTCTGCTTCAAACGATACCGTTTCTCTTCCATTTTCGATGTCGAACCGCCATGCATCCAGTAACCCAGTATCACGCAAGCGATCTTCCGTACTCCACAACCGAAGAGTTCTGAGTCGAGCGAACAGATCACGCCACTTGTTGAAGCCGCGAACAAAAGGTTGGTTCGGATTAGCCTGATATGCTGCCCACAATCGAAGCAATTCATCGAGGGCCGCACGATTGGTCATAATTAAATAAAGGCGCCCCGTGACGGGCGCCTGTCGGCGATCGGAGCGATAAAAATCCTCGTCCGCAGCCATGTCTTCATCGACTTCAGCTAACCACTCCATTCCACGGATGCGTCGAACCGCATTGAAGAAATCGGAGATCGATCCAACTGTTTCGAGAACAACTACCTTTTCTGGCTCCGCTCCCTCGACACCAGCTCTGAGCGCCCCGGTCTGTTCAGCGAACGCCAGTTCGAGCCTTCGAATTTGAGGCCCGATTCGCTCGCCTTGTCGAGTTGGGGTTGGTAGATGAAGTGCTGTTGGTCCGCCGCTTTTCTTTGCTCGCGCGGCGGTCACGGGGGTTGGAAAGATCAGAATCGGAAGCGTACCCATTTTGCCCGACACCCTTCTTAGGATGGTTCAGAGTCCAGAGCTTCACCTGTTCTTGGAAGATCCGATCTGAATCTGCCTCACCATCCAACACGCGTCTGCGCAGAACGTTGTGTGCCAGGTCCTGTAGCTCGGAGTAGCTTGCGCCAACCAAGTGCGAGAAGGAACGCTTCGCATTACAAAACTTCAGTTGCGGATAGCGTGAGCCTAACAGTTCAAACCATCTTCCAATTTGTTCTTTATCCGGGAGAGGTAGAGTTGCGCTAATTTGAAAACGCCTCCACACGGCGCGATCCAACAAATCCGGATGATTGGTTGCGGCAATCAGAATCACGTAGCTCGGCAGCCGATCCACCTCTAAGAGGAGCGAATTGAGGACACGTTTAATCTCCCCTGATTCTTGACGATCCTCGCGTTCTTTCCCCAGCGCGTCGAATTCATCAAAAAACAAAACACACTGACGCAAACGCGCATACTGAAAAACTTCCTGGAGACGCTTCGCGGTTTCGCCCAAGTAGCTATTCACAACCTTTTCGTATCGGACCACGAGAAAAGGTACACACAATGAGGTAGCAATCGCCTCCGCCAACGAAGTCTTGCCATTTCCCGGAGGACCGGTCAACAGCATTCGGCTCCGAGGTTCCAGATTGTAGGAACGAAGCAAATCAGCTCGTTGCTGCTCTTCAATCAACTGCAATGCAAGTGTTTCGACAGGCGCTGGCAATACCAGTTCGGACAGAGCCACGTCCGGCTGTTGCTCAATCAGCAATTCTGCATTTGGGCTTTTCAGCAGAACCTGTACGGGCGTTGCCGCGGACCCCTTATGCTGCGAAGCAGCCTGTGTGAGCGAATCCGCTAGGACATGATGCTGCTTAGCGCGTTCTTCTGCGATGACTGCCTCGACGGTTTTCGTGAAGAGCTCTTGCTCTCCGTTGAACCCCGCCTTGACCAGATTGAGAAGTAAATCTGACCGCGCCACACCTGCCGCCCTCTAGGGTAAAGTTTACCAGTATATCTCATTCTCGGCCCAAGATTCCCGCTGTCTTGGGGAGTGTAAATCTTGGCACTAGTGTGGAATAGCAGCGAAAATTCGTTCCGTCTCGCCTGGAATCAAACGACCGCCGCGTGTCCGTCTCACTCCCGCCAGCTTTTCTTGCGAATAGCCGCGCGACTCGCGTAAACCTCGTATGGCGTTTCCGGAAGTCTTGAAGGAGTGCTCCGCCCTAACGATTCCGTCATCAGTTGACCGCGTAGCTTGCGGGACCGTAAAGACTCACCAACAACTTTCCATCGTCACCGGTTACCGCTCCGAGATGCCATGCAGTGCAGTCGAACGGCAGCGATATCCGCCCCACCGGCCAGAGGCTACTATTGCAAACCGTCCCCGTACTGTCCGCATTGGCAATGACTCTGACGAATGTCTTTGGGGGGAGAGGGATTCCATTCCACTGAACATCGAGCGGGATTTGCATATGCTTCCACTCTCGTGGCGAATCAATATCCTCACGCGTGGCAAACCGGGTCCACAACAGGTGCTGGTCACCGGTATCCCAGAAGTCCCTGCGTGCGAGCAGTTGTTCATTTTTCGACAGCCAAACCTTCGCTCCAAACGTGTCATTGAAGTGAGCTGCCGTTTTCTCGGTGGCCCAAATAGCTGCAGTCCGCGAAGCCAGACCCAGTTGGCAGAGAAGAGCTGCGGGGTGGCTGCTTACACCATAGGTGAATGAAAGTGCGGGTCCTTCACCTAACTCCGCAAATCGAGGATGCGCCATCGCAATTGCTTGAACGCGCACAGCTTCTGCGGCCCACACCAATTTGAAGGTTACAGCATCCTGCAAGAAAACCTGCATCCGATTGGCATCATGTCCCGTCCGGTCTTTCAGAATCTCCGACGCCGGAATGCCAGAGATCCATTCTTGAAGCGCAGTTTCCCAGGACTCTGGCAGTGTTCTAACGCCAAAGAACGTATGCCCAAGCACAATCTTTGCGAATCGGACGGCAGCGTCTCCTGCAAGCTCCGCGTTGGCTGCTACAAAGGCAGAATGCAACTGAGCCAAGCTGTCGATCAACTCATCGCGATGGTTGTCGAGAAACAGACCCGGTTCAGTGCCAAGTCCGGAGGCGTAAAGTGCAGACCGCTGCTGCGCTGAGGTTCGATTCCATAGCCACGTAGCGCGCGAGATCAGAACATCGCGTTCAACCGTCCGTACCACTTCATTCGAGCGGTTGAGCGTTCTCCTCCAAAGAGACCCGTTGAGCGTTTCGTCAAGAAGAGTCGCGATCTGAGTAACATCGGCGCCGAGCTGGTCGATTGTGGATAGGATTGCCACATCCAAGTCGGCAAGATCAGCGGACAACCGTTGCGTCGTCGCTTCAGTCTCGTCGTCTTCTTCGTCATGCGTCTCAGAAAGACGCGGGTCATCCCAAAGTGCCGGATTGTTCAGGACGTACTCTGAGAAATCCTTGGGCTGAAACCCAAGCAAAGTAGCAACTCGTTGGACTAGGTTTGCAACAAGACGCGCGAGTCCGCTCACAAGGCGCTGCCCAGTCGATGCTTCGATGAGCTCAGAAAAATCCTTGTGTTGGCGGTCTCTCTTGCTCGCGTCGAAGCTAGGAAGCACTGCGATCCCATCGAGATCGACGAACGCTCGCCCCACTCTTCCTAGCACATTGGAGAATTCTGCCTCGGGGATACATTTCCAGCGCCCCTGCTCGTATCGTTGAAGTGATCGGAAGACAAGAACGCTACACGATAGATCGAGGCCCTGAGCGAGCGTTGGAGACGCAATTACGACGCTGAGCTTTCGTTGATGCAGAAGCTGTTCGATAGCACTCAGGAATGGCCTGGGAAGTGCCCCGTGATGGATTCCAATGCCCGCCTCAAGCGCACTGTATGCGCAATGAGACTGACCAAGCCATTCACGCCCAATCGCCGCAGCAAATTCAAAATCGAACGGCGTCAACGGACGAATATGCTCTAAATAGCCCTGTTTCGATGCCTGTAAAAATGCCTTCGCCAGACTC
>Ga0335072_10007789_pt1 | contig 15589 bp, 13 predicted proteins | sample Lox_Sample_21_FD_206725 | JGI IMG/M metagenome (GOLD analysis project Ga0335072, IMG submission 206725) | Soil microbial communities from Loxahatchee National Wildlife Refuge, Florida, United States - Lox_Sample_2.1 | ecosystem: Environmental > Terrestrial > Soil > Wetlands | place: USA... | reverse complement strand
GCGCCAGAACGTATTGCTCCTCATCGACAACGTCTACCGGCTGGTACAGGCGGGCTCGGAAGTGTCCGGCCTCCTCGGGAGGCTGCCTTCACGCATGGGCTATCAGCCGACGCTCGCGGATGAGGTCGCCGAGCTCGAGGAGCGGATCGCCTCGGTGGCGGGCACCGCCATCACTTCGATCCAGGCGGTTTACGTTCCAGCCGATGATTTCACCGACCCGGCCGTGGCGGAGATCTTCAGTCATCTGGATTCCTCCATCGTGCTGTCACGGGAGATGGCGGGCGAGGGCATGTACCCGGCGATAGATCCGCTGGCCTCGAGCTCGGGCCTGCTCGATCCGCGCATTCTGGGCGAGGCGCACTTTCAGACCGCGCAGGAGGTGCGGCGCCTCATCGCGCACTATCGCGAGCTGCAGGAAGTGATCGCCCTCCTCGGACTCGAGGAGCTCTCCGCCTCCGATCGCACGGCGGTAAAGCGCGCTCGGCTGCTGATGCGCTTTCTGACTCAACCCTTCAGGGTCACGGAGGCATTCACGGGTGCCGGTGGACGTTCGGTGGAGCTCGATGCGACGCTCGCGGGCTGCGTGGCCATCCTCAATGGCGAAGCGGACGGTTGGGCCGAGAGCTCGCTCTACATGGTGGGTGACTTCAGCGAGGCGCGCGAGCGGGAAACGAAATCGAGGAGGCCGCCGCCATGAAGCTCGACATCACGACGCCTTTCGCAACGGTGCTGCGCACCGCGGAGGCAGTGCACGTCGAGGCCGAGGATTCCTCTGGCGCCTTCGGCATCCTGCAGGGCCATGCGGATTTCCTGACCGTCCTGGCCGTCTCCGTGCTGACCTGGCGGGATGGCAGCGGCCACGAACACTACGTCGCCTTACGCGGCGGCTTGTTGTCGGTACGCAACGGCAGCTCGGTAAGCGTGGCCACCCCCGAGGCCGTCATGGGAGAGGATCTGCAGCGCCTGGAGGCCGACGTGCTCTCCCGCTTCAGGCGCCACCTCGATGAGGAGCGCGCCGCGCACACCGCGGCACAGCAGCTGCACCTTGCCGCCATCCGACAGATCATGCGCCTTCTGCGGCCGGAGCCGGGACATGCCCCGCCCGCTGGATGAAGAGGTGCGACGCCGCCGCGAGCGGCGGGCGCGGGCGCAGCGCGAGACCCGCTCGATCGGGCAGGATCTGGCCCTGGTGGGTGTCATCGGCTGGACGTTGGTGATTCCGGCGCTCCTCGGCGTCTACGCAGGCCGCGCATTGGATCGTCGTCTCGGCAGCGGATTGTTCTGGACGCTGGGTCTTCTCACCGCCGGCATCGTGGCGGGCTGCCTGCTTGCCTGGCAGAGGTTGAACAAACCGTGACCGCGGCTCATGTCAACATGGCGATTGCGTGGCCCTGCATCGCGCTGTTCGCAGCCGGCGGATTCGCGCTGGGCCTCGCTTACTTCGCTTCGCTGCTCCACAGCATACGCTTCTCGATCGCACGGCAAGCCTGGTCGCAGTACACGCTGTTGGCTCTGGCGCGGATCGCGCCAGCGGGGCTCTTCTTCGCCTTGGCCGCGCGCTGGAGCCTGACGGCGTTGCTGGCGGCGTTTGCAGGGTTTCTCATCGCCCGGCAGATCACGGTGCGCTCGGCACGGAGGACCGCATGACGCAGGGGTCGCCGCTTGCCACCGTCGTCCTCTTCCATGTGGGGCCGGTCGCCGTGACGCGCCCGGTCGTCACGACGTGGGCCATCATGTTGGTATTGACGGCCGCATCCTGGGCGTCGACCCGCCGGCTGGCACTCGTTCCGACGCGCCGCCAGGCCGCTCTGGAGCTTCTCGTCAGCGGCATCCTGAGTCAGATCGAAGACGTCACCCGCGGCGATCCGCGGCCGCTGTTGCCGCTGCTGGGCACGATCTTCATCTTTCTGCTGGCGGCGAACCTATCGGGCATCCTGCCCGGGGTGCAGGCACCGACCGCGCACATCGAGACTCCGGCGGCCCTGGCGCTCATCGTATTTCTGGCGGTGCACGTGTTCGGCGTGCGCGCCCGAGGTTTTCTCGGCTATCTCGGCAGCTTCGCACAGCCGAAGCTCATCATGCTGCCGCTCAATGTCATTTCCGAGATCACGCGCACGTTCTCGCTCATGGTGCGGCTCTTCGGCAACATCATGAGCGGGGAATTCCTGATTGCGCTGGTGCTGGCGATCGCCGGCTTCATCCTGCCGATTCCGCTGATGGCGCTCGAGCTGCTGATCGGAGTGGTGCAGGCCTACATCTTCATGGTGCTGGCCACCGTCTTCATCGGCGCCGCCGCCGGCGGCGAGGCCGGCGGTGGGCCGGCGACGGTCCAATCATAGTTCCGAGAGGTTCTTCCCGTGGACGCAAAGATCATCAGCATCATCGCCGCCGCGGTCGCGGTATCCGTCGGCTCCATTGCGCCCGCGCTGGGGGAGGGGCGCTCCGTGGCAGCGGCGATGGACGCCATCGCGCGCCAGCCGGAGGCCGCGGGGACCATCTCCCGCACGCTTTTCGTGGGCCTGGCCATGATCGAGACCATGGCGATCTACTGTCTGGTGATCGCGCTGATCCTGCTCTTTGCCAATCCCTATACCTGAGCGCTTCATGCATCTCGACTGGTCCACGCTCGCGCTGCAGCTCATCAACTTCGCGATCCTCGTGGGGCTGCTGCAGCACTTCCTCTACCGCCCCGTGCTGCGGGTGATCGATGCGCGGCGGCAGGTGGCCGACTCGCGCTACGCCGAGGCACAGCGTACGGCTGAGACCGCGAGGCAGCAGCTCACCGAGCTGGAGGCCCAGAGGGCGGGTGTTGCGGCCGATCGGGCGGCGGCGCTCGCTGATGCGCGCGAGCAAGCGCAGCACCTCCTCGCGACCCGGCGCGCCGAGGCGGAGCGCGACGCGCGCGCCCTGTTGGATGAGACACGGCAGACATTGGAGCGGGAGCGGCAGAACCTCCTCGCCGAAGCGCGCCGCGCCGCGCTGGATCTCGCGGCGGCGCTGGCAGGCCGGGTGCTGGCTGAAATTCCGGAAGCGCTGCGGTTCGAGGGCTGGCTCGAGCGCATCGACGATCATTTGCGGGCGCTGTCGCCTGATGAGAGGGCCGAGCTGGCGCGGGAGCTGGCAACCGGCGCTCCGCTGCGAGTCGCATACGCAGGACCGCTTCCCGCGGATGCGCAGGAGCGCTGGCGCGCCAGGCTACGGGAGACGCTCGGTCCGGATGTCGCCATTACCTTCGAGACAAACGCGGGTTTGATCGCAGGCGCCGAGCTGCACTTCCCGCACGCAACGCTCAACTTCAGCGTGGACAGCGCCGTCAGCGCACTGCGGGAGGAGGCTGCGCGGCATGACGAGCCTCAGTGAGGCTTTGCAGCAATGGATGGCGCAGAGCAGGGAGCGCATTGGCCGCGCCCCGCTCCATCCACAGCTCACGCGCGTGGGGCGGGTCGTACAGGCGGGTGACGGCGTGGCAACCGTGGAGGGATTGCCGGATACGCGGCTGGACGAGTTGCTCGAGATCGAGGGCGGCGTCATCGCCCAGGCGGTGGACCTCTCCGAAGAACGCATCGGCTGTGTGCTGCTGGGCGATGTGACCGGGGCTGCCGCCGGAAGCCTGGTGAAAGGAACCGGCGATGTGATGCGAGTACCCGTAGGCAACGCGCTTCTGGGACGGGTCGTCGACGCTCTCGGCAGGCCGCTCGATGGCGGGCAGCCGATCGCAGCGGAATCACTCGTGCCGATCGAGCGTGCCGCTCCCGCTATCGTGGATCGCGCGCTGGTCGACAGGCCCCTCGCAACCGGCTTGCTGGTCATCGACGCGACTCTGCCGCTGGGGCGCGGCCAGCGCGAGCTCATCATCGGTGACCGGGCGACGGGTAAGACCGCCATCGCGGTGGACACCATCATCCGCCAGCGCACCAGTGACGTCATTTGTGTTTACGCCGCAATCGGACAGAAGGCGTCTTCCGTGGCGCGTGTCATCGATGCGGTGCATCGTTACGGCGCGCCTGAGCGATGCATCTTCGTGGTCGGCGGGGCGGATGCGGCGCCCGGACTGCAGTGGTACGCGCCCTACGCGGCCTGCAGCATGGCGGAGCATTTCATGGAGGCGGGGCGCGACGTGCTGCTGGTGCTCGACGACCTCACCAAGCATGCCGCGGTGTATCGGGAGATCTCATTGCTCCTGCGCCGGCCCCCCGGCCGGGAGGCTTATCCGGGCGATATCTTCTACATCCACTCGCACCTGCTGGAGCGCGCGGCGAAGCTCGCCCCGGAGCGCGGCGGCGGCTCATTGACCGCGTTACCGATCGCGGAGACGCAGGCGGGCAACCTCAGCGCCTACATCCCCACCAACCTGATCTCGATCACGGACGGACAGATCTATCTCGATCCCCGGCTGTTCCAGGAGAATCAGAAGCCCGCGGTCGATGTGGGCAGGAGTGTCTCGCGCGTCGGCGGCAAGGCGCAGGCCGCCGCCGTCAAGCCGCTCGCGGAGAGCCTGCGGCTGCAGTACGCTCAGTTCCTGGAGCTGGAGGTCTTCACCCGTTTCGGGACGCTCGTCGATGAGCGCACGCGCCGCATCATCGAGCACGGACGGCGCATTCGAGCCGTATTCACGCAGTCTCAGTTCGCCCCGCTCGCGCTCGGCGAGGAAGTCGCCCTGCTTCTCGCCCTGGAGGAGCGCCTGCTCGATGAGATTCCGCTCGAGCGCATCGGCGTGTTCCGTGACCGGCTGCACGACTGGCTCTCGGCGCAGTACGCGGAAGTGCTCGAGCTCGATGACCGCTCGCCGGCCCTGTCGGGGGAAGGCCGAGACCGCCTCAAGGCGGCGCTTGCTGCGCTGGCTCAGGCGATCGCGGCGGAAGCGGCGCCGGCTGCCGCGGGCCAGCCGAAGCCTGGAGCGCCGTAATGCGCCTCGCCGAGATCGAGCGGCACGTCGCGAGCATGGAGGAGTTGCAGCGGATCGTGGGCGCGATGCGCGCCATCGCCGGCATGCGAATGCAGGAGGCGTTGCGGGCGTTGGCGAGCGTACGCGACTACGGGCACGCGCTTGCGGAGGCCGTCGACGATGCGCTCATGATCATGGGCGAGCAGGCTCGCTTTGCCGTAACCCATGGGCCTGAGAGACGGGCCGGTCGCGGCGCGGTAGTGCTGTTCGCAGGCGAGCACGGCTTCGTCGGCGGCTTCAATCAGCGCCTGATGGAGACCCTCGAATCAGACCTGAAACCTACAGATACATTGATGATCGTCGGCACTCGCGGAGCCGCGTTCGCGATGGAACGTGGGCACGTCGCGGCATGCGCACATCCGCTGGCGACCCGCCTCGCGGGCATCACCGAAACCGTCCGCCTCATGGAGGAGGAGCTACTGCCGCGTATTTCGCGCGGGGAAGTCGTGCGCGTTGACGTCATTTTCGGACGTTATGATCATAGCGGTGCGATCACAATCGAGCGCCGCCGGCTCTTTCCGCTGGCGGTTGCGGCTGCGGGCCGCAAAGCGCGCGGCCTGGCACCGCTGCATGACCTGCCCGCAGCGGAGTTGTTGGAGAAGCTGACCGCGGAATACATGTTGGCGCAGCTCACCGAAGCCGCGACGGAGGCGCTGGCCGCCGAGAATGCGGCGCGTTTTGCCGCCATGGAGTCGGCCCGCGACAACGTCGGACACAAGCTTGACATGCTTCGCCTGGATGTTTCCCGCGCGCGCCAGGAAGAGGTCACGACGGAGCTGCTCGACCTCATTACCGGCGTGCAGACCCTGAGGTAGATTCATGTCACGAGACTGGACGGCGAGCCCGATCCACGACCCGCCGGCCACGGATGTCGCGGGCTTCGAGGAGCTGGCGGAGCTCGCCCTCGACGTGCGCTGGTCCTGGAATCACGCCGCGGACCCCCTGTGGAAGCAACTCGATGAGGACACGTGGGAGTTGACGCACAGCCCGTGGGTCGTTCTGCAGGGAGCCGCTCGCGAGCGAATCGGCAAGCTGATGGCGGATTCTGCCTTCCGCGGCACCGTGCAGCGGCTGCTGATGGCGCGGCGCGCCGCCGAACAGGCTCCCGCCTGGTTCCAGCAGAACCACGCCGACTCGCCGCTCACCGGCGTCGCCTACTTCAGCATGGAGTTCATGCTGAGCGAAGGGCTGCCGATTTACTCGGGCGGCCTGGGCAACGTGGCGGGCGATCAGCTCAAGGCGGCGGGCGATCTGGGGGTGCCGGTGATCGGGGTGGGGTTGCTCTACAGCCAAGGCTACTTCCGCCAGGTGATCGACCAGAGCGGCGCGCAGCGGGCCATCTTCCCCTACAACGACCCCAGCCAGCTGCCCGTGACGCCATTGCGCGGCCCGGGGGGAGAATGGCTGCGGTTTCAGCTCAAGCTTCCGGGCCACCCGATCTGGGTGCGGGCATGGCAGGTGCGCGTCGGCCGCTCCAGGCTCTATCTGCTGGACAGCAACGACGCAGCCAACTTCCCGGCTTACCGCGGCATCACCGGCGAGCTCTATGGCGGGGGTGCGGAGATGCGCCTGCAGCAGGAACTGTTGCTCGGCATCGGCGGCTGGCGACTCCTCGGTCATCTCGGCATCCGTCCCGAAGTCTGTCACCTCAACGAGGGGCACGCCGCATTCGCAGTGCTCGAGCGGGCCCGCAGCTTCATGCGCGAGAGCGGCCGGCCTTTCGAGGCCGCGCTGGTCACGACCCGCGCGGGCAATCTCTTCACCACGCATACCGCCGTTGCCGCGGGGTTCGATCGTTTCGAGCCCGATCTGATAGAGCGCTATCTCGGCGTCTATGCGGAGTCGGAGCTCGGCATCAGCCGCCAGGCGCTTCTCGCGCTGGGCCGGCTCGATCCGCGCAATGCCGCCGAGCCTTTCAGCATGGCGCAGCTCGCCCTGCGCGGCAGCGGTGCGGTCAATGGAGTCAGCCGATTGCATGCCGCCGTGAGCCGGCGAATCTTCGCGCCGGCCTTCCCGCGCTGGGCCACCGAGGAGATTCCCGTGGGCCACGTCACCAACGGCGTGCACATGCCTAGCTGGGACTCGGCGCTGGCCGACGAGTTGTGGACGAAGGCCTGTGGCGCCGATCGTTGGCTCGTACCGCTCGAATCGATCGCGCGCGGCATCGAGGCCCTCGGCGATGAGGAGCTGTGGAGCTTCCGCAACGCGAGCCGCGCTGCCTTGGTCGCGCGCGCCCGTGAGCGTCTGGCGCAGCAACTGACCGCATCAGGCGAGGACGCTGGGCTCGTCGAGCAGGCGCGGCATGTCCTCGATCCCAATGTCCTTACCGTCGGATTCGCACGGCGGTTCACCACCTATAAGCGGCCGAACCTCCTGCTGCAGGATCCGCAGCGGCTGCTGCGTTTGCTCACCGATCGGGACCGGCCGCTGCAGCTCGTCATCGCCGGGAAAGCCCATCCGGCCGATGAGCCCGGGCAGGCCTTGATCAGGCAGTGGACGCATTTCATCCGCGGCGCGGAGGTGAGGCCGCACGCCATATTCCTTGCCGACTACGACATGCTGTTGACGGAGCTTCTGGTGCAGGGCGTCGACCTGTGGCTCAACACCCCGCGCCGTCCCTGGGAGGCTTGCGGCACGAGCGGAATGAAAGCTCTGGTCAACGGCGCCGTCAACCTCTCGGAGCTCGACGGCTGGTGGGCGGAGGCCTACGCGCCGGAAGTGGGCTGGGCGTTGGGCGATGGCCGGGAACACGCGGATGAGGCTGTCTGGGACGCAGAGGAAGCGGATGCGCTCTATTCGCTGCTCGAGCGGGAGGTCGTGCCGCAATTCTACGAGCGGGACCCGAACAGGATACCGCGCGCGTGGGTTGCGCGGATGCGCCGGAGCATGGCGCGCCTGACGCCGCAGTACTCCAGCGCCCGCAGCGTGCGGGAATACGTGGAACGGCACTATCAGCCTGCCGCTGTCCGCTATCTCGACCGCTCCGCGGCGCGAGGCGAGAAGGGCGGCCGGATCGCCGACTGGCTGGAGCATATGGAGAGGGGTTGGCCGGACGTCAGTTTCGGTCCCGTGAGAGTCCAGACCGGAGCGGGGCAGCATCGGTTCGAGATTCCATTGCACCTCGGCAGGCTGGACCCTGCTTCCGTGCGTGTCGAGCTTTGCGCCGATGCGCAGGGTGACGGCGACCCGGAAAGGCATCCGGCCATCTGCGTGGGTGTGGAGGGCGATGGGGCGGCCTATCACCTCTACGCCGCGGAGATTCCTGCGACGCGTCCTGCGGAGCACTATACGGCACGCGCGTTGCCGCATCGCGACGGGGTACAGGTGCCCCTCGAGTGCCGCCGGATCCTCTGGCAGCGGTAAGCCGGATGAGTTGCCGCATCTCATGACCGAATCCCTGCCTCAAGCCTTCCGCGGGCTCCTCGAGCCCCAGGCCTATCCTCATGAAATCGACGCGGTCGAGCTGGTCACGACGCACATCTCCTGGGTGCTGCTCGCCGGCGAGTACGCCTACAAGATCAAGCGGCCGGTCCGCTACGCGTTCATCGATCTCACCTCTCCGCAGCGCCGGCGGTTTCTTTGCGAGGAGGAGCTGCGTCTCAACCGCCGCTTCGCGCCCGAGCTCTACATCGACGTCTGCAGGATCGTTGCCGCGGGCGGCGCGGCGCGGTTTGAGGCCGTGGGCCCGGCGCGCGCAGGCTCAGGCTCCGACGAAGAGGGGGTTCTCGACTACGCCGTGCGGATGCGCCGGTTTTCGCGTGCCGAGGAGCTCGATCGACTGCTCGATGGGGAGCGCATCGAGCCGCATGAGCTCGAGATGTTTGGCCGCGAGCTGGCGCAGCTGCATGCCCTGCTTCCCGCCGCACCGGCCGCTGAGGTCTGGGGCACGGCGGAAGTCGTCTGGGCGCAGATCCTGCGGAATCTCCTCGAGTGCGCGGATGCCGCAGCAGTGTTCGGATCGCGTCGGGAGATCATGGCGCTGCGCCATCCGCTGCAGGCGAAGCTCGCGGCCTCTGAATCATCGCTGGCCGCCCGGCGAGAAGACGGCAGGATCCGCGAGTGCCACGGTGACCTGCACAGCCGCAACATCGTGCGCTTGCGCGGCCGCCTGGTGGCGTTCGACTGCCTCGAGTACGAGCCGGCGATGCGCTGGATCGATACGGCCGATGAGATCGCCTTTCTCACGAGCGATCTGCAAGCGCGCGCTCGCCCATTGCATGCTCACGCCTTTCGCGGCGGTTATCTCACCGAGAGCGGCGACTATCAAGCCTGCCGGGTGCTCCACCTCTATGAGGCCCATCGTGCTCTGGTGCGAGCCAAGGTCGCGGCACTGTCCGTCGTTCGACAGGCCGAATCCGGCGCGAGCGATGGTTTGCGAGAGGAGCACTCCCGGCTCGTCAGGTTCGCGGCCGGCGCGCTCTCGCCGAAGACGCCGAGGCTGCTTTTGATGAGCGGTCTGTCCGGCTCCGGCAAGACCTGGCTCGCGCGCCAGATCGCCGGGCGGCTGTCGGCGGTGCACATCCGCTCCGACGTCGAGCGCAAAAGGCTCGCGGGTCTGCGCGAGCACGCACAGTCACATTCGCGGTTGGGTGGGGATCTCTATACGGCTGAAGCCAGCGCCATCGTCTACGAGGATCTTGCGCACGCGGCGGACGACGTATTGAGCGGGGACATCCCCGTGATCGTCGATGCAACATTCCTCGAGCGCGCGCAGCGGGCGCGCTTCGCCCAGCTTGCTGTGGCCCACGGCGTGCCGCTTCACCTCCTGGTGTGCGAAGCGCCCGAATCGGTGCTGCGAGCCGGATAGGACGCGATTCCTCGGAAGCCGACCTCGATGTGCTGGCCTGGCAGACTTCGCGGGCCGAGCCGCCGACACCCGGCGAGGGGATCGACGTCATTCATGTAGATACCGTGAGGCCCGATGCCGTCGACCTGGCCCTGCGCAGGGTCGGTGCCGCTGCGGGCGCGCGGTCGGGTCAGGTCTGAGGGGTCGGCGCCAGCTCCGGCTCGACGTCCATCACCATCCGGACGAGCTCCGCGAGTGAGGAAGCGCCGCTCTTCTCCATGACCCGCGCACGGTGAATCTCGACCGTGCGCTGACTGACGCCGAGCTCGTGAGCCATGATCTTGTTCGGCTTGCCGCGCGCCATCAGTCCCAGGACTTCCCGCTCCCGCGGCGTCAGCGTCTCGAGGCGTGCGCGTATGGCCTTGTGCTCCTCCAGCGCGGCGCGCGCCTTACTGTCCTTGGCGAGGGCGCGCCGGACGCGCTCGATCAGGTCCTCGTCCCGGAATGGCTTCTGCAGGAAGTCGTGCGCGCCGTGCTGCATGGCCTCCACCGCCATCGGAATGTCGCCGTGCCCGGTGATGAAGATCACCGGGATGACCGCGCCGCGGAGGTTCAACTCCTGTTGCAGCTCGAGGCCGCTCATCCCGGGCATGCGCACGTCGAGCACGAGGCACCCCGGCTGAGCGGGATCGTACGCCGAGAGGAACTCCGGGGCCGAGCCGAACGCCCGGCTCTCCAGGCCCGCGGCGCGCAACAGAAAGCGCAGCGAGCCGCGCACCGACTCGTCGTCATCGACGATGAATACCGTCGGGGGAGTTTTCTTCGTGGTCACGGGCAGGCGCCTCGAGAGAGCTGCGACTCGGGTTGGCGCAATCATCCGGGTGCGGGCGAGGCGCTGTCAACCGAGGGCATGTATGGATTTATACGCATGGCACGGCCGGCCCGGCTTCCCTAGGCTGCCGCGGGCAGGAGTCAGATGAGCAGCCGCAACCTCGAGCATCTTTTCAACCCCCGCTCGGTGGCGGTCATCGGCGCCTCCGATCGCCCGCACACCGTCGGCGCCACCGTCATGCGAAACCTGCTGCGGGGCGGATTCAGCGGGCCCATCTGGCCGGTGAATCTCCGGCACCCCGCGATCGCCGGGCGTGAGGCTTATCCGACCGTCGAGAGCCTGCCGGAGGCGCCCGATCTCGCAGTGATCTGCACACCCGCGGCGAGCGTGCCGTCCCTCATCGAAGCGCTCGGCGCACGCGGCACGCGTGCCGCGGTCGTGATCAGCTCCGGCCTCGAGCAGGCGGCACCCGGCGGCGGGACGCTCGCCGCCGCGATGTTGCGGGCCGCCGGGCCGTACCAACTGCGCATCCTGGGTCCCAACTGCATCGGTCTGCTGGTGCCCGGCATCGGCCTCGATGCCAGCTTCGCGCACGTCGGCGCGAGCGCGGGCAGTCTGGCTTTCGTGGCGCAGTCCGGAGCGCTCACCACGGCGCTCCTCGATTGGGCCCGGGGCCGGCGCGTGGGCTTTTCCCATTTCGTCTCCCTGGGCAACGCTGCCGACATCGATTTCGGCGATCTTCTCGATTACCTGGGCCGCGACTCCGCAACACGCGCCGTCCTGCTCTACGTCGAATCGATCTCTGCCGCCCGTAAGTTCATGTCGGCCGCACGCGCCACCGCTCGCGCCAAGCCTGTGATCGTCGTCAAGTCAGGCCGTACTGCAGCCTCCGCCCGCGCCGCGCAATCGCATAGCGGTGCGCTTGCCGGCTCGGACGCCGTTTACGACGCCGCCTTCAGTCGGGCCGGCATCCTGCGCGTGGATACGCTACGGGAGCTGTTCGACGCCGCTGAGGTCCTGTCACGCTGGCGCAGCTACGGCGGGCCGCGGCTGGCCATCGTCACCAACGGCGGCGGCCCCGCGGTGCTGGCGACCGATGCGCTCATCCGCCACGGGGGCGAGCTGGCCGAGCTCTGCGCGGAGTCGGTGCGCAGGTTGGCGCTGGCCGTGCCCGCCGCTCCGAGCCGGACAAATCCTCTCGACCTCGGCGGCGATGCGCGCGCCGAGCGCTATCTGGCTGCGCTGGAGGTCGTGCTGGAGGATCCGGGCGTCGATGCCTTGCTCCTCATGCACGCACCTACCGCGGTCGCTTCCGTGGGCGAGATTGCGAGGGCCTGCACGCCGCGGCTGGCCCGTGCCGCTCGTCCGGCGCTCGCGTGCTGGCTGGGGGCAGGGGCCAACTCCGGCGGCAGCGTCGTACCGGAAGCTTCCACACTGCCGTCGTATCCCACACCGGAAGAGGCGGTTGGCGCATTCCAGCACGTGGTGCGTTACCATCAGTCGCAGAGCCTGCTCCTGGAGGTGCCGGCAGCCACCCCCGAGCCGGACAGGCCCGATATCCGCATGGCGCGTGCAACGGTCGCGCGTGCCTTGGCTGACGGGCGCAATGTCCTCACCGAGCCGGAATCGAAGACCGTCCTGGCGGCCTACGGCATCCCGGTCGTCGAGACGCGCATCGCGCACGAAGTGCAGGACCTTGCAGCGGCGGCACGGGACATCGGCTATCCGGTCGCACTCAAGATTCTCTCGCCCGACATCACCCACAAGTCCGATGTCGGCGGCGTCTGTCTCAACATCGAGTCGGCCGAGGAACTCGAGCATGCGGCGGCAGCGATGCTGTTGCGATGCCGGGAGAGCTCGCCCCGGGCGCGCATCGAAGGCTTCACCGTTCAGAAGATGATCCGGCGCGGCGGTGCGCACGAGCTGCTTGCCGGCATTGCCGTAGACCCCACGTTCGGCCCGACGATCGTATTCGGTGCGGGCGGTACGGCGGTCGAGGTGATCGCCGACCGCGCGCTCGCGTTGCCGCCGCTCAATGCGCGGTTGGCGCGCGAGCTCGTTGTCAGAACGCGTATCCATCGGCTGCTGCAGGGTTATCGCGGTCACCCGCCCGCGGACGTGGCCGCAATCGAGCGTGCGCTGGTCAGTCTCTCGCACCTCGCGGCGGACCTGCCCGAGATCGTCGAGCTCGATGTCAACCCGTTGCTGGCCGACGAGCACGGTGTGATCGCGCTGGATGCGCGGATACGAGTCGAGCGCGCCGCCTCGCAGGGCAGCGATCGCTTTGCGATCCGCCCCTATCCGCAGGAGCTCGAAGAGCTGCTGGAGCTCGATGGCCGATCGCTTCGCCTGCGGCCCATCCGGCCGGAGGACTTCGAGCAGCACAAGCGCTTCCTGTCGCGATGCTCGCCCGAGGATCTGCACGCGCGCTTCCTCTCGACCTTTCGCGAGCTGCCGGATGCCGACATCGCCCGTCTGACGCAAATCGACTACGACCGAGAGATGGCGCTCGTCGCGGAGCAGGCAGGCCAGTCGGGCACCGCGGAGACGCTCGCGGTCGCGCGGGTATCGACGGACCCCGACAATGTCGAGGCGGAATTCGCCATCCTGGTGCGCTCGGATGTGAAGCGCCACGGTCTGGGAAGCCTCCTGCTCGGCAAGCTCATCGCCTACTGCCGCGGGCGTGGCACGATCCGCTTGAAGAGCAACGTTCTGAGCAGCAATGCGGGCATGCTCGGCCTGGGCGCCGGGCTGGGATTCAGGGCGCGGCTCGCCGAGCGCGGAATCATGGACATGAGCCTCGAGCTGCAGCCCGCACAGGCAGGCATCGTCGCGAAAGCGTGATGCGGACGCGAAGCCGCCTGCGCGTCAGCGCCGCGCGATCGTCGGGCTCGCATTCCACCAGCCTCCCCCCAGCGCCACATACAGCGCGACGGTATCCTGATACCGTTGGGCCGCCGCCTCGAGATCATTGATCGCGGCTTGATGGTATTGGGCGTCCGCGCCGAGCACATCGAGATAAGTCACGAGTCCCGCCGCATAGTTGGTTTGCACCAGGTGCAGCGCCTGCTTCGCCGTCCGCAGGGCCTCGTCTTCGGCGTGTAGAGCAGCGGCGTCGTGATCCAAAGCGCGCAGCGTGTCGGTAACCTGCTCGAAAGCGGTCAGCACGGTCTGGCGATACAGCGCGGCGGTCTGCCGGTAGGTCTCCTGCGCCGCCTTGCGCTGATACCAGAGCGTTCCCCCTTCGAAGAGCGGCGCGGTGACGTCGCCGCCAAAGCTCCAGGCCCGGCCTTTCGCGGCGAAGAGCTGATTCGCTTCGAGGCTGTTTGCAGAGTACGTGCCGTCCAGCATCACACTCGGCAACATCGCTGCCGTTGCCACGCCGACGTTGGCGCTCGCCACGTGAACTGCCGCCTCGGCGAGCAGGACATCCGGGCGCTGGCCCACGAGGGAGGAGGGGAGACTCACGGGCAGGTTGCCCGGTAGCTTCAGCTGCTCCAACGAGATCCGCGGCGGGCTCCAGGCCGCGGCGGTCTGACCGACGAGCGCCGCGAGCAGGTCTCCCGCCTGATCGAGCTTCTGTCCGAGCTGAGGAATGGTTGCCTCATAGGTGGCGAGCTGGCTCTGCAGGCTGAGAACGTTGGAGTAGGGTTGCGTCCCCGCCCTATACTGCACCCGTGCCAGTCTGACCTGCTCGCGCTGCAATCCGATCAGCTGCTGCGTCGCCTCGATCTCGGCGCCATAGGCCGCTCGCGCGATCACGGTGTTTACCACGTTCGCAAGAAGCGTTACGTAGGCCGCCCGCTCCGCCGCCCGCTGCTCGTCGACTCCGGCGCCGAGCGCTTCGAGCTGCCGCCGTTCGCCGCCGAAGACATCGAGCGCATAGCTGGCGGAGGCCGACAGGGTGAAGAGGTTGAAGACATTCCCTCCGGCAGGATTCTCGCCGAGCGTCAGCAGCGTGGTCCGCTCTCGCGTGCCCCGGGCGTCGGCCTGCGCCTGCGGAAAGAAGATGCCGTAACCCGCCCGCAGATTGTCCTCGCTGGCGCTCAGACTGGCCTGGGCGGCGGTCAAACCGGGATTTGCCGCGAGCGCCTCGGCAATCACGTCTTCGAGCTGACGACTCCCGAACAGCCGCCACCAGTCGCCGGCGACCTGCGCACCGGGAGTGAGCTGCTGAGCGACCCCTTGCGCCGCGACGGTCGTGCGCGCGTCCCCGCCAGGGAGATAGTGCGTAGCACGGGGTTCTGCGGGACGTACGAAATCGGGACCCACCGCGCAGCCCGTGAGAACGACGCAGAGCGCCCCGGCGAGCGAGCAAGCGCGCAGGCGGCTGCCGGCCCGATCAGCGCGCGCGGACATAGACATCCACCAGCTCTCCCGGATAGACGTGCAGCTCGGGCGGAGCATCGAAGCCGAAGATGACCGGCAGCACGCGCACGTCGACCAGCTCCTGGCGCTGATCGGAGAGCTCGATCTTCGGCGAGATGTAGGGCTGTATGCGCATGAATCTCAGCGGCACGCTCTCGTTGGTTCCGCGGATGAACATCTCTCCCTGCATGTACGCCGGATCAGGCAGCTCGTGCACGAGGATCTCATCGACATAGGCCCGCACTTCCAGATGACCCGCCGCCGTCGCCATGATGATCAGCGGCTCGAAGCCCTCCGTATATTCGTTGTATGCGCCTTGCGGTGAGACGTAGCTGCCTGCCGTCGCCTGCACGGCGAGCACCACCCCGTCGCACGGAGCCCGAATCGCGTATTTCGCCAGAAGCGCCGCCGCGGACCGGTACGATTGCGACAGCGCTAGGTAGGTCCGCTGCTGGTTCTGAATGTCGTACACCCAGGCTCCTGCGCGGGTGAGCGCATACTGCTTGTCGGACACCAGGAAGCTGGTGGCGGCGATGCGTTCGGCGTTGAGCGCGTTGTCGAGATCGTTGCGGCTGACCGACTTCGGGTCCATCTCGTAGGAGTGATGCTCCTTTTCGAGCTGCTCGCGGGCATTCCTCAGGGTCGCGCGCGCGTTTTC
>Ga0335072_10007788_pt1 | contig 15589 bp, 13 predicted proteins | sample Lox_Sample_21_FD_206725 | JGI IMG/M metagenome (GOLD analysis project Ga0335072, IMG submission 206725) | Soil microbial communities from Loxahatchee National Wildlife Refuge, Florida, United States - Lox_Sample_2.1 | ecosystem: Environmental > Terrestrial > Soil > Wetlands | place: USA... | reverse complement strand
GCCTTCACGAGGTGCCCCGGGCCGACCGGATCGGCGGGCAGCCGGTCCGGGATGGCCACGACCAGCGCATACCCGCCCGTGCCAAGGCCCAGGTCCAGGGCCGTGGTGTTGAGCAGGACTCGATCGCCCGGCTGCGGCATGCCGGTCAGCCGGGGATAGGCGAGCGCCCGCACGGTCTGGCCGGAGACTGTCACGCTGAGCTCCTGGGCGCCCGGCCACGACGGGCCGAGCGCGGAAACTTCGCCACTACGCCACCTGATCACTCCGGCAGGGTAGCGTCGGTCGGGAGAAAGGATGTGGATGTCCAGGCGGAAGACGGAGCGGCTGCTAAGCCTCGTGGTCTGCCTGCTCTCTGCGCGCAGGTACCTGACCGCTGCCCAGATCAGGGAGGCCGTGCCGGGTTACCCGGCCTCTTTCGACGCGTTTAAGCGGATGTTCGAGCGGGACAAGGACGAGCTGCGCGAGCTCGGCATCCCGCTGGAGACCGGGACGAACGGGCCCGGTGACGAGGAAGCCGGTTACCGGATCTCACAGCAAGCCTACGAGCTGCCGGAGATCACGCTGGAGCCCGATGAGGTGGCGGTGCTCGGACTCGCGGCGCGGGTCTGGCGCCGCGCTGAACTGGCCGGAGCGGCTGAAGGCGCGCTGCTGAAGCTGCGTGCGGCCGGGATCGATGCCGAGGACCTGACCCAGCCGGGGATCGAGCCGCGGGTGCACACCCCGGAGGCAGCGTTCGGGCCGCTGTGGGAGGCCGTCAGGGACCAGCGCCCCGTCTCCTTCGGCTACCGGGCCGCCGGTCGCAGCACCGCGCAGCGCCGCTGTCTGGAGCCGTGGGGCGTGGTCAACCGGCGGGGGCGCTGGTACGTGGCAGGCCTGGACACCGATCGCCGCGCCGAGCGGGTATTCCGGCTGAGCCGCATCGAGGGCCAGGTGACGTTCACCGGTCCGGCCGGGACTGTCGTGGTGCCGCCGGGCACAGACGTGCGGGCCGCTGTCCGGGACTGGGATGCCGAGACGCCGGTGCCGCGAACCTGCCTGCTGAGGATCCGGTCCGGGGCAGGCTACGGACTGCGGCGGCACGCGGTCAGCGTCGCGCCGGACCAGGAGCCCGGGTGGGATGTCGCCGAGCTGACCTTCACTGACAGCGGCTGGTGGAGCGAGCATCTGGCTTCCTTCGGCGCCGACGTCGTAGTGCTCGAGCCCACCGACTTGCGTGACGCGGTGATCGGACGGCTGAAGGGGGTACTGGCGTGACGGCAGATGCCCCGGCCAGGTCGGGCCAGCCGGCAAAGAGCGGCGGGCCGGCCGGCACCGCTACTGAGCGGCTGCAGCGGCTGCTTGCGCTGGTGCCGTACGTGGTGAGCCGGAACGTGGTCGGGATGGCTGAGACCGCGGCCGCGTTCGGCGTGACCGAGCGCGACCTGGTGGATGACCTGAACCTGCTGTGGTGCGTCGAGCTGCGCTCGCCGGACCCGTACTGCCCGATCGACCTGTCGTACGAGGGCGGCGAGATCGTCGTCAGCGAGGCCGAGGCCATCGGCAGGCCGCTGCGGCTTGGCGTCGACGAGGCCTGCGCACTGCTGATCGCGCTGCGGATGCTGGCCGAGCTGCCGAGCATCGGCGACGGCACCGCGCTGAGCCGCACCATCGCCAAGCTCGAGTCGGCGGCAGGCAGTGCCGCCGGGCCAAGCGCCCAGGTCGCCGTCCAGATGGATGACGCCGCGGGCCGGTCGGCCGCGGCCCAGTCGGCCGCGGCCCAGGTGGCGGACGCGCTCAACCGCGGCAAGCGGCTGCACATCTCCTACTACGTCCCTGGCCGTGACGAGGCGACCGAGCGGGACGTCGATCCGATGCGCCTGCTCGTCGTGGAGGGCCGTAGCTACCTGGAAGGCTGGTGCCGCCGGGCCGAGGACGTCCGGCTGTTCCGGCTGGATCGCGTCCTGGCCATCGAGGTCCTGGACGTGGCCAAGGAGGTGCCCGCCTCTGCCAAGGAAGTGGACGTCGACCGCGGGCTGTTCCGGCCGTCGCCGCAGGACGTGCAGGTGGTCTTTGAGCTAGCCGCCGCCGGGCGCTGGGTGGCGGAGTACTACCCCTGTGAGGAGGTCACGGAGCTAGGGGACGGGCGCCTCAGGATCCGGCTGCGCACGCCTGATACCCAGTGGGTGCGGAGGCTAGCGCTCAGGCTTGGCGAGGATGGCCGTCTGGTGTCGCCGCCTGACCTGGCCGAGCAGGTCATTGCCGACGCTACGGAGGCTCTCGGTCACTATGCGTGAGTCGTCATGCTGTGTCACGGGTCACCGCGTGACGCCAGTCACAATGCGTAATCAAGCCAGAGTGAAATATCATGTTAACGCGCCGGTCATCGACTGGCGGCAGCTCGGTTACGTACAGTCGCTTGCATAGAGGGCGCGTGTAGACTCCCGGTAAGGTGGCTAGGCCCAGGCTCAGCTGAATGGGGAAGACTCAATGTTCGATCCGAGTGCGCCGCACATCATCATTCTGCTGGTCGTTGTCCTGCTGTTGTTCGGGTCACGACGGCTACCCGGAGCGGCCAGGTCTCTTGGCCAGTCCATGCATATCTTCAAGCGGTCGGTGCAGGGCATGGAGCCCGAGGACCCGAACAGCGCAGCGAACCCGTCCGGCCAGCCTTTCAGTAGCACCCTGCCGCCAGCTTTCCCGGCTGTCGCGCCGCCTGCCGCCGCGCCAGCTCAGGACGCGACCCAGCAGCAGCTGCTCGACCTGCAGCGCCAGGTAGCTGACCTGCAGCGGCAGTCAGCGTCGTCCGGCAACGGGCAGGCCGCCGAGACTCAGACGTCGCAGCCCTTCTAGCTGCGAGTCCAGCCGAGGGGGCCATGGACGTCGGACTGAGCCCCGAGGACCGTCATCCGGATCTCGGGCTGGGACACCGGTCTAATCCGGACGCCCGGATGCCGCTCATGGAGCACATCCGGGAGCTGAGGAACCGGGTCGTCAAGATCGCCGTTGTCGTCGCGATCGGCTCGGTGATCGGCTGGCTCGTCTACCCGCACGTCTGGCACTTCATCGAGCAGCCGTTCTGCCGGCTGCCTCTCAAGTCCCGCTCAATACCGGGTGAGTACCACTCAGGCAGCTGCCACCAGCAACTGATCGTGAACGGCATATTCGACGCGTTCTTCCTCAAGCTGCAGATCTCGATCGCGGTCGGCGTAATCATCGCCGCGCCGGTCTGGCTGTATCAGTTCTGGGCGTTCATTGCGCCCGGCCTGTACCGGCGGGAACGGCGCTGGGCCTACTACTTCGTGGGTGCCGCCGTTCCGCTTTTCCTCATCGGCGGGACGATCGCATACTTCGCGATGACCAGGGGACTGCGGTTCCTGCTGAGCATGGTGCCGTCCGGCGTCACGCCGCTGATTACCATCACCACCTACCTGAGCTACGCCGAGGCGATGCTCGCCATCTTCGCGATCGCGTTCGAGCTGCCGCTCGTCTTCGTGCTGCTGAACCTGGCGGGAATACTCACGCACCAGCGCTTCCGGAAGTGGCGCCGGATGATCATCTTCGGGGTCTTCGCGTTCGCGGCGATCTTCACGCCTAGCCCCGACCCCTTGAGCATGCTGCTGCTTGCCGTGCCCTGCCTGGTCTTCGTCGAGGCCGCAGAGGTCTTCGCCTGGATCCATGACCGGCGCAAGGCCCGCTTCGGCAGCCTGGAGTTCCCTGGCCTGAGCCAGGACGAGGTCAGTCAGTACGGCCTCGACAAGCCGCTGGGCGAGCAGACCGGCGCCGACACGTCACCTCGGAACTAGGGATCGCGCCCGGCTCCGAGGCGCCCGGCACCGGCAATCGTGACGCCTAGCGTGCCCTTTAAGCACAACGTGACGCTTAACGTTAGTTTCACGCCCTGTATATACCTTTTGCGCCCACTTAAGCGTCACGCTAGAGCTAGAAGCGTCACGATGACGCTGGAAGGGTCACGGCGGGGCTGGACCGGAGGGTGGGCGAGGGGCTCGCGACGACGAAGAAAGTCTCTTTATCCCTTTTGCGCTTAGCGCCTCGCAGGTCGCAGCGCTCCGGCGGAGCCTCGCGCTGTGGAGTGACTGCTTGACGTCTTCACCGTAGGCTCTGATCCAAGGGTCGCTCATGGCCTCCCGCGAGGCAGAGGGAGGACCGCAGAGATGTCCGCAGAAGCCTGCTATCTGGGCGAGTACTACGCCGCACGGGCCGCCGAGTACGACGCGGTCTACCGGAAGCCGGAGCGGCAGGATGACCTGGCCCGGCTTCGCGAGCTGCTGCCGCCACTGGTCGCGGGCAAGCGGCTGCTGGAGGTCGCGGCCGGAACTGGCTACTGGACGCAGGTCCTGGCCACCACTGCAGCGGAAATCACGGCCACGGACCTCAATGCCGAGACGATTGCCATCGCGACCCAGCGCAGCTACGGCCCGGCCCGCGTGAGCATGCAGACCGCCGACGCCTACCGGCTGGACACCGTGCACGGAGACTTCGACCTGGTGTTCTGCGGATTCTGGTGGTCGCACATCCTGCGCGCCGACATCCCGCGCTTCCTGGCCGGCGTTCGCGAGCGCACTGGACCGGGCACCGGCCTGCTCCTCCTCGACAACCGCTACGTGCCGGGCAGCAGCCTTCCGGTCACCAGGACAGGGCCCGGCGGCGACACCTACCAGCAGCGCGAGCTGGCCGATGGCCGGAGCTACGAGGTGCTGAAGAACTTCCCTGACCGGCCGCAGGTCGAGGCCGACCTCGCCGGGGTCGCCGTCAGCCTGACCTGGACTGAACTGGAGTATTACTGGCTGGCGGGGTGCGTGCTGGCCTGAGCGCAGCGTCCCTTGACACGCTGCCAGGGCGGTGGCATGCCGCCACCTAGCGGGGATCCGCTTACTCTTGGGCCATGAGCACGCAGGCCAGCCAGCGTGACGAGACGACTGACCGGCCCGGTCTCGCGGCGTTCCGGCGACTTTATGACTTTGATTTTGACCCGTTCCAGGTCGACGCCTGCGCCGCGCTCGAAGGCGGCCACGGCGTGCTGGTCGCAGCGCCGACCGGATCCGGGAAGACGGTCGTCGGCGAGTTCGCCGTGCACCTGGCTCTCGCCGGGGGCCGTAAGTGCTTCTACACCACGCCGATCAAGGCGCTGTCCAACCAGAAGTACACCGACCTGGTGGCCCGCTACGGAGCGGAGAAGGTCGGCCTGCTCACCGGCGACAACAGCATCAACGGCGAGGCGCCCGTCGTCGTCATGACGACCGAGGTGCTGCGGAACATGCTGTACGCCGGCTCGCTGACCTTGGCCGGACTCGGCTACGTCGTGCTCGACGAGGTGCACTACCTGGCCGACCGGCTGCGCGGCGCGGTCTGGGAGGAAGTGATCATCCAGCTTCCGGAGTCGGTGCAGGTGGTGGCACTGTCGGCCACGGTCAGCAACGCGGAGGAGTTTGGCGACTGGCTGGAGCAAGTGCGCGGCGGCACCACCGTGATCGTGGACGAGGACAGGCCGGTGCCGCTCTGGCAGCACATGCTCGCGGGCCGACGGCTTTACGACCTTTTTTCCCGGAACGGGGCCGTCAACCCTGAGCTTCGCCGCCTTGCGCAGCGTGATCTGACCGCGGAACGGAACGGGTACCGGCGGCCCGGCCGAGCGTCAGGTGGCCGTGGTACTGGAGGCCGGCCGGTCCGGTACCGGCCGCCCGGCCGGCCGGAGGTGATCGAGCGGCTGGACGCCGAGGGGCTGCTGCCCGCGATTACCTTCATCTTCAGCCGGGCTGGCTGCGATGCCGCGGTGCAGCAGTGCCTGGCTGCCGGACTGCGGCTGACCACGCCGGAGGAGTCGGCCGAGATCGCCAGGATCGTCGCGGCCAGGACCGAGGGGCTGGCCGACGAGGACAGGGCCGTGCTCGGGTATGCCGACTGGCTGACCGGGCTGCGCCGGGGGATCGCGGCGCATCACGCCGGCCTGCTGCCGACGTTCAAGGAAGTCGTGGAGGAGCTGTTCGCGGCCGGGCTGATCCGGGCCGTGTTCGCGACCGAGACCCTGGCACTCGGCGTCAACATGCCGGCCAGGACCGTCGTGATCGAGAAGCTGGACAAGTGGAACGGCGAGCACCACGCTGACCTGACCGCGGGGGAGTACACCCAGCTCACCGGCCGGGCCGGCCGGCGCGGCATCGACATCGAGGGGCACGCGGTGGTGCTCTGGCAGCCCGGTCTTGATCCGCAGGCCGTCGGCGGCCTGGCCGGCACGCGGACGTATCCGCTGACCTCAAGCTTCCGGCCGACGTACAACATGGCGGTCAACCTGGTTGCGCAGGTCGGCCGGGCGCGCGCGGCCCGGCTGCTCGAGTCGTCGTTCGCCCAGTTCCAGGCCGATCGCGGCGTTGTGGGGCTCGCCCAGCAGGCGGCCAAGCTGCGGGAGCAGATCGCTGGCCTCGCGGTCAGCTGCGAGCTGGGCGACATCGCCAGCTACGACGAGATCCGCCGTGAGCTGGGCGAGCTTGAGCGGGACGAATCACGGCAGCGGTCGGCCGCCAGGCGCGCGGCCGCTGCGGCGTCGCTGGAGAAGCTCAGGCCCGGTGACATCATCGACGTCCCAGGCGGCCGGCACGAGGGCGTGGCGGTCGTGCTCCAGCCGGGCGGCGCCGGCGACGGGCGCCCGCTGCCGCTCGTGCTCACCGCGAACCGGCAGGTGAAACGGCTGTCTGTGGCCGACTTCCCGGTCCCGGTCAGCCCGATCGAGCGGATCAGGATCCCGCCGTCGTTCACTCCCAGGTCGCCGGCTGCCCGCCGGGATCTGGCCTCGACGGTGCGCAACCGGCTGGCGGGGCGCGAGCTGCCGGACCGGGAGCGCGGCGCCGGGCGGAGCGAGCCCTCAGCGGCTGCCATCGAGGCCCTGCGCCGCCGGCTGCGGAAGCATTCCTGTCACGGCTGCCCTGACATGCAGCTGCACCTGCGGGACCTGGCCCGCCGGGCACGGCTCGAGCGGGAGGCCGAGGCGCTGGAGCAGCGGGTCTCCGGGCGCTCGCACGTGCTAGCGCGCACGTTCGGCCGCGTCTGCGCGGTGCTGGAGCAGCTGGACTACATGGAAGGCGACGAGGTCACACGGGACGGAAGCCGGCTGGCCGCGCTGTACACCGAGCTCGACCTTCTTGCTGCCGAATGCCTGCGCCGCGGCACCTGGACCGGGCTCGGCCCGGCCGATCTGGCCGCCTGCGTGTCGGCGCTGACGTTCGAGTCGCGACGGCCTGATGATGCCGCGCCAGTGCGGCTGCCACATGGCCGCGCCCGCGAGGTGCTCGCCGAGATGACCAGCCTGTGGGGCGAGCTAGCCGCGGTCGAGGACGCCCAGCACCTGTCGTTCCTGCGGGAGCCGGACCTGAGCTTTGCCTGGACCGTGCACTCCTGGGCCCGCGGCACGAGCCTGGAGAAGCTGGTCGGTCCCGACCTGACCGCGGGTGATTTCGTCCGCGCCATGAAGCAGCTCATCGACCTGCTGGGCCAGGTCGCGGTCGCCGATGCCGGGGGAGAGCTCGGCACGACCGCGCGGGCCGCCGTCGGCTTGCTGCACCGCGGCGTCGTGGCGTACTCGTCTGTCGGCTGACGGGACCGAGCGGGAACTGCGCGCCGAGCGGCGCCGCCCCGAGCAATTGCCGCTTGACCTGCCTGATAACACAGGCATAGCATTGTGATATCAATTTCTCGCGAGGCGAGCCGGACTGCGGCACGCGCGGCCTGGCCCGCCGGTAGTGAATCAGCGGATGGCGGTGCTTGGGGATGAAGCGATGAGGTGCTTAATCAAGCGGTCCGCAGCGGCCGGCCTGACCGTAGTCGTCGTGGCTGGCCTGGCTGCCAGCGGCTGTACGACAACCAGTCCGAGTACGACGAGCGCGTCGAACTGCTCCAGCAAGAGCTCGGCCGCAGGGGCGCCGAGCAACGTGACCGCTCCGCCGAGCAGCACGTCCGCGGTCGCGGCCGGCTGGACGCTGCCGGGCGCGAACCTGCAGAACACCCGCGACGTGGCGAGCCCGATCACGAGCTCTAATGTCGCCCGGCTAGGCGTGGCGTGGTGCGTGCCGGTCGAGTCGACGGGCGGAGCTAAGTCCGCCGGGGTCAGCGACGGCTTCTCGACCACGCCGGTGGTCGTTAACGGCGTGGCGTACGCGCAGGACATGGAGTCGAACGTGATGGCGATCAAGCTGGCCACCGGGAAGGTCCTGTGGACGCACAACTACAGCTCACCCAATGGCGGGCCGGACGGTGTCAACGTGGTGAACGGCGTTGTCTACGCGGCGACGAACCACGCTGCTGTGGCCCTGGACGCTGCTACCGGTAAGCAGCTGTGGAGCCGGACGCTGATCGGCAACGACCATGAGGGCATCGACATGGCCCCTGGCTATAACGACGGGACTGTGTACGTCTCGACGGTGCCGGTCAACCCGACCGTCGGCGAGTATCTCGGCGGTGGCAAGGGGATTTTGTGGGCGCTCAATGCCAAGACGGGCGCGCCGGAATGGTCGTGGGACGAGGTGCAGAGCCTATGGGGCGACCCGGCCATCAACTCCGGCGGCGGCCTGTGGGATCCGCCGTCGTTCGACAGTCAGGGGAATATCTATATCGGCATCGCGAATCCGGGCCCGATCGGCGAGTCGGGCTGGCCCAGTGGCTATCCCTGGGCTACCAGCAGGCCGGGGCCCGACCTGTATACCGACTCGGTCGTCAAGCTGAGCCCGCAGGGAAAGCTGCTCTGGTACTACCAGCTCACGCCGCATGACCTGTACGACTGGGACGTGCAGAACTCACCGGTGCTCACGACCGCGCACGGGCAGCCGGTCGTCGTCGACGGCGGCAAGGCTGGCATCCTGATCGAGCTGAGTGCGCAGACCGGCAAGCTGCTGTGGAAGCTTCCGCTAGGTGTCCACACCGGGCATGACAATGACGGGCTGCTCACGGAGAACGCCAGGCCAACGTCGCACATCCCGCTTCCGGCGAAGTTCGAGCTCGAGCCGAGCTTCTTCGGAGGTATCGAGTCCCAGCTGGCGACTAACGGGTCCATGGTATTTGCCGCGGTGAACAATCTCCCGGCGCCGATGACCGTTCACGGCGTGAGCGAGACCGCCAAGGAATTCACCGCTTCTATCACCAAGGCGACCGGCGAGATGGTCGCGGTCAACGTAGACACCGGAAAGGTCATCTGGGACGACAAGCTGCCGTCGTCGCCGTACGGTGCCGCCGCGGTCACCAACAATGTCGTGTTCACGACGACCTACAGCGGCTACCTGTACGCGTTCAATGCCGCCACCGGCGCCATCCTGCTGAAGACTCCGCTGTCCTCAGGGTGCAACGCTCCGGTGACCGTCGACGGCGACTACGTGATCGTCGGGGCCGGCGTCCAGGTGAGCGGGAGGCAGCTGATCATCGCTTACCGGCTTGGCGCCACGGGTAAGCTTCCCAGCACCGTGGGGTGAGGCGGGGCAAGCTGGCGCCTGCGCACCGGTGCTAGTCAAGTTGCGCACGGCCGCCGGCCTCCGCCAGTCTCGATCCTCATGGAAGCGATGCCGGCACCCGCGAACGGTCAGCCTGCCAGCGCCATCGAGGTACGGAGGCTGACGGCTGCGGACTGGACGCAGCTGCGCGCTGTGCGCCTGTCGGCCCTCGCTGAGGCGCCGTACGCGTTCGCTTCGACGCTGGCCCGAGAGCAGGAGTTCACCGACGACGTGTGGCGCGGCCGGGCCGGCTCGGGCTGGACATTCGGTGCCTGGCAGGCCGCGATGATTGTCGGCCTGGCGACCGGCCTGCCACCTGAGGCGGCCGCGGGATCCTGTCCGGCCGAAGCCGAGGCAGCCTGGCAGCTGGTCGGGATGTGGGTCGCGCCGGAAAGCCGCGGCCGGGGTATTGCTGACCAGCTGGTGGAAGCGGTGTGTGAGCTGGCCAGCCGGTCCGGCGCGGCATCGGTCACGCTCTGGGTCACCGAGGTGAACGACCGGGCCCGTGCGTTCTACCGACGGCTCGGATTCGCGCCGACCGGCAGGCGGCAGCTTGTCCGGCCGGAGGAGCCTGAGCACTTCGAGGAGGAGCTCTCGCGCCGGCTGCGGTGAGACCGGCGCGAGCAGTCGTGCTACGAGGCTGGCAGCCTGGTGATCGCGGTGACTAGCCAGCCGCGGTGGGGCACCAGCCACCGGTCAGCGTCGACGAAGGTTATTTCGTGCCGCTCATCGCTCGCCGATGTGTCTACCTGCGGGTTGCGCGTGAATTCCCAGCGCTCCTGCCAGGAGCGCACGGTGTCGTCTCCCGCCAGGACCTGGCCGGTGCGATCGTCGACGTCTTCCTCCGCTGCGGAGACCGAGAACTGCACGTCGATCTCTTCCTGGCCGCCGACGACCCGCGCGGCAGCTATGACCGCGTCGTTGACTGTCAGGAACGGCAGCAGGTGGTGCCGATGCGATGCCACGTCTCCGGAGGCCGCGTTCTGCAATTCGCCCTGCAGCTGCGGGCTGAGCAACTCCGCCGTTTCCTGTGGATTCTGCAGTCTTCTCGCTTCACGAACCTTGTAGAAGGTCTCCCGGGCGATCGCGCGGAATGCCTCGTTGTCGAACTCGGCGTCAACCTGCTTGAGTGCGCTGGTGTCGACGCCCGCCAGCGTCGCTGCACTGCGGTGCTTCAGCGCGGCCACTACCCCGTCGACCTCCTGCTGGCCGAGGTCGAGGAGCCTCTCCTTGTCAGTGGCAATCTGGCGGACGTGGAACACGCTCTCCTCAGCGCGCTCGGCTGAGGTCGGGAACCACGGGGGTTCGGTCATCTTCGTCCTCGCTCTCTTATCCCGCCCAGGGTTCCAGCTGGCCGGCGCCGTCGACGTCCGACCCGGCTGAGCCCCCGGACCGCAGCCTCCTGGCCAAGTGGGCCGCCGCGGCGAGCCCGATGACCCCCAGAAACAAGAAAGATGCCCCACGTGACCAGCTATCCGTACCGTGCGGCTGGTAGACCCCAAACGGATCTCCGGTGTCCACGGCCGGCACGACGCTGCCTGCCGTCATACTCGCATCGCTCCCGTAGAACTCGGTACCGGACCGGACGACCGTTCCATCGCGGAGCTCAAACTCGCCATACCAGTAGATACCGGACCTGCCATAAACGAGTCTCTGCGCGACGAAGTAACCGGCAGTGCCATGGCCCTGTGAGGCGCTGATCGCCGACGCTACTTGGATGCCGCCCAGCACCAGCCCGACGATCCCGATGATCAGTGCCAGCGCTACCGATATCGGGCCGGGATTGCTCAATCCACCCCGTCCGAAGCCGCTCAACCGTGGCCACTTTCGCTCGTCGGCACATGCCGCTTATTTCTCGTCAACCCGACCGAGTACGGGCGTTCACAATGGTGGCATTTGCGCCTGTCGGCAGTACCGATATTCACGTTATTGACCTGCCCGCTTTCGGCGCCTGCCAGCAAGAACTCTCGGCTGCGTGCCGGCCGGCCGCCCCGCCTCGGCCTCGGTGTTACTGGCGGGTAGGAGTGGGCAGGATTGTGGGGGCAATCGGCGAACGGACTGGCCATGACTGTTCAGCAGCAAGATCGTGTCCGCAATGTCAGTGAACGAGAGTCCCGCCGGGTGGCGGAAGAAGCTCGCGAGGCTACGTGGCGCCGGCCAAGCTTCGGCAAGCAGCTTTTCCTCGGCGACTTCCGGCTTGACTTGATCTATCCGCATCCGCGCCCGAGCGAAGCAGCCCGCGAGCGCGGCGAGGAGTTCTGCGCTCGCATGCGCGAGTTCTGCGAGACCTCTGTCGACGGCGCGCAGATCGAGCGCGATGCCCTGGTGCCCGATGAAGTGGTCAAGGGCCTGGCGGCGCTCGGCGCGTTCGGCATGAAGATCGCGCCCGAGTACGGCGGGCTCGGGCTGTCCAACCTGTACTACAACCGGGCGCTCGTGATCGCCGGGTCCGCCTCGCCGGCCGTCGCCGCGATGCTGTCGGCGCACCAGTCGATCGGCGTGCCCCAGCCCCTCGCGCTGTTCGGGACAGACGAGCAGAAGGCCCGGTACCTGCCGCGCTGCGCGCGCGGTGAGATCAGCGCCTTCCTGCTGACCGAGCCCGACGTCGGATCGGACCCGGCCCGGCTGAGCATGACCGCGACCCCGTCGAAGGACGGCTCCGAGTACGCGCTCGACGGAGTGAAGCTGTGGACCACGAACGGAGTCGTCGCGGACCTGCTCGTGGTGATGGCCCGGGTCCCGGCCAGCGACGGTCACCGGGGCGGCATCACCGCTTTCGTCGTGGCCGGCGGCGCCGAGGGCATCACGGTCGAGCGGCGGAACGCGTTCATGGGCCTGCGCGGCCTGGAGAACGGCGTCACCCGCTTCCACCGGGTGCGGGTTCCGGCAGCTGACCGAGTCGGAGAAGAAGGCCAGGGCCTCAAGATTGCGCTGACGACGCTGAACACGGGCCGGCTGTCGCTGCCTGCCATCTGCCTCACGGGCGGACGGCTGGCAACGAAGTACGTTCGGGAGTGGTCGCAGGAGCGCGTGCAGTGGGGACGACCGGTCGGAGAGCACGAGGCGGTCGCCAAGAAGGTCTCGTTCATCGCGGCCACCACGTACGCCATGGAGGCCATGGTGGAACTGTCCAGCCAGCTGGCTGACGACAAGCAGAACGACATCCGCATCGAGGCGGCGCTCGCCAAGCTGTACTGCTCCGAGATGGGCGCCAAGATCGTCGACGAGCTGGTCCAGGTTCGCGGCGGGCGGGGCTACGAGACGGCCGAGTCCCTGGCCGCACGGGGCGAGCGCGGCGTGCCCGCCGAGCAGCTGCTGCGCGACATGCGTATCAACCGGATCTTCGAGGGATCCTCGGAGATCATGCGGCTGTTCATCGCGCGCGAGGCGACCGACGCTCACCTGGCCGCGGCGGGCGAGGTCATTGACCCCCGGCTACCGGCGCGGCAGCGCGCCCGCGCCGCCGCGAAAGCCGGAGAGTTCTACGCCAGGTGGCTGCCCACGCTGATGACCGGCGATGGGCAGAAGCCGGGGTCATTCAGCGACTTCGGCCGGCTGGCGCCGCACCTGCGGTATGTGGAGCGCGCGAGCCGGAAGCTGGCACGGTCGACGTTCTACGCAATGGCCAGATGGCAGGGCCGGCTGGAGCGCAAGGAAGGCTTCCTCGGCCGGATCGTGGACATCGGCGCGGAGCTCTTCGCGATCAGCGTCACCTGCGTCCGGGCTCAGATGGACCAGGCCGATGGTGCCGGGACTGAGCGCGGCGAGACCGCCAGGGAACTCGCCGACCTGTTCTGCACCCAGGCCCGGCTGCGCGTCGAGGAGCTGTTCGGACAGCTGTGGAGCAACAGCGACGGCGCCGATTCCGCGGCGGCGAAGCGCATACTTGGCGGCCGCTACACCTGGCTCGAAGACGGCGTCATCGATCCGTCGATACCGGGGCCCTGGATCGCTCACGTCGAGTCCGGGCCGTCAGCAGCGGCGAACGTGCACCGCACTATCGGCTGACGACAGCATCGGCTGACGGCACCGCCATCAGTCGGAGCGCCTCGCTCGCCGGCGTGCGGTCAGGTCCCGGCGCGCGGGGCGACTGGCAAGTCGTAGGTGCGGCGGACGCTGCTGCCGAGGCGGGTGATGTCGGCGCCATAGACGTGCAGCGAGACGGCCACGTCCGCGCCGATGTTCCGCACCCGGTGGATGTCACCAGGTGGCGCGAAGCCGCTGACTTCGCCGCGGTTGTTCTGGCTGCGGCCAACCTCGTCCAGATAGGTGCCGTCCGGCGACAGGGCGTAGAGCTCCTCGTACTCCGTGCCCTGGACGACGCCGAAGACGCACCAGGTGACGTGATCGTGGATAGGCGTGACCTGACCTGGCCGCCACACCAAGGCGGTCACCGAGAATGATCCGTCCGGCTCGACGTACAGCACATGGCACTGGTATCCGTCAGGGTCGCCCTCCCGCTCGGTGGCGGTCAGGATGTCGGCGCCGGGCAGATGCGCGCGCAACTGGACGGCGACGAGCTCGGCGGTCCGCTGCCAGTCGGCGTGCTGCTGAGTGGCGGAGCGGATGGCGGTCACCAGATCTGCTGGACATCGGGTACGAACCGGGCTTATTACCGTCATCTGTTCGCTCCCTGCCTACTAGATCGATCGAGATTAGCCTAGGGGAGGGGCGCACCAGAGCTCCAATGCCAACTATCCATGCATCGATAGAGCGGGCCTATTCATCTGGCAGGATGCCGGAATGGCCACCATCATGCTGCTGGACGCGGCCTCGATGTACTTCCGTGCGTTCTACGGCGTGCCCGAGACGATGAAGGCACCAGACGGCACCCCCGTTAACGCGGTCAAGGGTCTGCTCGACATGATCGCCCGCCTGGTCCGGGCCCGGCACCCGGCCCGCCTGATCGCCTGCATGGACGCCTCCTGGCGGCCGGCGTTCCGGGTGGCGGCGCTGCCGTCCTATAAGGCACACCGCGCCAATCCGGATGGCTCCGAGCAGGTGCCCGACGCACTCAATGTCCAGCTGCCGATCATCGTCGACGTCCTGTCGGCCGCCGGGATCACGATGGCGTGGGCCGACGGGTACGAGGCCGATGACATCCTCGGCACGCTCGCGGCACAGGCAAGTGAGCCCGTCGAGGTCGTGACCGGCGACCGGGACCTGTTCCAGCTCGTCGACGACGAGCGCGGCATCCGGATCGCCTACATCGCGAAGGGGCTGGCGAACCTTGAGCTGGTCGACGAGGCAGCCGTCACCGCGAAGTACCGCATCCCCGGCCGGTCGTACGCCGCGTTCGCCGCGCTGCGCGGCGACCCGAGCGACGGGCTGCCAGGCGTGCCGGGCGTGGGCGAGAAGACCGCGGCCGCCCTGGTCCGCTCGTTCGGCTCGATCGAGGCGATGCTGGCGGCCATCGACGCCGGCTATGGCGGCTTCCCGGCGGGCAGCCGCGCCAAGCTCGTGGCGGCCCGCCCGTACCTGGACGCGTGCATGCCAGTGGTCCTGGTGGCCACCGATGCTCCGGTCAAGCTCAGCGGCGGGGAATTGCCGTCAATCCCGGCCGACCCGGCACGGGTCGCCGAGCTCGACGGGCGCTGGGATCTAGGCTCCTCGCTCGGCCGGGCGCTGTCGGCCCTGGCCGCATCACCCTGAGGCCGGGCTCACCTGCAGCGCGACCAGGCAGGTGTCATCGTCCGAGCTGACGCTCTCCAGCGCCGCCAGCGTGGCGGCAACCACTTGCTCGGGGTCGGTAGCGCCGTCGGCAGCTGCCAGGAGCACGGCGAGGCCGTCGTCAATCGAGGAGCGACGCCGCTCTACCAGCCCGTCGCTGTACAGCAGCAGGAGGTCGCCGGGCTGCAGCTGGACGGTGGCTGCCGCGTACGGCAGCTGCCCGGCGCCGAGCAGGACGCCGTCTGGCTGCGGCAGTGCCTGCGCCCGGCCAGCCCGGACCAGTACCGGCGGTGGATGGCCGGCCTGTGCCCAGGTCAGCAGCCGGCTCGCCGGATCGAAATAACCCGCGACCACAGACGCCGTGTGCTCGGGCGCCACGTGGCGGACCAGCTCATTGAGCCAGCCGACGAGCTGCTCCGGCGGTGCGCCCGTGATCGACAGGCCCGCCAGCG
>Ga0335072_10007787_pt1 | contig 15590 bp, 10 predicted proteins | sample Lox_Sample_21_FD_206725 | JGI IMG/M metagenome (GOLD analysis project Ga0335072, IMG submission 206725) | Soil microbial communities from Loxahatchee National Wildlife Refuge, Florida, United States - Lox_Sample_2.1 | ecosystem: Environmental > Terrestrial > Soil > Wetlands | place: USA... | reverse complement strand
ATACGTTTATCTGCTATCCCGCTTGTGTTTCGGTTCGGGAATGTGCCAGTCCAGTTTGGGACTGAGGCTAAAGACATCGGCGATTTTTCGCAGTCATGCCGGTGTGCGAACGCCGAACCGTTCACGGATTTAGAGCGGCTACCGACCGTATCTGTGATACACAGTATGTAAGCTATATCATTGTCTGCTATAGCGATGCGTCGGCCGTGGCGACAATCGGCCCAGCGGCCTTAGTTAATGTGCCGCATCTTGAACAGGCAAGTCAGTTTTTTGAAAGCTTTCTTGACTGCACATTGCAATACTGCGCGGAGAACTGGACGTGCCCTTAGGCATATTGGACGTAACCATCTGCAGCCGCCTTATTTTTCGTCTGAACGGGCTTCCAGATTGCCCTGTCACGTGGCTTCAAAATCAGCTTAAAGTCTCCCCGCTTGGGAAAAATACCTGTTCTGTTGTTCGGGTACACTGCAATCATCTCTCCTGTGGCTCGTAGTACCTGGTGCTAAATTTACAGCTACAATTTCTCTTGACATGACTTAACCAATCAATTAATAAATGGGAACAGTTCGACGATCACAGCAACTCGTCATCGTCCCGTTACGCTCCCACCTGGTCGAACTCACAAGCAATTGGTCCTCCGCCTGCGATGCCTTAACCGGGGAAGGAATGTAAGGTACCGCTCGGAAGAGTTGGGGGTGTGTCTGGATACCCCTCGACTCAAGCGAATCGTCCAACTTTCGCTTGAGCGGCACACCTCAACTTCGATCATTGGGTGATGTCCGTGAAAAGTTATATGGTTCTTGTTTTCGTCGGCGAGGCTAAGTAAGTGATAACTTCCGGCCGTAAGTGGCCTAAGAAAACCATCGAGCGCGCGATTCTCGTTGCACGAGTTATAGCAATTCGAGGCGCCCCTGGTGAGGTAGCACTTCATGCACCGCCCAAACGATGTGGTCGTTGTGGGCTTGCCTCCGATGTGTTCGTTCAACCTCCGGGGATTTGCTCAACCTGCTGGTCCGTTATAGAAAGACCCAACGAGAAATAATCGAGGGCCTGAGCTGGTCGAAACGGGTGTCTGGAAGCCGATCAAAGATCAAACCGCTTCGTTGACGTGTCTGTTTGTCGCCGCTATGTCTCACGAAGCCACGGACAAACCGGTGCCGACAATCTCTCGAAAATAAGGCTTGGGACCGACGCTCAGTTTGTTAATGAATGTCGCTACGCAGGGGCTAGCCTTTGAAGACACTTGAGTCGGGTCTGGTGGAGGTGCTTCGCCGGATTTCCCTGCTAGTGCTCGTGGGGAAGCCATCTTATCACGGAGCCCGAAGGCTGAATCTAGGCATCAGTTCGCAGACCATGGTTGTACCGGGTCTGGAGTCGTAACACGATTGATATCGCCATTGCCGCTCTGGAACTCCAAAAGTGCACTAAATCTCCCGGTAAAATCACTTTACTGTCACCCCCACGAAGTTGCCCAAACTGCCACCAAAGGAAGGAAATAATCGTCATGCCTTTTTCGACCTGCGTCACGTGTTGGCCGAAAACCGTTATCGCGGAATGGCAAAGCAAAGAAATGCCGCCAGCCGGCCAGAGCGGCGTCCCATGACGCCAGCCTGTCGCGCTTCACCATCTTTTCGTTAATTTCATTGCTCCGGACGTTATCCGCGTGCCCATAACACTCGTAGGACGAAGCGTTCAGTTCTCCGTTATCAGGTATCCAATGCCGTGTGCACGCTGTCGGCAATTGGCCTTGGCCTTCGTGTATCCCACCTGTTTATGCCGCTTCTGTTGGGTGAACCTACAGCGCGAACACGCCACCGACAACGAGCGAAAATGGCGCATACAAGAGTGCGGATGGAAGGCGACAGAGGCGTCTCATCTGAACGGAAAGACCACAGCAAGCGCTTTTCACTCTTGGCAGGGTCCGGCCTTCTTATGGGAAGTCTTGAGCCGGCCAGCGTTTGTTCGCGATGCTAGAAAGTGTTGTAGAAGGTTACGTATTGCAGTTGCCCGCCGGCAGTGGTCAGCAGGGGAGACTGAGGACTCAGGACGCCAGTAGACCCGATGGTGAAGAGAGAAATCTCGCCGTCCGGTGCACCGTTAGATACGGCAATGAGAGAACCGGTGGGATCAATGGCCATGCCGGTGGGGGCGGTGCCAGTCGGAATCATGGCTGTAGGCGTACCCGAGAGTAGACTGAAGGCGTAAAGAGGGCCAGCCCCATCGAGGACGTATAGGTAGCTTACGTTCGGCGAAACCGCCACATACAGCGGGGCCGTAGACCCAGTAACCGCAGTTGTGGTTAGCTGCATGAGGGCACCGTTGCTGCCCAAAGTGAAGCTGCTGACGGTACCGTTGCCACTGTTCGGAACATAGAGATAATTCCCGGTAGGATCCCACGCCATGTATTTTGGAACGCTCATGGGGGGGCCGCAGTGACCATGGCAGGAGACAGTGCGGTTAAAGCGCCCGTCGATGAATTGATTTGATAAGCACTAACATAACCCGTGCTGGCACCAGCGTTCGAGGCATAGAGATAGGTGCCAGAAAAGTCGACGACCAATCCGCACAGACCGTCCACGTTTGCCGTGAACGGTGAGCCACTGACTGGCGTCAACGCACCGGTGGTCTGATCGATGGCGAAAACGTAAATACCAGCGCTTGAACCGGCACTCTGGTCGGCAACGAACAGAAAACGGCCGTAGGGATCGACGAGGCTGTATGTGCTGTCGGGGCTGCTGACCACGGTTACGCTCGTGCCTGTGGTCAGCGCACCGCTGGGAGCGACCGTGTAGGGCGTCGCGACGGTCGCGGTGCCGCCATTATTGATGCCGACCGAGAAGAGATAGTGGCCATTCGGATCAACGACGGTCTGGGAGGGGAAGAAGCCCTCCGTGGGTGTGCCGAGCGGCGAAGAGGGTGTTAAGTAGGGTGCGCTAGTCACGTTGACTGTGTACGAATCGATGGCACCGTTGGCGTTATCGGAAACATAGGCGTATTTCGTCGTGCCCTGATCGACGGTAATGGTGGTAATGCCAGTGAGCGCGCCTTCGGTCGCAGCAATGCTAACTGCGCTGGAACCGCTTGAGGCAAAGGCGGCGACGATCGCTCCGCCATTCGCACCGTATTGGATCACGTTGGCTTGGGACGGGGTCGCGGAATCCCAAGTGACCGTGCCCGTGACCGGTTGGGTTGTATTGTTCGGAAGCAGTTCCACGACGCTGACGGCGGTGGCATTGCCCACGGCGAGATGATTACTGGCGGGAGTCGCGACCAGGGCGATGCCGTTGGTGACTGTCAGGTTGGTGGCACCGACAATGCCACCCAAAATGGCTGTGACTTGTGTGGTGCCAGCCGCAACAGCCGTAGCCAAACCTGCGGGCGAAGTGCTGAAAGTCGCAACACTCGCATCGCCGGCAGCCCAAGTGGCAAATGCGGTGACGTTCATGGAGCCGCCGTTATAATTTGCAACCGCGGCAAACTGCTGGGTATTCGTAGTACCGGTCGAGGAGACGATCGCCGTAGCAGGGGTGACGGTGATGCTCGTCGTCGGGACGACGGTGAGGGTGGTCGCGGCAATTCATAACCCAAAGAAGAGGCATCACCAAGTCCGCCGTAGAAGAGCAATCTCACCCTCTGATCAATCAAAGTTTCCTGGCCGCTGACGATGGCAACCGCAATCAGCGCTGATACTGTAGCGAAAACGAACCGCGTACCAACCCCCGTCGCGAACACAACAATGCACATTGCATTCGTTTATCCATCGGACGCTTGTTTAGCGTAACGGAGTTAGCAGATTTTGATGAGGTAAGGCGGTGCCATAAAGGAACGCCTGTACGCGGCCCTGATCCGTTATGGGAAATCGTACCGAAGCCTCGAAGTTGCTGTTTTTGTTTTCGGGAACATGGCAAGACGGCTTTTTTGTACCCGGATGCAGGCGCTCGCCATAAAAAGTGGGCCCGTCAAATCGCTGGAAACCTTGCTTTTTAGCGTAGACGCAAGAAATTGAAGCTGCGGCTCTCATTGGGCGCGTGCCGAACAGCAGGCACTCATCAGGGTCTCAACGGTTACTTATACATAAAAGTATTTCGTTGGTATCTCTAATGCTCTTTTATCCGCCGAGGGCATTTTTAGGTTGTGGTGAGGGACATCATGCATTGGAGAACCAAGAAATTCCTTGTCTGTGTACTTTCGACAATTCCAACGACCGTTCTGGCCGCTGATCGGTTGCTTAAATGGCACTCCCTGGTTTACCAAACGGGAACGCTTCCGCAGACGGCTCAAGAACTCCGCAAGTTGTATCAACTGCGGCAGTTTTGCAATCAAAGCAACACCATTGAGAAGAATCTAGACCTGGTCATTCAAAAATTGCGGGACAGGCAGGCTTACTGGGGGGACGAGACAATCCGATCGGGAAGTGGCACCCCTAATCCAAAGGATGTCGAATCCCAAATCAGTTCGATGATGGACCGGAAAAACGGCCAGGTTCAGATTTTGAGCGATCGCAATTCGAGATATCTCGAGAAAATATTCGATGACGTCGCAAAATATGGTCCGCAGGATCCCTCGGCTTGGAGTGCCGTGCAGGCGAAACATGACGAACTAGCGCAGATAGTAAAGTCGGACGATTTTCAGGGTTGCATGGTCGAGTTAGACAATCTTCTTCCGGTACCCGCAACAAAGGTAGGTCGCCAATGAGAAAAAGCCTCCCTGCTGTTCTGGCTGGTGTCCTTCTCTTTGTTTCGGCTTGCGGTGAGGTTGGCTCAAGTCCCAATCACGCCAGCACCAGCCCCTCCCAACCTCCAGCTGCCGCACATATCGTGCTAACCGACTGCGGCGCAACAATCAATTCCCCTGGGGTTTACTCTCTAAATTCCAATCTCACTACCGTTTCAGGCGATGAACCCTGTATCAGCATCACTGGCACGGACAACGTCACATTAGACTGCAATGGGAATTCCATTACAGGGCTCGGCCAGTACGGGATCAGCGCTGAAGGCGTGAGCGGTCTCATAATCCAGAACTGCAATATAGCTACGGGAATCGGGAACGGGATCTCCATACTCTTGGGTTTGGACAACGTTATCGATGCAACGGTTGCGGGTTCTAGTTTTGGTTCTAACCAAAGCAACCTCGGACGCGTGATGATCTCCGATAGCGTCAACGTTACCTTTGGAGGCCCAGTGCCCAGCGCTCCCTTGAACCCGTCCGTTACTGTTGACACGAACCCCTCTGTCAGTAACCAAATAGCGAATGCTCCGGCGCCTATCAATACGGTCTACGGCTCGGTTATTGGTTGCAGCAACGTCAATCTCACTATCGAAGGCAATGCCTTAACCTCGGGAGCACTGACCACATCCTTCTCGGGCGTGCCAGTCATCGGAATCTTTGGCGGGCAAAACACCCACGTCGTCAATAACACCGTGAATGGATTGGCAAGCCTCATTCCCGTCGAGGAAAACGGCTACAAGTATCCCGTTCTCATGGGCAGCGATGACGACATTCAAATCCAAGATGAGACGGGCCCCGGGTCCTTGATTTCAGGAAATCTTCTCGTCAACAATTGCGATTTCGGCATTGAGACCATTGGTTTCATGAAAAACATCACCATCTCCAATAATTATGTTGATCGCGTCCTGCTCGGGTTCGGAGGGCTGTATTACTTGAGCGTTAGCAATGCTCAGTACATCCAAAATACCTTAACAAATATAGAATACACTGGTTTTGCCTATTCACGGTCGGGGGGATTGCGGTCGGCCGGCGAACGCAATATACCTTTCATAGGCTACTTAGTTCCACTTGACCTACCAGCCGAAACTACAATTAATTTCACTCAAAATCAATTCACTGGGAATGTTCTTACTCAACCCCTGACACTGTTAGACGATCCCGTGCCCTCGCTCGAGATCGGTGTCTACACCACGCTGGACTATATAACCAACCCCGATTTGCCTGGAACAGATCCAACGCCGCAACAATTTATCACCGTGGATAATACTTTTACGAATAACGCTTTTGATAAAAGCTTCTTTAGGATTCTGTTCGTCGTTGGCGCTACTTGGAGCTACACGAGCGATGACGTTATCGACGGCGGAGGAAATATCTGTCCTAGTTCCGAGATCGGGGTCCCTCCGGTCTCTCCGACCTTTGGAAAGCAGACGAGCCCCTTAGTTACCATCACGCCCATCAACTGCGGAAGCGGAAACTAAAGAGACGACGTCACGCACAATGCCCGAAGCGAGGAATGAGGGGGGCGCTTTCAGTGAAGAATTGCGCGGTGCAACTCAATCTGCCGCATCGATTCTGGCTCCTTCGTAGCGACACGCTGCCCGGCTGCATCGCTTGTGAGCAGGCTTGCAAACGCAGTCCATCAGCCTACGAGACATGCTTTTCCGCTCTAGTTTCGCGGCATCAAAGCCGCTCGGTCAACCTGAGGAGCATCGACACTAATGGATACGAGTCAGCGCGTCATCGTGCGGATCGTCAGATTCAAATCTTTGGCGTCTGAGCGTCCACTCAGTGAAATCCAAGGCAACGGCCAAGAGTCCCCTCATTAAGAGAAAGAAAAAGACTGCCCAACCTAGAATCCTTCCTCCGATCGCAATCATCTCCTTCATCGTAGGTCTCCGTCCTGTTGCCCATGACCGCAACTCATCTCGGCTCCAAGCTTGGAAATGGTCTCCGGTGTTACCAACATCGCGCGATCAATCTCATAGAATGCCCTCCCCTCTCTGTTACAAATGCGGACCTCATGCCCCCTCTTTTCATACTCGACGATCGCAAGTCTGACATATTCTTCGACGACGACCCCAACTGCAAAAGTCAAGGATGGGACAATCGGTCCTTCAGGCCCGCAGGAGTGTTCTGATATTCTCAGGACAACGTCCTTGGCCGACATTTCTCGAAGCTTCGGCGGCGTATAGGGTCGCTTGGGATTGATCTCGTGGGGTTGCAACGGGGCCTCCTGCGAGTAACGCACGATGTATTGTTACTATATAGTGTATACACTGCCTTTACAACACTTATCTATAAGTCTCATGACTTGAGAACTTGTGGCGTCTCGTCAAATTAGGTGCGCCAAGTGATGACGCCGGCGACCCAACCTCGTCAAAGCACGTCCAACCCGGCTCGATCGAAACCGTACCATCGCGGAGGTATTCGCTGAACCAGCGCCGACACGCTGCTTTTGGCTCTAGAGCCGATTCCGTGCGCGTCTTGAATATGAGAGAAAGCTGGCGCCGGACAGCTGCTGCTCGCATTCGCGGGACCGACGACGGTCGTATTCAATTGAGCATGTAAGGCCGTTCCCCAAGCCGATAACGATAACAATGTAGCAACGACGAGTCTTGGATTAGCTGTGTTCATTGGATTCCCATCACCTCGCTAGTCCTGTGTGCAAATTCCGTACCATTTCAACGATGAACGAGATTAGATAACCAGACACGTGGTAGCTGGAATCAGAAAGTGGAGTTTCAATTTGGGATTCTGAGAATAGCCGCGCGCAAAATTGGAACCTTGAAAACGAAAATCGACCAGGAAACTGCACGTCGACCAATTACTCTGCGGCAACTCTGACACGGCTAGCAAAGACTCTGTAGTTCATAAACTGGCCGCGACACCAGTAGGTCTTATTGTCGTAGTCCGCTTGAGCAGCAATCGTGACCGGTATCAGTCTCGCATTACCTTGTGTGTCGCGTAGCCATCCATAGGTCACCACGGACTCATAGTTCTTCCACTTCCCCCGCAGTTCAAGGTGGAGAGATATCCGCAAGATATTTACATCCTCGTCAGTCCAGACTTCGCCGTAACATCCGACACTATCGATTTTACTGACCACGAAGAGCACAAAGTCGTTGATCGTTTTGAACCGACACGCGCCGTCCTCTTGACCAGCCTCGTACTGGAAAACTCTAATTCGTTTTCCTTCAATCTCCCGATCCGCGGCTCGATAAATTTTGAATCCCAGCTCGGTTCCAATCATTTGTGGCATTTGAGCCCATCCGTCTCCGGTGCCGATGGAACGTTCAGTCGGGGGCTCAGGTTCGTCTTTCAGTTCCTTTTTGCCATTAGGGTACTCCCGGAATCTCTGATTGCCGTCCAAAACGCGTACCTCATAGGCTGCCTCAGCAGCCGGGGGCTTGTGTCCCTTTCCCCAGGCGAAGGTCTGAACGGCGATGAAATCGGTCATGCCGTCGGCTAATTGTTGTGCTTTGGCGCGCAGCTGCTGGACCTCAATCGCCTCCAAAGGTCGATGTTGTAATGCGATTTCGGGGCGGAAAGCTTGTATTTTGGGGTACAGATCACCAAGTTCAGGCGGGATGAATTCATTCGACGGACGAAACAGTTTCTGCGCCAAGCACGGCTGGACCTTGCGGACGAGATCCGATAAAGGTTGAACCGGAACCGCTAGGGCGGTTGATTCATCTTGCCAACCTATGGCAGCCAAGACACCGACGATCATGTGGGTGTCAGAATTAACAATGATTCCTCCGCTGGCTCCCGGTCTCAGTCGCTTGCCCGAAGAGAAAACGTAGTCAAACGCCAGCAATCCGGTCGCGGTGTGCCCCTTGTATGTGCCAGAGAAGCGCTCCAGACCGCGTATCGGGTTCCCTCGGTACATCGGGAACGCATAAATCTCAACTTTTTGTCCGATGTCCAAATCGTCGAGACTAAAACCAGCGCCTCGATAGTGCGAGAGCCCGCGACGTAATTCATAGACCGCAAGGTCGCGGCGAAGTGTGTAGGTCATAAGATTACCGGACCGACCGCGGTTCACCGTTGCATCTTCGTCATCTGGGCCGGTCGCAAGATATCTCGCGAGAATTTTCTGACCATGGATTTTGTGGGGGTGCGCCATCATCTCAACGTGATAATTCGTGACAACAAAACGGCAGTCAATATCCAAGCAAAAACCGGTGCCAGCTGTTACGCTAACGCCGAATGGCTTTAAATCTAACTGTGTTATAGGGAACACAACTCGACTGAAGTCGACTGAGTCAGGCCGCGCAGTCTGCAATGTCGAGGGAGACTGCCTAGCTAGTTCTGGTGTGGTAGAAGAAACGAGTAAAAAGCCAATACCGATAATTTTCCGTGCACGCATCGCGGGGCGGCGCTCTCCGCCTGCCTGAGTGCTTGCATGTCACCGACCCAGGTGCTTTGTTGATCTTGTGGCAGTTGCTTGCGTGAAATGGTTTCAATTCGGCGAACGCCACCATTGCGGCTCACTAACGACTAGCAGGGAACTGCCTGTTCTTTTCTGGACATATAGTAATTAGGCTGACACTATTTCAATAAAGCGCGTAGCCTCCTTTGTTTCGATTTGTTGCATGAAGCGGCTGCGCTGTTTGGGCTTTTATGGGAACTAACAGAAACCGCTGCGGTCGTATTACTTGAAACCCATGAGTTTGAATGCCAGTTGTAATCCTTGAGAACCAATCAGGTTAGGGGTGCACGACGAAAAGAAAATTCGGGCTCTTATTGCTGACTGGTTTCTTGGAGTGGGCCGAGCGAGACAATCGGTCTCGCCGAGCGCCGGCGGGAGTTTGTGGTGTGAAGCGGGATACCCCCTCTGCAGCTCAGCGGGGAAGGGCAAACTGCCTTCTCGACTTATCTCCCACTGAATGGGACGCGACCGTGACCGCGGGTCTCACCTCGAGCTACACTACTGCCGAAGCCACAGAGCGGACATCAGAAGGCTGTGTTTGAAACTTGGCTGCGTCGAGGGGAATGGTTGTAACGTAAGCTCGAGACAAAGAGGCGGAGGTTGTGCTTGAGGCTTTCATCATATTCCGGGTGTTTCTTGCAGAGGTCGGCGGAACGAAAAAAATGTATCAGTGCATGCATTGCCATATTAACGTCTCGATTTTCCCACGGAAGGTCCTCCCACAGCTCGGCCTCCTTCATAGCCTCTATGGGGAGCAGCTTCCCTTCAATCACCGCCTCCAAGAGTTCGGCCAATCGTTGTCTGGGGCATGCCGAACACATGGGGTTACGGCCTTTGCGTTCGGCTCTCAAATCCGGAACAGAACACGCTGTCTAACTGGCAGTTGAGCAAGTGCAAATGGGAACTGAAACCTTCCGAAAGCTGTGCGATCCAGTACACCATCCACGGTTGTTTACTGCGTACTGCCCAGTGCGCCGTTGCGAAGGCCCTGAGCATTCCTTGACAAAGCACCGCGGTAATGTTCGCGCAAAATGCAGGATGAATGCGATGGAGATTCCACCTGAATAACCAAAACAGAAGCACGGCTTGCAGCAAGGTGACGAGAACCCAGGGCAGATACTGGAGCATTGGACACCGCCTAAAGCTCAACGTTGACATAAATATTATTGTACCTAGGAAACGACGAAGTAGGTGACCTGCATCACTAGCTACTTTCCGTCGCAAAATAGCCGAATCTGAGTGAGCTAAGCAATCTTAAGAGGTCGTGTACATTGGATTGAATGCCCATTTCGATCGCTTACCTCGTTTGCGTCGCTCAACCGGGTCGATCACAACTTTAAGCCCGTTGCACAGCCAGATAGCGGCCCATCTGGATGATGTTGTCCGCGATCACTCCAAGGCCGACCCATCGCTGCATACCTTCGAAGCCGCGGTACCGGCAGCGGTTCAATCCATGACGACGCTTCAACACGCTAATACGGCCTTCGCAGCCAGTCCGCCAGCGCTGCCCAGACTTGAACCAACGCGTTCTCTGCAATTTTCTCCGCTCGCTACTTTTCGTACTCCGGCTCGGCACTGCGACTCGCGTTACGCCCATACCCTGGATGGTCTTCACATTCTTTAGACTGTAGAACCCCGTATCGGCGGCGACCATTCTTGGTGCGCGCCCGAACCGGCGCTGGTGTTGTTCCACCGCGGGAACCAACAGTTGGGAATCCTCTGGACGTTTGGCGAACACTTCGTAGTGCGTGATGATCTGGTTCTCGGCTTCCTGCACTTTGACCAGGTTTCCGAACTCGTTTGGCTTGCTAGCTTTCCCCTTGCGAATAATTTCCGTGTGTGGCTCGAAAAGACTCACGATCTTATGCGGATATTTGGTAACCCCTCGAAACACTCGTGCCTTGGCTTGCCGCACCACCTGTCGCACACGCCCGGTCATCGTTTCCAAGATCTCCCGGAATCGTTTCAGTCGCGCTTGTCGATGCCGAGGTAGATGCTGCATTTCTTGCAACACCCCTTCTGCTTGATGCACAATCTTTCGCGTCAGACTCACCAGTTCCCGATATTGCTCGACACGTCGTTCCTCACCCTCCGGCCCTTTCAGCCGTCCCGCCAAGGCGATCGCAATCACCTTTTTGTTTACACTCCGCATCCGGTTACGAATTCGCTTTTTCAGCCCGCCCGTAACCTTCTCTACCTTCTTCATGGTTCGCGTGAGCACGCGCGCTCCATCCCCTAATAAACTGCTGTCAGTCGGGTAGTGAACATTCGTCTCCACCACCGTGGTGTCTACCCTCATCTTCCGTCCTGGCACCACACCTCGCTCGCGTGCCAACTCCATCAACCGTTCGTGTAATTCTCCGATCACTTCGGGCCCAATGGCTTGCCCCAACCGCGCCAACGTCTTGGCATCCGGCACTTTCTCATCCCCAATGCGGGTGAACGCGCGATACACCAGGTTCGCTCGCACTTCTCGCTCCAGCGTGTCGTAACTCCAGTTCCGCACGTGCTTCAAGATCAGCAGCCGAAGCGCCACTTCCGCCGGTGTTTGCGTTCGCCCACGCGTCCGGCTATTCGGATGTCGCTTTCCTTGCGCATCGTACACACTCTCGACCAGCGCTGCGTCTTCCAGAAGTTGATCTACTTCTTTCATCCACGGTTCCCACAAGTCTTCGATGTCCTTGGCCAGTCCGCTGTGCCACAAACTTGGTTGCCGATGTCGAAGTTGGATCACGCTGCCTCCTTATTTTCTTCAGACGCAGCATCAACACGAAAAGCTACACTTCAACATCACGCAATCACCGGAAAGTTCACAAACATGCACCACGTTGCTCTATATTTGCGACGGAAAGTAGCTAGCCCCCGAGTCTCGCGATCCTGATCAGGTAAGCCGAAATTGATTTTGTTTGTGGACGCTGCGTTTCTTTGACTTTCACCAGTTGATCGAGAAGACGAATTGCCAGCGCGGTGAACGCCAGTGTGGGTGAAGCATCCGGTACTGGGGGGTTCATCATAGTCAGCAAGAAGATCCTCCACTCCTCAGGACGCTTGCCGCCATGATGGCCCCGTGCTCCGTAAATGGATAAGGCCGATACCAGCGACCTCTACGTGGCTGGTTTGAGGTCGCAGTTTGCGAGATCAAATTATTAGTTTCGTCGGAAGTCAGTTGAAACATGAAGTCGGCCGGAAAACGTTCCCGGTTCCGTTTCACCTGTTCATTCAATCGCTTTGTCGTCAACTACGTCTGTATTTAAGATAATGGCTTTCGCCATTCAAAGAAATCCAGCGTCCACCGAAGGCCTGGCTAGTTAAATCTGTTCTTCGCGCTTCGTTGAACCAGAGCGATCGTTTTTTGAGAGGGTACAAAACGCCAATGCCTCCCGAAGCTTATCCAACCTAGGCGGCTTGTTCAAAATAAGATCCACAGGTGCCGGCGATTGTTCATCGATCCCCAAATGCTCTCCCCACCCGGTTAAGAGAATGACTGGCGTGGAAGGCGACAGGGCCTTGACCGAGTTTGCAACCTTGTGGCCGTCAATATGAGGCATGCCTAGATCGGTCAGCACCACGTCGAATGGGTCCTTTTCGATGAGCGCGGTGCGAAAGAATTGAATACCAACACCGCCTCCGCTCGCTGGCGTCACCCGATGGCCGTCTTCTTGCAACGCGTCATAGAGCAGTTTCGTAATGAGTGGGTCATCGTCTATAACCAGAATTCGCATAAATTTGACGTTCGCACTTGGGGCCTCTGCCCTATGGCAATCAAACGTCGGATTGTGGGCGCTGAATACGAGGCGTACCGTTGTTCCACTGCCCAGTGCGCTTTCGATCTCTAGTCCGGCACCATGCCGTTGCATGATGCCATAGACCATCGCTAGGCCTAAACCGCTGCCACCTTCGCCTTTGGTCGAGAAAAAGGGTTCCACACAATGATCGCGAGTCTCCTCGTCCATACCAACTCCTGTATCGATTACTTCCAATTGCACAACGGAGTCTCTGCGTTCCGTGCTATGAGAGTTCTCCGTGAATTGGGTGCGCAGTGTTAACCTTCCGCCCTCGGGCATGGCATCGACCGAATTGATCACCAAATTAATAAGAGACTCGCGGATTTCGTTCTCCACACCTCGAATCGGCGGCAGGTTGGGCGTAAGAACCAGGCACATCTCCACAACGACCCCTTGCTTCTGCGGCATAGCGCTCCACCGCGGGCGGGTCAACTCGGCTACTTGCTCTACCACTGCATTCAGATCCACGTTGCGTACGGCGGATAGGTCTTCACGTTTCCGATAGAACTCGCCCAGGCGCGCCACCGTGCGACAGACGTCTTCGACAGCACGTTGAACCATGCTGAGTCGTTTCCGGCCCACAGGACTTAGTGTTTCTTCTTTCTCCAGCAACATCTCAGCGTAGACACTCGCAGGTGAAATCGCATTGTTGATATCGTGAGCGATACCGCTGGCCATCTGTCCGAAAACGCGAAGGCGCTCCCTTCGCATCACTTCGTTCTGGGTCTCGCGCAAATCTTCGTAAGCGTGCAGCAATGCAGAATGGAGTTCTGTCTGACCTGTGGGCAAACCGATGTGTTCACCCAATTGGCCCAGAAATTTGCCCTCTTCCACAGTAAAGGCATTTTTTTCGGTGCGAGCGGCAATGAATACCCCAAAAACTTCATGGTCTACGATGAGGGGAGCGACGAGGAGTGAGCGTAGCCCTGCGGCCCAAAACTTGCCTGCAAGAAGTGTGTCAATTTCGGAAAGGTCCGGCAGGTACAATAGATGACCCGGAAGACACGGACCGAGGCCGCTGTCCTCCAGGGAAACGTGAGTCTTCTCGGCCAGTCCGATGCGGGCGGCCAAAAGTTGGTATGCGGCGGCTATGTACAGGACGACGAACTCCCGCCGTTGCGGATCGTAGCCGCACATGCAGGCAAAATCGAGCCTCAGTCCTCCGAGCCTCAACAACAGCACGTCGTAGACAGTTTTTAGATCCTTCCGGTCGGCCACGGCATGGGCGACTTGATGGAGCAGTTTGAGCCGGTCCATCTGTGCCTTCATTCGAACTTCGGCCTCCGCGCTGTTCGCGGCGGCGAATCCAACGGTCAGGGAGGGCTCCTGGGTGAAAGCATTGGGAGGGGCAAACTCTCTGGCATGTTGCCATGCGGACAATGCACGAATCTCACGCCGAACGATTCCTCGGAATCGATCCCAAATCTCGTTCCATAGTCGAGCAGGAAAGTTTGTCATTTTTCTGGCTAGCTTGGGCCGTGATCTGCGCTCCTCGACGAGTAACTTCTGTAGTTGGTTCCACCGAAGCACCGGCGATCGGGGGTGTCGTCCTGACGCGTTCACATTCTCTCCCGATGTTTGCGTTTATTGGGCTCGGATGAAGGGTGAGAGGTCAATGGAGCGCCTCACGACTTATGCCTCCCGTGCAATCCAGGAGGACAAGTTTGCGGTAGAGCGATGTTCGGGAAATCCCAAGGAGATCGGCAGCCAGACTCTTATTCCCTCCAGCGAGCTTCAATGCACGGCGAATCGCGCTTTCTTCAAGATTCTGCAGAGACACCGTGTGCGATTCGCCCGCTAATGCTTGGTCGCTCGTCCAGGTTTGCAGGTCGAATTCGTCCTCTCTAAGAACTTCTTCTGAACCTAGAGCTATCGCCCGTGCGACCTTGTTCTCAAGTTCTCGGACATTGCCAGGCCACGAGTAGTCGAAGAGCCGGGACCAAACTAAAGGGGATACGCTGACGATTTTTCGACCTTTTGCTCCAAATTTCTTCAAGAATGATTTTACGAGGAGAGGAATATCCGATAGTCGATTCCGCAGGGGCGGTAAACAGATCTCTAATACGTTGACCCGAAAATAGAGGTCTTCCCGAAAACGGCCTGCACGGACTTCCTTGGCCAAATCCCGGTTGGTAGCTGCGACGATCCGGACATCGATTCTACGGGGCTGAGTTGCCCCAAGCCGGCGAACTTCCTTTTCCTGAAGCACGCGCAGCAATCTGGATTGCAGATCCTTTGGCAATTCTCCGATCTCGTCCAGAAACAAAGTTCCGCTGTTAGCTGCTTCAAACAAGCCGGCTCGAGCCCGAGCAGCACCAGTGAAAGCCCCCGTTTCGTGCCCGAATAGCTCGGATTCGATTAGTGTGGGGGTGAGGGCCCCGCAGTCCACAGGAACGAACGGTCGTCCTGCGCGAGGTCCCGAAGAGTGAATGGCGCGCGCGACCAGTTCCTTACCCGTCCCGGTTTCCCCGCAAATGAGCACGGGACAATCCTGGTTCGAAGCAGCCAGAATTTTTCGCCTGACACTTTCAATCTCGGGGGACTCTCCATCCAAAGTGGGGCTTTGCGAATTGTTGTTACCGCTGCCGGTGCGAACAAGACTAGCCGCTTCTTTCAGCTTCCGTTGAAAGTCTGCGGGGCCGAAG
>Ga0335072_10007786_pt1 | contig 15590 bp, 12 predicted proteins | sample Lox_Sample_21_FD_206725 | JGI IMG/M metagenome (GOLD analysis project Ga0335072, IMG submission 206725) | Soil microbial communities from Loxahatchee National Wildlife Refuge, Florida, United States - Lox_Sample_2.1 | ecosystem: Environmental > Terrestrial > Soil > Wetlands | place: USA... | reverse complement strand
TCGAGTCAAGAGGTCAGAGTTTCGCATGTGAATAAGAAGCAGATTTCGCGGCGCGTTCTCGCCGTTCTGCCTTGCGAAGGGGGTTCACGAAGTCACATGATGCTACTGACGGCCCAATCATGTGGGTTATCTCATGAATCAGACCCTCTACGCGGTTCAGAGGCTGACTAAGTCACGCTAGCAACTTCTGGGAATTTCTTTACCAATGGCGTGACGCCACCTTCCTTCTTTTGGCTAGTGAACTTCTGTCAACTTCTGAGCCAATGAGAGGCCGTAGGCCTCTAATCCTCGTAGAGGGTCTGAGAGCTTTTGGTCGCGACTTTGCTGGCACCCGTCAGAATTTGTTAGTCGGCGAACGCGCCAACTTCAAAGGTATACATGTACCTCTATCCACGCGTTTTTCGCCACGAAAATACCATCATTTAAAAGCCCTTGCCTTTCTCTATCAGATCCATTTGGCATGGAGCCATCAGTCCCTCTAGAAACACCGGAATTACCTCTTCCAACAAGTCCTCTTTCTTCGCCTCCAACGAGCCCTCTCCACCGACGCGATCCGCCGCAATCAGTCACCCACGACTTCGAGAGCCCTCTTGACGCTCTGGTATCCGATGACGATAATGGTGAATCGACAAACACTGATGGCAATACGCCTGGGCTCACGGAGAAAGAGAAACTGGCAAAGGTTGTGGAAACGCTGCGGCAAGTCGGCTGGAGCCTCAGAATGTTCATAGACGCATTTGCCGGCAAGAGAAATGGCTGTGGAGATGTTCAACTTGATCACCAAGCGTACAAGACGACAGAAATGCGACATGAAGTGCTGAGTCGTATGATTGCTTATTGTATGCGCGAGTCGGTCGTCCAGCTCACCTCTTTTCCGGATATCGTTACCGACGAGCTCAATGGCCTTATCGGACAGCCTTTCTTCCATCAGTTTGATCAAAAGAGCTCGGTTGAGAATTTCGATTATGGCGAAGCGGTCATGGTCATCAAAGAGAAGGCGCCGCAGTGGTACTCTTTGCTTCTACAATTGATGCGGAACGAGCGGTCGCACCGTGTAAGCTATCGTGCCAATCCTGAATCGTCTCGACGTGCACTGGACAAGCGCATCCTTTGTATTACGAGCCTGATCGTTCACTCTCGAGCAAAACAACGGTCGAATCACCTTCCTGCCATGTTAGGTATTTACCTGCTAGGCTCTGGTACCAAGCGCCGTGTGGTTGACACTCTTGCTGGCCTCGGAATCTGTCAGGGTTACCATCAATGTACACGCGTGATGAATGACGCTGCGCAAGAGGAACGAAGGTATATATCTCGTTCTGTTTTCTTGGCTTCTCTCACTAATCGTCTCTCCACTTTTATAGCAATCCGATCGTTCAGCCTGGCTGAACGATCCGGCTCTTGCAAACGTTTTCAAACTCCTGTCAACTTCTTGACGAATCAGAGTAAGTGGGACCGGTGATTGCGAGCTCCTGCAAACTTCTGTTAACTCTGAGCTTCTGTCAACTTCTTGACGAATCAGAGTACGCGAGGCTGGTTATTGTGGGCTCCTGCAAAGTCCTGTTGCGAACTTCTATCAACTCCTTTGAGCTTCTGTCAACTTCTTGACGAATCAGAGTACGCGAGGCCGGTTATTGTGGGCTCCTGCAAAGTCTTGTTGCGAATTTCTGTTAACTCCTTTGAACTTCTATCAACTTCTCGGCCAATGAGCGTCCTTGGATTCCAGCTAGTTTTCAGTCTCTTATGCTTTTGGCGTGGTTTGACTAACATAAGTAGTAGTAATCTCAAACGCCTTGCGGCCGATCCCCAGGCCGTGATTGTGTACGACAATATCAACTTCAAAGACGTCAGACGAGATGAGCTGCTTGGACACACCTCGGAAATGCTCTCAATGACTACGGCCGCTATCGTCCATTGCCCTGAATTGCCTCCATCTGGCCTCGAGCAGTCAATGCACAATCCGACGCTTCCTCTCTCTGTCAGTGACATCTTCAACGCACCTGGAATCAACGATCATGATGGCTTGGGGCTGCAAACCACGAAGGCCCTGATTGCGGATGCTATAAAGCGACTTCATCCTACTGCTGTCGACACTGTGTTCCATAGGAGTGATGACTATCCGAAAATTCCGCCCTTTCAGATTATTGATACAATTAAGAACCCTTTCTGGCAGTTCGGAGCGATCTACGAGAACGAAGGGACGATCGGCGGTACGTACGCCGTGCATGATAGCATATTTCTTCATCAGCTTGGACTGAACGCGCCTGATAGTCTAGAAGGTGTGTCTGCAGATGATTTCCGCCTTCGTCTCTGGTTGGTACACGGCGATCAGCTCACTTCACATCATATTCGAGCTGTGAAGTCGGAACAGTCTCATGCGATGCGATCCTATGATCGCCGGGATTGGATGCTTGGTGTTCCAGCGTGGTTTCATATCCAGATGAACCTACTCAACACGATCGTACGAACACATTGGGGACCGGTCAAAGAGGGGGAGAGTGCCCATCATTGTCTCAAGGCCGATATCGACACATGGAATCGGAGTTGTACAAGTCGAAGCAATGCAAAGTACCATCAACTCGAACCTCTTGTGGTCCATGGATTTACTGCACGCGTGGCAGCTCTGTTCTATGCGGCAATGCGGCGAAAACGCCTTATCAACCGCAACTTGAAGTCGGATGACGAAGCGGCTGCCGCGGTCTCTAAACTCTCTTCTACCCAATTCAATAGCCTGATCGAAGACGTCAGACTAGATGCGTTTACAGTTGACGCGTGGGCTGGTGATGGGCATTCAGATACGGAATTCCGGACGATGTGTCGAATGCTTCAAGAAGTTGAGTTGTTCCTGACTGTTCGCCATGCCGTTAAATGCGCTGATATCGGGCTCCTCCGACGGGTTGTAGACCCGTTGATCGTCATGTTCTTTGGGGCCTCACAGCACAACTATGGCATGGAGATGCTATACTACCGATGGCTGCTGTCTCCTGTTAACTCGTCTCAGCTACAGCATGCAATATTGGCATCTGGGTTGGTGAACTGGCTTGGTCGAGAGAAATCACACAAGCCGATTGACCTTAGCCTTGAACACCTCAATGGCGCGTGCAAGATTGAGATCAAATGTTACAAGAACTCAACTCATAACATCGACACTATCTTCAATCGAGTGTGTCTGACGAACACCTGGATTAGAGCTTTGCGCGAAAAGCTTGAAGACGCATTTGGACAACCTCAAAGTGGAAAGCATACTATTGCGGATGCCGTTCAAGATATGTTTCTTGTTGCGAACAACATCTTCGCAAGCGATCTGGCTGGGCCTCGAAGCGACGCACAGCTGAAAAGCTTTCCAAAGATGTTCAATTCGTTCGATATTAGGGAAGAGGGTATGAAGTCGCTGGAGAGAAACGTGGCCAAGTTCAACAACCACAACGTACGGCGACGCCAAGTAACGACGCCTTACATGCCTCCGGTTGAAAGTTCGGATCATCCACACCTCCATGGCGGGTACGATGAGCAAATTGCAGACATTGAAGAACATGCCTATTATGTTGATGAAAGGTTCGATGACGTAGCAGAACCCATTATCGACTTTGATGATTGGGAGGCACGAGCGGACTGGGTAATGTAGACGCTTTTTCCATAGAATTCACGTAGCAGCTATGATTCACGGACCACCAGAAGCTTGCAGAAGTTTAGAATGGATACTTTGAGAGACGACCGATTCCGTGCAGTTCTATTGGTCCAGAAGTACGCAGGAATTCGCAGACGTTTAGAATCTGTCACGGTATTGGTCCAGAAGTATGCAGGAGTTCGTAGACGTGTGAATCCGGCTAGCAGCATGCTAACCACATGCGGATAGCCCTTTGACAACGGCCTCCTCTCGAGGGCTCGAGGACGAGCCCTCGCGGAGTAGCCACCGGTTGGTTGTGAATCGGTGCTATTATGGTGCCGTTAAACCCTAAGAGAGGTAAGGTGACCATGATGCTCGGTTGCTGGGCGCATGCGTTACGCTTGCCGTGACCTGGACAACAAGCATTCCGATCGCTGTTTGCGTCCTGCTATCCAGGTGTTGTTACGATCGCAGGCTTGCAGCATGCGAGACGCGTGGTGACAAGCCGGTGGGTACTGCTATTGTCGTCGTTTGTTCTCTATTGTCCTTTGTTGTATTGAGAGGCATTGCCTCTGAAGATGGCTCGCCGCATGCGGGTCGCTTGCGGTTATCAGGCCGTAACTATTGTGGTGCCGTGACAATAGAAGTGATCAAAGAAGTGATCGTCAATAGGCCTTCAGTATAAAATCTCCGGCTAGATCGGCATATCTCTCTTTTCTTTTTCTCCTCAGTTATGGCTTCAGAGAGCTCCCGCTCCCGCCGCGCGCATAAGCGCGCGATCAGCGACGCCTCTCTTCTCGTGAGTACTGCCTAGGCCTCGCAGTGTGAAAGCATGCTGACAGCTGTAGTCTCGACCCTCAAAGCGTGCGGCTCCGGCTGCTTTCTCGGGCTTCGAGCCCTTAAATCCTCCTTGCTGTTTGCGCTGCTCCAAGCGCATCGATTTGTGGGAGCTGGGCGCTGCTTGTGGCGTCCGTTCCGATTATGAGCGAAAATGCTCATATTGTTCCGGTGCTGGGCACCCGTGCGAACGGGTATGTGAACCGCAGTGCGAACGCATTCGGGAAGCATGCTAACTTGAGTAGGTGCCCCCAAAATATTACAAGGTCGTCAACGACCTTGTACGGCGCAAGCAGAGGCTTGACGCCGATGTGAGTGGTGGTGGGGTGGTAAGTGTCCCCTGCTGTTACCCTGCTTGGGTCCTGCTGACTGCTATATAGGCGCAGAAGCTTCTGAACGAGAAGCGAGAGCGTCTGGCGGCAGATGTCCGCCGGTATAAGTCTCTGGTGGAGGCCCACTTGCGGGCAGCAGGCAAGAAGCCTGCTAAACGCAATGGCGACTCCACCTCCGTGGAGATACTTGCGTCTTTGAGACGCATTGAAGAGATATTGGCGCTGAGCGTCAATATGATGAGGGAGGATGTAAGTTTTCCCTGCTTTTTCGTTGAGAATCCCTGCTAACTGCCTGCTTATAGCGTGGTTTGGGCCCTCTCGCTGCTGGCGAGGGTGTGGAGCAGGTCTCCCCCCTCGTCGATTCGGAGGAGAGTGGTGAGGAGGAGGAGGAGGAGGAGGAGGGGGAGGAGGAGGAGGAGGAGGTAGTGGTGGTGGAGAGTCGAGAGGAGGATGAAGACGAGTTGAGCGCGGAGGTGGAAGAGGCGCTAGATCGGGCGGTGGAGGCTCTGGATCCTCTAGGTAGTTGCTTTTCGCCTGCGGCTGGCCCGCTAGATTGAATTTATGCCGCTTCCCACACCAATTCGTCATATTCACGGCCCCATCCCTTCCATCTCACTCTGTGTTCGACCCTGCCTTCACGCTTGCAAGTCGCAAGCGCCTCCGCTGCTTCCCACAGGGGCTCATTATCAGTGTAGATTGCTGAGGGTAGTGGCGGTAGGTTCTTGTCTCGCGGCTTGTATGGTTCCAGCCTTGAGACGTTGAAGAAGTCGTGAATGCGGTAGTCTTTGGGGAGCCAAAGGCGGTAAGCTTGCGTTTCTGTTGCGAGGCGCTGCGTAGAGCTCCCTATCCGGGGAGTGTTTCCGTAGTGGTGGAGACCTGAAACGCCGCCTCTTGGGTTCCTTCGGAGGCGGCCGCTCTGCCGCAGCCGATAGGCGATGTTTGCGTGCGTTCTCGATGCGAGTCGCAAGCGCCACCATTGCGTCCCTCGTTTGTGGTAGCGGGGATTGTTCCGCTATTGCTTCTTAGAGCTCGTCGCGCAGTCTCACCAGAGGGGTGGCATCTCAGGGAGCTGCGCCTCTAATGCGTGCGGTCTAGTAGGAACTCGACGAAAAACGGCCATGTCGAGCTTGCGTTTCCCGTGCTTTTCGTATGCGCGAACCAAGATTGGCGCGGATCACCTCTCAGGAATTGAGCGGCGAAGAGAACCTTCATTCGGTCGTCTGGGAAGCCCATATCCAAACGCGTTTTCGGCCAGTCGCTATGTTCTCTTAGACTCCTACCCCAGTATTCGGCTACTTTCTCTGGGTCGATTCTGGTGGGCAGGGGGAGCGCGTGCGGGGCGCCTGCGTTCAGCATGAGCGGCTGCTCGGGCAGTTTTCCGCCTGTTTGGAGGATTTAGTTTTCTTGGAGGAGTCGCTCAAGCTCGGATTTCTTTCTGAGCGTGTCATTCGCCTCGCGTGCGTCTCGCAAGAGTTGATCCACGTCATCCTCGCTGGAATCGTGCGAGTCTGAACTGTTCAGTTGTTCGATCGAAGGTGGGTGCTGGTCGATTTCCAGAGCTGATTCTGGGTTCTTTTCTCGCACGGTGTCTGTGTCCGCTGATGCGGAACGCATGCTGCTCCCTAACGACCTCTCCCACTTCTCAGCGGTTTATATACGCGTGAATCCGGCTAGCCGCATGCTAACCGCATGCGGATACCCCATTGACAGAATCGGTGGGTATGAGCGAACAATTCTCGAATCGTACTCGACTTCTTGTGACTTAATTGGCGGAGAAGTTTGCAGGAGTTTGTAGACGTCTAGGTCGACGAGTTTAAGCGAACAGCTCTCGAGCCGTACCCGATTTCTCGTGATTTGATTGGCGAAGAAGTTTGCAGGAGTTCGCAGACGCTCGGGATCGATGAGTTTGAGCGAACCGTACTCGATTTCTTATGATTTGATTGGCGGAGAAGTTTACAGGAGTTCTAGGCGTCTAGATCGATGTGTTTGAGCGAACAAGCTCTCGAGCCGTGCCCGATATTTCTCGTGGTTTGATTGGCGAAGAAGTTTGCAGGAGTTCGCAGACGTTCAGAGTCGATGGGTTTGAGCGAACAGCTCTCAAACCGTACTCGACTTCTTGTGATTTGTTTGGCGGAGAAGTTTTCAGGAGTTCGCAGATGTTCAGAGTCGATGGGTTTGAGCGAACAGCTCTCGAGCCGTATTCGATTCCTCGTGATTTGATTGGCGAAGAAGTTTGCAGGAGTTCGCAGACGTTCAGAGTCGATGGGTTTGAGCGAACAGCTCTCGAACCGTACTCGACTTCTTGTGATTTGATTGGCGCAGAAGTTTTCAGGAGTTCACAGACGTTCATGAAATAGATAAATTTGAGCAATAATTCCCGAATCGTACTCGATTTCTTGTGATTTGATTGGTGCAGAAGTTGTCTCCGATTACGTAGGAGCGCCACCCGTGGTCGAGATAAGTTTGAACGTCACTCCATCATTGTCAAGCAGAAACCGACCAGCAGACATCTTTATTGCAACCTAGGAGCTATCCGGAGTGAGTACAGTGCCTTGCAGTTGCAGCCCGCGCCCAACTGTAAGTGCTTTCGCCCATACAGACTAATCGTCTCCTTGCAGTGGGTTTGAAGCGTACAAACCACGAAGAACACCATACCCACTCGGACGCTCAAAGACGTGGACTCCCAAGAACGCTCCCAAGTCAAATCCCTAGAGCCATCCGGAGTAGATGCGATGCCTTGCGGTTGCAGCCCGCGCCCAACTGTAAGTGCTTTCGCCCATACGGACTACTCGTCTCCTTGCAGTGGGTTTGAAGCATACAAACCACGAAGAACACCACATCCATCCGGATGCTCAACGACCCTAGCCCCAAACACCAAACCCTAACCCAAGGCCGAAAAAAGAACACCGCCCAGCGCCCGCCTACGCGGTTGCCATAGCGCTGCCAGCGCCCGGAGGTGGCCGGGGCCAAGGCCCCGGCTTGATGCTCCGGGGGCCAGGAGGCGAGGGTGTGCGCCGACGGTTCGGCTTCCGCGTCGAAAGGCTACACCCGCCAGGACGGGGAACCGATCGACAACGGGCACACGTACTCCCTGGACGCGAGATTTGACCCGCGCCCTTTGGGGAGTACACCCAGCACTCCTGACCGTCTCGCTGGCAGGCCTCGCAACGCGCTTTGTCCTCCAGCTTCTGTCCCAATTCGGTCTCCATGATCCGACCGATATGGGACCACTCCCGACGCCTCCTGTCGGGCCAGCCAGCCCACTCGTCTGACGAGACCGACCACCACTTTAATGGGATGGTCGGCTCGTAGTCGTCGCTACGCTTTCCTTGGAATGCCCAATTCCAAGGAAGGCGCGCCTGGCCGGCGACTTGCGCGGCGTCATATGACGCCTCGCCCAGACTTGCGGGGGCGGCCGAGGAGGACGCCGGTGTGACTGCCGTCGGCGGCAGCAGAAGAGGAGGCAGCGGCGCAAGGGAGTAAGGCGGCGGCGGCGGCAGCGGCGGTGGCGGCGAAGACGGCAGCCACGGCGGCGGCGGCGAAGATGGCGGCGGCAGCGGCGACGGCGAAGATGGCAGCGGCGGCAGCGGCGGCAGCGGCGAAGATGGCGGCAGCGGCAGCGGCAGCGGCGACGGCGAGCGGAACGGCTGCAGCAGCGGCGACGGTGACGGCGACAGCGATGACTGCAGCAGCAGCGGCGGCGGTGACGACGGCGCCGACGACGGCGGCGGCGGCAATGGCGAGGGCGAGGCCGAGAGAGAGAGAGCAAGATCGGCCGCCGCCGCGACCGAAGCAGGAGGACTCGCTCGCGCCGGGGGGGTGCGCCGGTGGCGGCGAGGGCGAGGTGCGCTATTAGGCTTGTCAGTATTCTATCATCTATCATGATATCTTGGTGTTTTGACTTACACAAAGGTCCGAACAAAGCCAGACCGCAAACGACCACGCGCCAGCGGCGCCGCGGCAGCAAGCATCGCGCTCTCGTTGAGCGCGATGCATGGCTGGTGGGCTCGCACCCACACAGCCGGAGGGTTCGCCATAATGATTTTATTTTTATCTTTTTTTAAGAAAAAAGAGAAGCAAAAAAAAAAGAAGAGCAGGAGGAGGACGTGGTGTTGGTGGTGGTGGTTGTGGTTGACGTTGAGTGAGAGAGACAAGGAACGAGAGAATAAAAGACGGCGATCGATTTGATCTGGCTTTGATCTAATTCGTAAAGTCAATTGAACACGACTTTGATCTAAATCGTTTGCTTTATTCTCGACTATGCTCTGAAATTCATCCCCATCTACGAATCACGATGCGATATTCCGGTCTCGGCCCACTTCTGTGGTCTTCTGCAAACTTCTGGGTGTTCTGCAAACTTCTGGACCAATCAATAGGTGGAAAGGGTAAGCTTCCGTGAGCGGCTTTCGCGGGTTCGCATACAATTGAAATCATCGTCGTCATATTCTCCATCACTGTGAACGTCCCTTTCACTGGGGTGACGAGCACTAGCCTATTCCGGAACTTCTGCGAACGCCGGTAAACTTCTGCGAGCTTCTGGGCCAATCATTCACGCTCAGACCAGACAGAAGCCAAGCCGTTTCTACGCCATCACGACCGACACCACAACAACTCGAACTTCCCTTCCATCGAACGAGCCTCTTCACTACAGCAGCGACGCCCGTCCCAGGACGGACGCCAACTACGAGCGTCTGGAATTCATGAGAGATTGCTTCCTGAGGACGACAGCTTCAATTGCGCCATCCGGTGCGAGTCCGACCATTCAACAACAGAGGTACGCTGAGCGAGAATCATGCGATCAATCTATGCAGAGAGCCACCGCTTGTATTCGAGAATATTGACACCGCGTCTAGCCTGCAACCCTCTTCAAACCATCAAACGAACCGCTTAAGCCTCCCACTCCTAAATTACCGTCACGACTAGCGACGCATCCACCATTGTCAAGAGCAAGGACGGCCATACATCTTCTAGAGCGAACATCCCAGCGTGGCCTAGTGCTGGAGACTGCCTTCTCCAGCCTAAGCAGTTTACCCTAGAGTGAAGTTCTCCTTCCCTTTCTCCGTTAGCCGTCGAAGTCGACCGCTTCTGGTCTTTGGTGTAAACACCAATCTTGTTTCCGTACTTGCATTCGAAACAGCTCCTTCCGACGCGACTGGAGAGCAAGGTACGATCATTGCCTCGCCTGCAGAACTAGCTCTACGCCTTCTCTTACGACGCCCACTCCTTTGACCCATGGACAGTACACTTTGGTCCTCTGTCGCGCTCCGGCTAAATGAATCGAACTGAGAGAGATCCTGGCTAGGCCCACACATTGATTGAGAGTCAGAAACGATCACCCTCGCCTGTTCCAAGATCCGGACTGCCTGAAGAACGCTGTCTGGTATCTCAGCTGGGGCTGTAGACTGGTTCTCATCGAATCCTCGTGGACTACTCAGGACACTGTTCACATACTCCCTCAGTCGAGATTGTCTGGCCGCTGGCGGTGTTGATGCTCCAGGTACTATGGGAGTACTGGTACTCGCCCTGCCTGTCACGACCGTTCGGATTGCACATCTCATTGCAGCCTCCTTCGCAAGACTATCGTCTCTCTGGCGCGTAATCGCGATACGCTCGTTTGCAGAAACCGGAGCAAGAGGTATGGCGGTTTGGTCATCCCTATTAGCTTTCTTTGCCCTCCTGGCAAGGCGTCTTTCGGACCGAATTCTATTGTATTCTTCGTCGACTCTAGAATCAAACTCTTTCAGCAGCCGAGGAAGGATTTCCCTGTACGACTCCCAATGTTCCCAAGCTCGCAGCTGTGGGATTTCCCTGTACAGAAAATCCGTTGTTACTGTACTCCACACCTGACGTCTCCGATCGAACAAATGTGCTAGTTGCCATCGGCATTCCTCTCCCATCCACGCAGACGGCGGCATCCGAAACCTTCGATTCGAATAGGGTTGATACTGCAACTCGGCCTGTTCAGTCGCCCATTCTTCGATTAGCCGCAGAGCAACATCAGCCCGTGTATTCGACCGCGGGCGACCAAGTGGAAGAACCTGTTCTGGTGGCTCGGCGAGTGGTTGAAACTGCGCCGGATTGCAGCGATTGCAGCAACGATTTTGACGCTGAGGGTCCGGTTCGTCATTCTGCAACATCTCCTCACCAAGATATGCTAGAAATGCTTTCCGAGGACACTCGCCATTGACGATTTCCTTCCATTCGGTTGACAACTTCTCGCGCTTGGCCAGGTCGGATTTGGTCCATGCTTTGAGCGGACGAGCTTCAGCATCAGCTGCGTCCATCGAAACCTGAGTGTCCATTGACTGCTGGGAAGCAACGCTTTCCAGATCGCTGAAGTCGGCCGGAGGAAGCATAGAGGTCGTTCGAATGATTTGTCGGTCTGAGGGTAACAGGTTTCGCAGCTGGCGCCTGTTTCCTACCCGGGTATGCTGGTTTCCTAAGCAAAAGTCAATCTTCTGGGATCGTCTGGGATCGTCTGGGATCGTCTGGGATCTTCTGCAAACTTCTGTAAACTTCTGGACCACTCACCGACGTCCTCTGGCCGCTGCACTCCTGTTGATACCTCCTTACCCTTCGAATCGAATGCCCAGTACGGCAAAAGGAGATAGCAAGTGCTCGTTCTTCCGGGCCCTCTTCCACCACGACCAAGTCGCTGCCAATGATCGGCCGGATCGTCACCAAGTGGGAAACTCCAAAGAACTACACGTTCAATATCCGGAATATTCACTCCCATCCCAAGAGACGTTGTGGCAACAAGAATCCGGATTCTGGAGTCCTCCTTCTTGAATTCAGAGTACCGAAAATCACGGTCATGCCTCGATACATGGGAGGTAAAGGTCTCGACTACTGACGTCACACAGTAGCGACTACGTTCATTATCTAGACCATATCGCTGACCAGATTCTGCAGTTCCATCCGTTTTCTGAAGCAGCATAGTCTGAAGGCATCCCGCGGCCTTCTGTACCTTTACTCTGCCATCTACAAAGACGACCGTCTTCGGAATCTGTGCAGGCGTGGCAGATCCAGCTGAATCCACACTCCTATCCAGAAGGAAGTACAGTGAATCGAACGTGGCGATTCTCCCACGCCGAAGAGGCTGGAGATGGATAGCAACATCAGGTCGATCAATTGATGTCCGGATCACCTCCGTTTGGTACATTCTCGGTCCCTGAACTCGGAACCCAGCCTGTGAAAGAACCAGCTTCTCCGCAGTTGCATCCAATGTAGCTGAACAGCCGAACCAAACAACGTCTTGAGGAAGAATCGACCGCAGCTGGCAAATCATCGAGAATGCTGGTCGAAACTCGTTCCATTGCTTGACGAGATGGCACTCATCGATTGCAACCAGACCAATGCGATTCTGAAATGATACAGCCTTCATTACCCGTCGAAACTCCTTGGAAGAGGCCTGTTCCGGACCGAGGAGGATATGAGTGTATTCACCTTCGCGGATTTGATCGAACAATTTACTTTGAGTCCTCTTGATCTCGTGGGTGATGAGACATGGTTTCGCACCCGGCAGCTTCTGAATATCATTCAATTGCTCGTCACCAAGCTTGCTGAGCGGGATAATTTGCAGGGTGATCTTTCCCGTCAAGACTGAGAACGCGTGGAATATCAGACTCTTGCCAAAGCCAGTACGTGCCACCAGAAGTACATCTGATTTACAAAACACTAACCGACGTAGGACTCGAACTTGCTCGGCCCGAGGCTCCCTCACACCTGCGCTTGGGTCAAGAGAAGACAAGATACGCTGAAGACACAACGAGAGCACCTTCTCTTGTACGCCAACATTAGCTTCGAGAGCAGCTTCCTTGAGGATGGACGGAAACTGGCTGAACCCAATTGATGGTATGGTACCTATCCGTTCGCTCATGCTCGGTGTGCAAGCTGAAGCTTCTGTAGTATCATCTACATGGATTGGCGTGCCTAATCGTCGACTCCTGGACCAGCACCGTCTCTTATCTGCGCGCGTCTTGCGTGTTGGAACCACCCGAGGCATTTCAAGTCAAGACCTGCACGCACACAGCCAGAAGTTGGCAGAAGTTTACAGAAGCCTATGACTTCCAGAAGCAACTCGGTAACCGATCGGATCCAAAGCCTTGATTGGGCCAGAAGTTCGCAGAAGTTCGCAGACATTCCGCACCGCGCTTTTGATTGGACCAGAAGTTCGCAGAGGTTCACAGACGTCTCTCCGAACTTAATACCGGGATTCTCTTCGCGATCGCCTTCTTGATTGGACCAGAAGTTCGCAGAAGTTCACAGACGTCTCTCCGAATTTAATACCGGGGTTTTCTTCGCGATCGCCTTCTTGATTGGGCCAGAAGTTTGCGGAGTCAACCGAACAACGCTCCGGTCTCGCAGCACCATGCGGGAAGTATCCCAACTGTCCAAAATCACACGCGATGATTGTACTGAGCACACAGACGTCGCTGGCATGCAAAACTGTATGGATTAAGAGGCATAGACGAGTGAATGAGGGTGTTGTCCGAAGGGTATTCTGGTCTGATCGATCGAGGAGACGCGTTCGCGGGTTTGCAAGGCATACATGTACCTAATCCGATGGCCGTAGTTAGCAAATATCCGTGTCAATCGAAAGAGAAAAGCGTGAAGAATTAAATGCATCAACACCTTGATTGATAGCACGTACTTTGCACTCTCTATCGCGATTATTATGGTGGAAGAAGTTTCGATTACTGACGTGTCGCATACAAATCGCGACCAAAAGCTCTCAGACGCTCCGCAAAGCATTTTCCAGGGGCCGCAAGCCACTATCACATCGCACGGCCTTTGATTGGCCCAGAAGTTTACAGAAGATTACAGAGGTTACTAATACACGCGCCAAACTATTTCTGGAAAAGCGTGCGAAGCGTGTGATTCATGAGATAAGCCATATGTGTGACTGTACCACGCCCTTATGTCAAATCTGGCAAATGCCCCCCAGCACATTGCCGAGTGCGACTCTGCAGTTGCCGGGCAAGAGACGCTAAATAAAGATTTTTTTGGGATTAAAACTGATCTGACTTCTCCTGGAAATCCCATCAACGTGCAATTGTATCTGATAGTAACTCCACCATGCCTGCTCTGGACCTCATCGACCACTCGCCCCATGCTCCAATTCCGCAGCCAAAACTTGCCACGGCGAAGAACCTGATCTTGATCGACAACTACGACTCATTCACCTGGAATGTCTACCAGTACCTTGTACTAGAAGGCGCCAACGTTACCGTGTACCGGAACGACGAAGTCACAGTTGATCAGCTTGCAGCTCTACGTCCAACACAGCTGGTCGTTAGTCCAGGGCCTGGCCACCCGGATACTGACGGCGGCGTTAGCGATGACGCCATCCGGTACTTCGCTGGGAAGATTCCAATCTTAGGAGTCTGCCTGGGCGAACAATGCATGTACTCGGTCTTTGGCGGCGTGGTGGACGTAACGGGTGAGATTCTTCATGGAAAGACGTCGCAGCTGTCCCATGATGGCAAAGGAGTTTACAAAGGACTGCGTCAGAACCTCCCAGTGACACGATACCACTCACTGGCTGGCACTCATCCAACTCTTCCTGAGTGCTTGGAGGTATCGTCTTGGACCAATGCCGGCACCGACGACGGCAAGACAGTCATCATGGGCGTTCGGCACAAAGAGTACGTTATTGAAGGTGTCCAGTTTCACCCGGAGAGCATCTTGACCGAAGACGGCCTAATCATGCTTCGCAACTTCCTGAAGATGCAGGGCGGTACTTGGACTGAAGACGAGCAATTCAAAAATCTGACCAACAGAATCGCCAATGGAATCACAAACAGTAACCACGAGCCTCAGAAAGACAAGCAGACGTCCATCCTCGAAAAAATCTACGACCATCGAAGAGTTGAGGTCGCGAAGCAGAAAGAGATTCCTTCCCAGCGCCCATCAGATTTGCAGGCAGCTTACGATCTTAATCTTGCACCGCCTCAGATTTCGTTTCCAGATCGCCTCAAAAAGTCGCCCTTCCCGCTATCATTGATGGCCGAGATCAAGCGTGCCTCGCCTTCCAAAGGAATCATCTCGATTTCCACATGTGCCCCGGCTCAAGCACGTACATATGCGCTTGCCGGCGCCAGTGTTATTAGTGTCTTGACCGAACCACATTGGTTCAAAGGTTCCATCGAGGATCTCAGAGCCGTCCGCCAAGCGCTGGAGGCTATGCCGAATAGACCAGCCATCTTGCGGAAGGAATTTATCTTTGATGAATACCAGATTCTTGAAGCGAGACTTGCCGGCGCTGATACCGTCCTACTAATCGTGAAGATGCTCGATAAGGCCTTGCTGAAAAAGCTCTACGACTACTCGTTAAGCTTGGGTATGGAACCTTTGGTGGAAGTAAACACTGTGGACGAGATGAAGACTGCAGTGGACCTCGGCGCGAAGGTTATCGGGGTCAACAACCGCAATCTCACGAATTTCGAGGTCGACCTGGATACCACTTCGCGTCTCATGTCCATAGTTCCCGAAGGGACGGTAGTTTGCGCGCTGTCTGGAATCTCTGGTCCCAAAGACGTCGAACCATACCTCAAAAACGGAGTTGGTGCAGTCCTTGTCGGAGAAGCTCTTATGCGAGCAAAGGATACAACTCAGTTCGTCCAAGAGCTGCTCAGCAACCCTCAAGAAGCCGTCCACGACACACTGCAGGATCTTATTGTGAAGATATGTGGAACGCGCAGCGTAGAAGGCGCACAAGCAGCCATCAGCTCTGGTGCGGATCTTGTTGGCGTCATTCTCGTCACGGGACGTAAGAGATTTGTATCGAACGAGACCGCCCTCGAAATTTCAAAGCT
>Ga0335072_10007785_pt1 | contig 15592 bp, 18 predicted proteins | sample Lox_Sample_21_FD_206725 | JGI IMG/M metagenome (GOLD analysis project Ga0335072, IMG submission 206725) | Soil microbial communities from Loxahatchee National Wildlife Refuge, Florida, United States - Lox_Sample_2.1 | ecosystem: Environmental > Terrestrial > Soil > Wetlands | place: USA... | reverse complement strand
GAGCGCGGCCAGCCTCACGCCGCCAAACGTTCCGGGGCTGATCTCGCCCACCCCGGCCTACGGCGACACGATCTCCGGCACCAACCTGGCCGGCGGCATCGCCGCCGCCCTGTTCAAGCGGGAGCGGACCGGCGAGCCCTCGGTCGTGGACGTCTCCCTGCTCGGCAGCGGGCTGTGGGCCATGGGGCACGGGATCGCCGTCTCGCTGCACCTGGGCGAGGCCTGGGAAGCGCCGCCCGCGGGCGCGCAGGGCCAGCCGAACAACCCGCTCTGCAGCCTCTACCAGACCGCCGACGGCCGCTACCTGTCGCTGGTCATGCTCCAGCCGCTGAAGTTCTGGGCCGAGGTCTGCCACGTGGTCGGTCGGCCTGAGCTGGCGGGCGACCCGCGATTCGCCTCGATGGAGGCCCTGGAGGAGCACGGCCTTGAGGGGATCGAGATCCTCAGGGAGGCGTTCGCGGCCAAGACGCTGCCCGAGTGGACCGAGATCCTCGGCGCGCTGTCCGGGCCGTGGGCCCCGGTGCAGGACACCCTTCAGGCCGCGGCCGACCCGCAGGTCGCGGCCAACGAGTACATCGTGGACACCGGCCAGCTCAAGCTGGTCTCCTCGCCGGTGCAGTTCGACGAGCAGGCGCCCGAGCCCACCCCAGCCCCCGGCTTCGCCGAGCAGACCGACGAGGTGCTGCTCGAGCTCGGCCTGGACTGGGATCGCCTGCTGCGGCTTAAGTCAGCCGGCGCGATCACCTGACGTTGCGAGCATCAAGCAAGGGAGGATCTTCATGCCATCGCGCGAGCTGCCCTATCCGCTCTTCGACGCGGACAACCACCTGTACGAGACGCAGGACGCCTTCACCAAGTTCCTGCCCAGGCAGTACGCCTCGGCCATCCAGTACGTCCAGGTCAACGGCCGGACCAAGATCGCCATCCGCGGCCAGATCAGCGAGTACATACCGAACCCGACCTTCGAGGTCGTCGCCAGGCCCGGCGCGATGGAACAGTACTTCAAGGTCGGCAACCCCGAGGGCAAGACCCGGCGGCAGATCTTCGGCGAGCCGATGAAGTCGATCCCCGCCTTCCGTGACCCAGCCCCGCGCCTTGAGCTGATGGACGAGATGGGCATCCAGCGCTCGCTGATGTTCCCCACCCTGGCGTCCCTGCTCGAAGAGCGCATGCGCGACGACCCCGAGCTGATCCACGTGGTTGTGCACGCGCTCAACGAGTGGCTGCATGAGACCTGGCAGTTCGACTACAAGAACCGGATCTTCACCGTCCCCGTCATCAGCCTGCCGATCGTCGACAAGGCGATCGAGGAGCTCAACTGGGTCCACGAGCGCGGCGCCCGGGCGATCTTGGTCCGGCCGGCCCCGGTGCCGGGCTGGGGCGGCTCCCGGTCATTCGCGCTGCCGGAGTTCGACCCGTTCTGGCAGCGGGCCAGCGACCTTGGCGTCCTGGTGGCCATGCACTCCTCCGACAGCGGCTACGCCCGTTATGCCCACGATTGGGAAGGCGGCCGGAATGAGCACCTGCCGTTCGTGGCCAACGTGTTCCGCATGGTCGGCGAGTGGCGGCCGGTGACCGACGCGGTCGCGTCCTGGGTGTGCCACGGTGCGCTGTTCCGGCACCCCGAGCTCAAGGTCGCGGTCATCGAGAACGGCTCGGCCTGGCTCGTCCCGCTGCTCGACCAGCTCGCCGACGTCTACAAGAAGGCGCCCGAGGGCTTCCTCGGCGACCCGGTCGAGGCGGTCAGGACCCGGATAGCGATCAGCCCATTCTGGGAGGACGACCTCAAGGAGCTGTCGGGCATCATCGGCGTCGACAACGTGCTGTTCGGCTCGGACTGGCCGCACCCTGAGGGCCTCGCCGACCCGGTCAGGTACGTGGACGAGCTGACCAAGATGACCGCCGGCGAGCAAGCCAAGGTCATGGGGGGCAACCTCGCCCGCCTTGTCGGGGTATGACACCGACGTGAACATTGGCATGATCCTGGAGATGGCCGCCTCGGCCTCCGACCGGCCCGCCGTGGTCGCCGGAGGCCAGTCGGTGTCCGCCGCCCGGCTGCTCGAGCTGGCCACGGCGGCGGCGGAGCGGTTCAGCCGCTACCCGGCGGTCCTGTACCTGGGGACCAGCCACCTGGCCTACCCGGTTGCCCTCTTCGGGGCGGCGGCGGCCGGGGTGCCGTTCATCCCGCTGAACTACCGGCTCGGCGCCGAGCAGCTGACCGGCCTGCTTGACCGTAACCCCGGGGCCCTGGTGCTCCGCCAGCAGGACCTCGACGCGCTGGCCGACCGCGCTCCCGCCGACGCACCCCTCGGAACCATGGCTCCGGGGACGCCGACCCGGGAGTCGCTGGCCCTCGCGGGCACCGAGGACGACCCGGTGGCGGTGGTGCTGTACACAAGCGGCACCACCTCCGCGCCCAAGGCCGCACTGCTGCGCCACCGGCACCTGCTGGCCTACGTGTGGAACACGGTGGAGTTCAGCTCGGCGGAAGCGAGCGACGCGGCCCTGGTCGGAGTTCCCCCGTACCACGTCGCCGGCCTGGCCAACGTGCTGACCAACCTGTACGCCGGTCGCCGCCTGGTGTACCTGGCCGCATTCGACCCGAACGCCTGGCTCGCCACGGTCAGGGCCGAGCAGGTCAGCCACGCGCTGCTGGTGCCGACGATGCTGGCGCGCGTGGTTGCCGAGCTGCACGCGAGCGGGGCGGCGGACGCCGGCGTGCCGTCGCTGCGCAGCCTGGCCTATGGCGGTGCCCGGATGCCGCGGCCCGTCCTTGAGGCCGCGCTGCGGCTGTTCCCCGCCACCGGCTTCGTCAACGCCTACGGCCTGACCGAGACCGCCTCCTCGATCGCGGTGCTGGGCCCGGACGACCACCGGGCCGCGCTCTCAAGCGGGGACCCGGCCGTGGCCGACCGCCTCGGCTCCGTCGGCCGCGCGGTGCCTGGGGTAGAGTTCGAGGTCCGCGACGATGAGGGAAAGATCCTCGCACCCGGCGAGACCGGGCTGATCTTCGTGCGGGGCGAGCAGATCTCCGGCGAGTACGGCGGTCACAGCGCGCTCGACGCCGAGGGCTGGTTCCCGACCCGTGACCGCGGCCGGATTGACGCCGACGGCTACGTGTTCATCGAGGGCCGCGACGACGACACGATCATCAGGGGCGGAGAGAACATCGCCCCCGCCGAGATCGAGGATGTGCTGCTCGCCTACCCGGGGATCAGCGAGGCCGCCGTGCTGGGCGTTCCCGACCCCGAGTGGGGCCAGCGGCTCGTCGCGGTCGTCGTCTGGGATACGTCCGCCGAGGTGGCGGACCCCGAGCGAGTGCGGGACTTCGTGCGGTCACGGCTGCGCTCGTCGAAGACGCCCGAGTCCATCGTGTCTCGCTCCGAGCTGCCCAAGACCGACACCGGCAAGCTGCTGCGCCGGGTCTTGCAGGCCGAGCTGACGCTGCGCGCGCCCGCCTAGGGCCGCTACTCCCCGGTTGGCCCGCCCGCCAGCTCGGCCACGATGTCCAGGTGGCCGAGATGGCGGGCGTACTCCTGCAACAGGTGAAACAGCACCCGCTCTAGCGTGGCGGGCGGATTACCCGCCCAGCGCTCGCCCGGCTGGCCAATGTCGCTCAGGGCATGGCTAATGATGATTTGGTCAGAACGGACCGCTCGCCGCTGCTGGTCGGCCAGCAAGCTGTCAAGCGTCTCTCCCGGGGCCACCTGCCACCGGTCGCCCTTCCTGTCGCCCCACGGGTCGGCGACGTCGCGACCCTCAAAGCCCCACTCCAGCCAGCGCATCTCCACGTAGGTAAGGTGCTTGAGCAGCTCAAGCGGCGTCCAGCCCGACGGGAGCCTGCTCGACACCAGCTCGGCCTCCGGCAGGGCCCGCAGCTTCGCGGCGAGAGTTCCGCGAAAGAACCCGAGGTAGCGCAGGAACACCTCGGTCGTAGTGGCGATCGGCTCCGAGGGGTCAGGAAACACGGGGGATGGGTTCGGCTCGCTCACCCCGCCACTGTAGCTTCGCGGTTTCCAGAGGCCATCAGGCCGCCCACCCCCGCCGCTCCGCTCGGCCCACCCCGCCGCTCCGCTCGGCCCCCCGCTCCGCTCGGCCCACCCCGCCGCTCCGCTCGGCCCCCCGCTCCGCTCGGCCCACCCCGCCGCTCCGCTCGGCCCCCCGCTCCGCCCCTCGCGGGATGGTGCGACGTTTAGCCGCATCTGTGGTGGTAAGCGTCGCACTGTCATGCGGCCCAAGGGTGCTGCGGCATTCATCCCGCCTCACTCGGCTCGGCGAGACCATGGCTATAGGCGTAGTGGACGGCCTGAGCCCGGTCGCTGACTCCGGTCTTGGCGAAGATGTTGTTGATGTGAGTCTTCACGGTGGACAGGCTGACGACGAGAGTCGCGGCGATCTGGGCGTTGGTGCGGCCAGTCGCGACGAGGGCCAGGACCTCGGCCTCACGGACGGTAAGCCCGTCGGGCAGCGGGCGGGAGCGGACAGCGTCCGGGGCTTGTGTGGCCGCCGCGACAAGGCGGGCCTGGACGGCGGGGTCGAGGATCGCCTGGCCTTCGGCCGCGGCATGCAGGGCGCGAGCGATCTGCTCCCGCCCGGCGTCCTTGGTGAGGTAGCCGAGGGCGCCGGCTCGCAGGGCGGCCAGGATCGAGTCGTCGTCAGCGTAGGTGGTGAGCACGACGACGGCCGTGGCCGGATGGGCCGCCAGGATCCGGCGGGTCGCCTCCACCCCGTCAACGCGCGGCATCCTCAGGTCCATCAGCACGACGTGCGGCCGGTGGCGGCTTACCAGGGCCACGGCCTGCTCCCCGTCAGCGGCCGCGCCGACAACCTGCACGCCGGGCAGGACGCTGAGCGAGGTCACCAGCCCGTCGCGCACCACCCGCTGGTCGTCGGCCACCACGACGCGGACCGTGGCATGCTCCTCGCTCATCCTGGCACCGTCAGCTCGACGGCCCAGCCACCAACGTCCGGGCCAGCATGCAAGGTACCGCCGAGCAGTTCCGCGCGCTCGGTGAGTCCGCTCAGCCCGTAGCCACCACCGGTGGCGGCCAGCGGGGCGCCGGGGCTGCCGGCGGGGGCGTCCGGCGGCGCGTCGTTGGCCACGCGCAGCCTTGTCGCCTGCTCCTCGAAGCACAATGTCATGGTCACGGCGGCGCCGGGGGCATGCTTGCGCGCGTTGGCCAGGGCCTCCTGGGCCGTGCGGTGCACGGCCAGGCTGGCCTCGGGGGCGAGCCGCCGTGGTGTACCCCGCACTTCGTAGCTGACCGGGCTGCGCGGGCCATCGCCCGCGGTGAGGGCGGCCACCGCCTCGGGCAGGTCGACGGGGTCGGTTCGCAGGGCCGCGATGGCCTGCCGGGTTTCCTCAAGGCCCTCAACGGCCAGTCGCCTCGCGCCCCCGACCAGGCGGCGGCCCCCCTCCGGATCATCGCCCTCACCGAGCAGTGCGTCGGCCGCGTCGAGCTGGACGACCAGGCCGCCCAGGGTGTGGGCCAGGATGTCGTGGATCTCCCTGGCGATGCGGGCCCGCTCATCGAGCACCTGAGCCCGGATGTGCTCCTGCTCAGCCCGCCGCGTCTGGATGGCAGCTAGCTCGGCCTGCTCGGCCCGCAGCCGGTACTGGCTGCGCCACAGCCCGGCCAGCAGGCCGCCAACCACCGCCGCGCAGGTGCCCAGCACGGAGAAGCCCGTGGAGCTGACGACCAGCGAGCCCACCCACAAGGTGGCCACGCCACAGGCCGCCACCCCGGCACCTTCCGGCACGGCGAGCGTGCTTCCGGCCATAACGCCGATGGCCAGTGGCAGCGCCGTGGCGGCGGTGCTCGGGCTGACCAGGGCGGCCAGGCAGGCTCCCACCATGCCGGCGATCAGGACAGGCACCCGGATGCGCGCCGACACCCGATCGGCGGGCAGCCATGCGATCCACGTGGCTGCGGCCAAGACGCTGCCCGTGAGCAAGGCTAGATGCCTGCCGCTAAGCCCCGGCACAAGACGGCCGAGCCAGATGTCCGCCAGGATCAGCCCGGCCAGGCAGGCGCGGACCAGCCATGTCCACCTGAGCCACCCGGACCAGCGCGCCACCGTGCCTGTGTTCACCAGTTCTGCCTCCGGCGTGTTCGCCTCATTGTCCCACGCCCGAGTCCACGAAGCGTCCCACGCCCGAGTCCACGAAGCGTCCCACGCCCGAGTCCACGAAGCGTCCCATCCTCGAGTCCACGATGGCCATCGCCCTGGGTCCGCGTGCGGGGCCATCGGCTCAGCGGTGGTCACCGGAGCGTCCGCGGCCGCGGTCCTGGTCCTAATCCCGGTCGCGGCGCATTCCTGTCCTCGCCAGCCCGCCCTTGAGGAGCTTCCGGCCAGCGATGATGATGGCGATGGCCGCTCCAGAGGGAACGCCAAGGTGCTCGAGCAGGTGAATCAGGATGATCATGTTATGGCTCCCTTCGCTTTCTGCCTCACACGGGCGCCGGTCACCGGATGCCACTCGCGGCCGCGGCGGGCGTGCCTGCCTCGGCGGCGAAGCGCCGCCCGACCGCCCGGCCACGCAGGCCAAGCAGCACGCTGCGGGCCAGTGACATGGCGACGGCCATGAAGATGAGCGCGTCGGTGAACCCGGCCGCGCTCAGCTGATGGGCGGCGAAGAACTGGCCGAGGGAAACGGGGAACCAGTGGAGCGAGCCGTAGATGAACAGCAGCCGACCACCGTAGATCGTCGTCCAGAACGCGGCGTAGCCGAGTCCGGCCCGGCTGACCGCCCGGTCGCGCGTCCCCTTCCGGCTCCTTACCGGGCCGTAGCTGACCGAGATGAACAGGTGGGCGGCCAGGCCAAGCAGTATTCCCACGACGATGCCAATGGCTTGCAGGACCAGATCGTGAGAGCTGGTGGGGACGCTGTCTAGGAACAGCGGGCAGATCATGATGGCGGTGAGCAGCGGGCGCGCCACCCGGAAGCGGCCGATCTTCCGGCGGCCGAGGTCGGCCTCCAGTACCACGCCGAGCACGACGAGGTTGAGAATCCAGACACTGGCTGGCATTGACGTCTCCTTCAGGTTGGAACTTCAGACGTCTTCCAGCCTCCCGATCTGAGCCCGCGGGCACATCGGGTCGAGGGTGGATCATCGGATGGAGGTGGGTGGAGAGCGGGCGACGGCCTCCACCCCCTGCCCAGCGCGACTGCTCAGGCGGCGGCTGGCCCGGCGAACGCGTGGGCGCGCTGGCGAAGATTCACCGGTCGGCAAGCGGCCTGCTCGACCCCGACTCGGCCAAGCCCGACGAGCCGGACATCCCCTGACCGCGCTCGGAGGCCTGGCCTAGCGGAAGCGGACCAGGGCCTCCTGGGCGTAGGAAGCGACCAGGAGGCCGTCACGGGTGAGGATGTCGCCCCGGCCGAAGCTGCGCGCCTGGGCCAGGATCGGGCTGTGCTGGCGCAGCAGCAGCCAGTCATCCGTGCGGAACGGCCGGTGGAACCAGATCGTGTGCGCGGTCACCGCCGACGCGAAAGCCTTCTGGGCGTCGGCCTGGGTGACCCCCTCGAGCGGGCGCAGCGCGGTGCCGATCAGGGTTAGGTCGGTGGCATAGGCGGCCAGCGCCTCGGCCGTCCCCTCACCCGCGGTCGGGGTACGCCACCACAAGCTGAACTCCGGCTCGGCGGCTTCACGGGTATCAAGGTCGATCGACGTACGGGTCTCGAACGGCAAGATGCCAATCTCCACCGCCGCGCTGTCTTCCGGTGCGCCGGTGACCGGGGGCACCGTCTGGACCGAGCGGCCCTCCTCGTGGGCGTGCAGGGCCACCGACGCCGTAGCGATCACGCCTTTGGACTGCCGCGCGACAATGATCAGTGAGGCGAACGTGCGGCCGTCGGAGTGCTTAGCGACCTCATAGCGGACGGGCTCTTCCGCCGTTCCCTCCCGGGGGAACTGGGCGTGCAGCGACTTGACGGACTTGCCTGGGCAGGTACGGGCCGCCGCCATCGCGAACTGCGCCAGCAACTGCCCGCCGAACAGGCGGTGGTAGTCAAGCGGCAGGTTCTTGCCCTCGAAGGCAAGGCGTGCGGAAGCGTCATCGGCCGCGCCTTCACCCAGGTCAAGGCAAGAGAGCAGGTCATCCCAGAGATCAGCCACACCAAGCAGTGTAACGCGAATCTCCCAAAAGGAGAATAGCGTTCTCGCAGGCTATGGCCGCAGCCGGGAGCGGATCAGGCGCCGGCGAAGCCCTTGGAGCAGAAGTCCCAGATCTCGTCGGCCGTGATCACCGGCAGGTCGTCGTGGTCAGAAACGACGGCCGACTGTGCCACGAACATCACGGTCTGCATGGTGAGGGCGGCGGCGCGGCGCGGGCTGACGCCGGCGCGCAGCCTGCCAGCGTCCGCGGCCTCGGTCAGCAGCTCGGAGATCAGCGCAAGCAGCGGCGCATGTGCCCCGCGGACCTCGGTCGGGTGCGAGATCAGCAGGCGCGGAGCGAACTCGGTGAACAGCGGGCGCTTGGCCCCGGGGTCCGGCCGCGACAGCTCGAACAGCAACTGGACGGCGACCTTCGCCCGCTCAAGCGGGTCCTCTGGCACGAACGCCGCCGCCCTGATCTGGTCCGTGGCCCGCCGCAGGGCATCTTCAAACAACGCGAGCAGCAGCTCGTGCTTGCCGTCAAAGTGCTGGTAAAAGCTCCGCAGAGACTGGTTAGAGGCCTCCACCACCTGCTGCACGGTGAAGTCCGTGGTGCCTTCCCTGGTGATGAGGCTCTGCGCCGCGTCAAGGAATCGCTGAACGCGTTGCTCGGCGCGCTGCTTTGCCGCCCGGGTGGAGCGCTCGACCGCTCGCTGCTTCCACGCGGGCTCGTCCTCTGCCGGGGCAGCGAGCGCGTCCATCTTCTGCGTCATGTCTACGGCACCTTACATCGGCGGTTACGGTAGGCGACTCTCGGATCGTGCGGAGCAACCTTCTGCTATCACGATATCGTCATTGCCAGAATTTTTTATTCCCATTATGAGCTGATCGTCAGCGTGTCCTCGCACGTGGGGGCGTGCCGCCTGCGCCCGGCCGGGGTCCCGGCCGCCCGGCCACCTGCGGCAACTTGATTCTCTCATACGGAGAAGCTAACTTTCTATGTCGAAAGGGAGGATGTTGCATCATGACGACGCCAGCGCTCAGCCCACGCATGGGTGACCAGCTCGCCAGCACCGTATGTACGACGAGGGTGGTCGTGGTCCGAGCCCCCTCCGACCGCAGCCCGCTTGTTGAGTGCGGCGGAAGCCCGATGGTGACCGGGGCGCCCGCGGTGAAGCCGGCGCCTCCCGTGCCTGGCGCCGTCACGCTCATCGGCAAGCGGTACGTGGACGCGACCGAGACCGTGGAACTGCTCTGCACCTCCTCAGGCACCGGCCAGCTGACCTGTGACGGCGTGGCGATGACGCTGAAGACAGCCAAGCCGCTGCCCGCCTCCGACTGACAGGGAAACCAACTGCCACGCCCGCGGCCCGCGCCCCGGGTGCCTGCCACCGGTTATGGGTTCCGGCAGGCGCTGACAGAAATAGGCAAATTACCCCCGCGCCGCCTCTTGTCCCGGTCGGCTAACCAATCTAGTGTGCGTTCAGTAGGTTGGTTGAAGGGAGCACGGTGGCCGATCAGCGGAGATACGCCACCCTTCTCGCCAAGGGAGAGGACCGCAGGCAGCGGATACTTGCCGCCGCCCAGCGCCTGCTGACCCGCAACGGGAGCCGTGGCACGAGCCTCGGGCAGATTGCCCGCGAGGCGGGCGTGAGCCCGGCTGGACTGCTGCACCACTTCGAGTCCAAGGAGCAGCTCCTGCACGCGGTCCTCGACGCGCGGGACGCCGATGACCTGGCCGCTGCCGACCTCAAGGGCGACCCCATCGAGAACCTACGGAAGGTCGCTGAGCGCTATGAGCGCTCTCCGGAGCTGATCGGGATGTTCACGGTGCTGCTGACCGAGAACCTCAACCCCGACGCGCCGCTGCACGACCGCTTCCTCGCTCGGTACCGGCTGTCGGTGGACATCCTCGCCCGCAGCATCCGGCGCGGGCAGCGCGCGGGCCGCTATCGCCCTGACTTGGACCCGGCCATCAAGGCCGCGGAGATAGTCGCTTTCCTCACCGGAATGGAGACCTCATGGTTGCTCGATCCGTCGCTGCCCCTGGACGCGGTATTCCGCGAGTACACCAGCTCTCTCGCCCGGCAGCTCGAGTCCAGACCGCAGTCAGGCCCTCGCTGAGGCCGCGGCTTGCCGTCATCGCGCCGACGGCCGCCGACGCCGTCACGTGCGCGGGCGGCTGGCTGTTCGACCAGGCACTGGCCGGCTGGGACGTTACCGTCATCCTGGCCGAGCAGGCCGATCACCGCTCGCTGCGGATCCTGGGCGTCCGCGGGCTCACGCTGGAGGCGGCGCTCGCCTACCAGGCCAACGGAGCCTGCGTAGCCGCGATCGCCCTGTCGGCCGCCATGCTCGGGTCCGACGAGCGCGTGCGCCGCATGGTCTTCGGCGCGATCGACACAGGCCTGCCGGAACTGCGCTTGTGGGGCGAGGGCGACGGGATGCCCGCTGACCTCGCGGGCCGGGCTGAGCCCGTGTCGCACCGGCTGAGCGCCGCCGCCAGGGCGTTCAAGGCCCAGGCGCTTGCCGCCGTGGCCATCGGAAAGGACGATCTGGCCGGAACCGAGGTGTTCAGGCGGGGCGAGTTTAGGCAGCTGAGCCTGGCCGCCTCGCGCTGAGCCAGGGCCGGCGCTCTCGATGCGGGCACCACGCCTGTCCGGTTCTTGTGTTCTCGAAAATGAGAATGCTATTCTCGGAGTAAGCGCGCGCACTAGGGCAAGGGAGCCGTCATGCAAGACGTCGGTGCGGCAACCCGCAAGCGTTCGCTGGTTGCCCGGATCATCGCCTTCCTCGCTACGCCGCCGCCCCCGCCGCGCCGCCACTTCAGCAAGCACTGGGGCCGGGCAACCAGAGGCTGAATTGCCGGTGCCCGCGTCCGAGGGCGATTCGCGAGCCCGGGTGCCTCGGCTGGCGGGTGAGGCCTGCTGACGCCACATCCAGTTGCCGCTGGGGTCCCCGGGCGGCCGAGCCGCGGGGGCCTGTCCTGAGCGTCAGCGGGCGGCGCCATGGTCTCGGCCGCGCTGGCCTCGATGGAGTTCCGGTAATGGCCATCACCCGACAGGGAGCGTCCCGCTGGCAACTGGTCAAGCGTGAAGGCGTGAACGCTCCTGATAAACTCCATTCAAATATTTTGTCGATTCAGGCGTCATTGATACGGAAAGGCAAGAGGCTGGTCGTGAATGACCGTGCTGAGGCCTGGCTGCGCCGGGGGACGTCCCACTGGCGAGACTGGCCGGCTGACCGGCTGGTGAGCTGGAAGCGGCAGCGGGGGAGCCGGATCAGCGTCGTCATCCCGGCACGCGACGAGGAAGCGACGGTAGGAGACGTCGTAGGCGCGCTGCGCGATGAGCTCGTGAACGGGATCCCGCTGATCGACGAGCTCGTCGTGATGGACTCCGACTCGGCCGACGCAACGGCCCAGGTGGCCGAGCGTGCCGGGGCGCAGGTCTACCGCTGCCAGGACGTGGCGCCCGGCCTCGGCGCCCATCCCGGCAAGGGCGAGGCGCTGTGGAAGTCGCTGCTCGTCACGACCGGGGACATCCTCGTGTTCGTGGACGCCGACCTCACGCTGTGGGGCAGCCATTTCGTGACCGGGCTGCTCGGGCCGATGCTGTGTCCTGCCAGTGAGCAGGTCATGCTGGTCAAGGCCTGCTATGACCGCGCCGTCGGCGATACGCCCGACGGCGGCACGGTCGGCGGCGGGCGGGTCACCGAGCTCGTCGCCAGGCCGCTGCTCAACCTGTGGTGGCCCGAGCTTGCCGGGGTGACGCAGCCGCTGTCGGGGGAATGGGCGGCGCGCCGGTCGCTCCTCGAGGAACTGCCGATCCCCGTCGGCTACGGGGTCGAGATCGCCGTGCTCATCGACACCGCCAGTCGGCAAGGAATCGACGCCATCGCCCAGGTGGACCTGGGGGAGCGTGGGCACAGCCACCAGGCGGACGCCGACCTCGCCGTCATGGCCGCGGAGCTAATGCTGGTCACCGAGCGCCGTCGGCTCGGTGCTTTGGAGGCCGGCACCTTGGAGGCCGGCGCGTGGGAAGCCGGCGCGTGGGAGGCCGGCCGCCCGGAGCATCCCGAGCTGGTCCAGTTCACCCGGGCCGACGGCGAACTGCGGCCAAGGCACCGGGCGGTGCCGCACGCCGAGCGGCCGCCGGTCCGCTCGCTCCTGGCCGGGACGGGGCTGTCGCAGGCAGAGCTAGCGGGGAGGGACGGATGACGAGCGGGCACCCCACGGGCGGGGCCGCCGCCCCGCGCGAGCCGGGGCCGTTGCGACTGGGCAGCAAGGAGTTCGGGCCGCGGGATCGGCTCGTTATGGCGATCGTTAACCGGACGCCTGACTCGTTCTACCGGCCTGGCGTGACCTGGGACGAAGGGGCGGCGCTCGCCCGGGTGGATGAGGTGGTCGCGGAGGGCGCGGACATCCTCGACGTGGGCGGGGTGCCGGCTAAACCAGGCCAGGAGGTAACCGCGCATGAGGAGATCCGCCGGGTCGTGCCGTTCATAGCGGCGGTTCGCGCCGCCTACCCCGATCTGGTGATCAGCGCCGACACCTGGCGGCACGATGTCGGCCGTGCGGCCTGCGAGGCGGGCGCCAACCTGCTCAACGACACCTGGGGCGGCTGGGACCCCAAGCTCCCTGACGTGGCCGCCGAGCTCGGAGCCGGGCTGGTGTGCTCACACGCGGGCGGGCTGCCACCGCGGACTCGCCCGTTCCGCGTCTGGTATGACGATGTGGTCGCGGACGTGCTCGATACGGTGCTCGGCCTGGCCGGGCGGGCGCTGCGGGCCGGGGTCGACCAGGCCAGGATCATCATCGACCCGGCGCACGACTTCGGCAAGAACAGCTGGCACTCGCTCGAGGTCACCAGGCGGCTCAGCGAGCTGACCACGACTGGCTGGCCGGTGCTGCTGTCCGCGTCACACAAGGACTTCGTCGGTGAGACCCTCGACGCGGGCATCGAGGAACGGCTGGCGGGCACGCTGGCTACGACGGCCGTCGCCGCCTGGCAGGGCGCGCGGGTCTTCCGCGCTCATAACGTCGCGCAGACTCGGCAGGCTCTCGACATGGTGGCCGCGATCCAGGGCGACCTCCTGCCCGCCCGTGCGGTCAGGGGGCTAACGTGAGCGAGCGCAGGGGCGCGGTGGTGCCTGGACGCAGTGGCAGCTCCGAGGAACGACGAGCGGGAGCGGGGGGCACAGCTTGATTACCGCCGCGGCCGTCGTGCCGTCGCCCCCGCTGCTCGCACGGCAACTGACCGGGCGGCAGGTGGTGCTGCCCGAGCTGCGGGAAGCATGCGCGGTGGCCGCCGGGCGGCTGCTGGCCCGGCCCGCCGACGTCGTGGTGGTCGTGGGGGCCGGACCACAGGCGGCAGCCTGGGAGCCCGACGGGCAGCTGAACCTCGCTGCCTGGGGGCCGACAAGGGGCGGGCTCGGCGGGCGGAGCGAGCCAGGCAAGCCCGGGCTGCCGCTGGCCCTCGGCATCGGCGCGGCGCTACTCGACGAGGCCGGGTATGCCGGGCGCCGGGAGCTGCGGGCGATCGACGGCGGGGCAAGCACGCCGGACTGCCTCGCGATCGGGGCCGAAGTCGCCCGCCTCGACACGAGCGTCGCGCTGCTCGTCGTCGGCGATGGCAGCGCTCGCTGCACCCCGGCCGCGCCCGGTTACTTCGACGAGCGGGCCGAGGCGTTCACGGCTTCCGTGGAGACAGCGCTGCGCACCGGCGACATGGCCGCCCTGGCGGGCCTGGACGTGGCACTCGCGGCCGAGCTGATGGCGACCGGCCGGGCTGCCTGGCAAGTCCTGGCCGGCGCGATTGGCCCGCGGCGGCGGGTGCCGGGGGACGTGCTGTATGCCGACGCTCCGTTCGGCGTGTCCTACCTCGTCGCCCTGCTTGACCTTGGTTAGCCCGCTGTTGCCCCGTCGTCCCCAGGAGGCTCCACATGACCGTCAAAGAGCAGCGCCGCGGCCGCAAGATCGCCATGTCCAAGGAGGAGCTTGACGCCTTCCTGGCCAGTGAGCGGACCTGCCGGGTCGCCACCGCCAGTCCGCGGGGACCGCACAACACGCCCCTATGGTTCGTCTGGGACGGGACGGCGCTCTGGCTGACCTCGATCGTGAAGAGCCAGCGGTGGGCCGACCTGGCCCGCGATCCACGGGTGGCGGTCCTCGTGGACGCCGGGGAGGCCTACGACCAGCTGCGCGGGGCCGAGCTGCGCGGCCGGGTCGAGATCGTGGGCGAGGTGCCCCGCACCGGCGAACGGGACGCGGAGTTGGCCGGGCCGGAACTGGCGATGGCCCGCAAGTACTACGGGTCCGACACGTTCCACTACGACGGCAGGCACGCCTGGCTCAAGCTGGTGCCCGAGAAGATCACCAGCTGGGATTTCCGCAAGCTGGCCGGGCTGTAGCCGGCGGGCACCGGCATGAACAACCGGCCTTCCATCCTTGAGCTTCTCGACCTGGAGTACATCGAGGAGAACATTTACCGGTGCAGCGTTACTCATCCTGAGCCGCACCGGCTATTCGGCGGCCAGGTAGCCGCGCAGGCGCTTTATGCCGCTGGCCGGACCGTCCCAGGCGACCGGCTGCCGCACTCGCTGCACGGCTACTTCCTGCGGGCGGGTGATACCCAGCGGCCGACCTTGTTCCGGGTGGACAGGGACCGTGACGGCGGCGCGTTCTCAGCCCGCCGGGTGGTCGCCATCCAGAACGGCGAGGTCATCTTCAACATGGCGGCCTCGTTCGCGCGTCCCCGTGCCGTCGACGAGCCGCTGCTTGACCGGGACGCGACCCAGGCCGCCCCGTTTCCCCCGCTCGGCGACCTGGCCGCCAGGAAGTACCCGCGGCATCCCTCCTTCGAGTTCCGGGCCGAGCCGTCGGCCCATCGACTACCCGAGCGGTTCTGGATTCGCTGCCTGGAACAGCTTCCTCCTCCCGAGGAAGACCCGCTGCTGCACTCCGCCGTGCTCACCTACATCTCCGACATCTCCTCGGGGCTCGTCGGGCTGGAGCCGCCCGGCTACACAGCCTCATCAAGCATCGACCACGCCGTATGGTTTCACCGCCCGGCCCAGCTGGACGGATGGATCTGGCAGGAGATGCGCCCGGAAACCGTTGCGGGCGGACGCGGCTGGTATACCGGCGCCTGCTACCACCCTGACGGCACCCGAGTCGCGAGCATCGCCCAGGAGGCCCTGTTCAGGAAGGTGCCAGCTACCTAGTCGGCGATGACGAATCGGTCGGCGATGACGAGTTAAGGGCGCTCATGTGCCGCAGCAGCGCCTTGCCGAGCTTTCTCGGCGAACGGCCGGGCAACGGCTCCCAGTTCGGCGGCGACTGGCTGGCGTCGTGCCAGCGCATCCCCGCCTGGCCGGCCAGGACCACGATCCGCTTCTGCGGCCGGTAGCGGTCGATCGGCACCCTGGCCTGCTCCGCGCAGAATCGGGCCCACTGCTCGGCGTCGTTGGCCAGGCTGCCTGATGATCGCCAG
>Ga0335072_10007784_pt1 | contig 15592 bp, 15 predicted proteins | sample Lox_Sample_21_FD_206725 | JGI IMG/M metagenome (GOLD analysis project Ga0335072, IMG submission 206725) | Soil microbial communities from Loxahatchee National Wildlife Refuge, Florida, United States - Lox_Sample_2.1 | ecosystem: Environmental > Terrestrial > Soil > Wetlands | place: USA... | reverse complement strand
AGCCACGGATACCGCGCCAGCCGCGGATACCGCGCCAACCACGAATTCCCCGGTAGGTGTGGAGACGGCGCTGGCGGCCTTTGGCCGGCACCTGACTGCCGAGCGGGGACTGTCGCCGCACACGGTCCGGGCTTATCTCGGTGACATCACCGCGTTGCTGAGCTACGCGGCCGAGGATGGCTGCAGCGAGCTGGCAGACCTGGATGTCGCCGTGCTCCGCGGCTGGCTCGGTGCTCAGCATCGGGCAGGGCAAGCGCGGGCGACGATCGCCAGAAGGTCCGCGTCGGCCCGGGCCTTCACGGCATTCGCGCAGCGTTCCGGCTGGCTAGCCAGCGATCCCGGCAAACAGCTCGCGTCGCCGAAAGTGCACCGGCATCTGCCGCAAGTCCTCGGCCAGCAGCAGATGACGGCTGTACTTTCTGTTCCTGGGCCGTCAGCGGACGGCGGGGCCAGCACTGGGGACGTGGTCGCGGCGGCGCTCGAGGAGCGGGACGTGGCGATCATGGAGCTGCTGTACGCCACCGGCATCCGGGTCAGCGAGCTGACCGGACTGGACATCGGCGACCTCGACGGCGTCCGGCGGACGGTCCGGGTAGTCGGCAAGGCGAGCAAGGAGCGGGTGGTCCCGGTCGGCATCCCGGCGCTCCGCGCCGTTCAGGACTGGCTGGACCGCGGTCGCCCCGCCGTCATCGCGGCCCAGGCCGCGCCACCACGGGATAACGGCAGCAGTGACGTCGGCGCGCGCCGCGGCGTGGCGCTGTTTCTTGGCGCCAGGGGCGGACGGATCGATCCGCGTACCGTGCGGCGGGTTGTCCACGCCCGGATAGCAGCAGCCGGCCCGATCCCCGACACCGGCCCGCACGGGCTGCGGCATACAGCGGCCACCCACCTGCTCGAAGGTGGCGCTGACCTGCGCAGCGTCCAGGAAATCCTCGGGCATGCCTCACTGGCCACCACGCAGATCTATACCCATGTCAGCATCGACAGGCTGATATCGGTGTATCACCAGGCGCACCCCCGGGCGTGAGCTGGCCATCGTCCTGGACTTGCCGGACCGGCCAGCCTAAGCGGGGCATGTAGACTTGCACCACGGCCTGCTTCTGGCCGCGCGCCAAGCGCGGTCCGGGCGGCCAAATTCGCGCGCCTGCTTGCTGTGCGGTACTCCTCCGCGCAGGACGCCCTTCACCGGTCCGCGGGACTATGACCTGCGGCGAAGAGCGTACGGGCGCCAGGACACCGAACCGGACGGCGCCCGCTTCGCACAGCACGGCAGGGCGCCATGAACAGGAAGGGGACACCGGCATGTCTCCGGTCGTCACCATGCGTCAGCTGCTGGAAAGCGGCGTTCACTTCGGGCACCAGACCAGGCGCTGGAACCCGAAGATGAAGCGCTTCATCTTCACCGAGCGCAACGGCATCTACATCATCGACCTCCAGCAGTCGCTGGACTACATCGACAAGGCCTACGACTTCATCAGGGAGACCGTCGCCCACGGCGGCTCCGTGCTGTACGTCGGGACCAAGAAGCAGGCTCAGGAGGCCATCGCCGAGCAGGCCCGCCGGGTCGGAATGCCCTTCGTCAACCAGCGCTGGCTGGGCGGAATGCTGACGAACTTCGGCACCGTCTACAAGCGGCTGCAGCGGCTGAAGGAACTCGAAGAGATGAACTTCGACGACGTCGCGGGCTCCAACCTGACCAAGAAGGAGCTGCTGCAGCTCCGCCGCGAGCGGGACAAGCTCGAGCGCTCGCTGGGCGGGATCAGGGACATGTCCCGGGTGCCGAGCGCGCTATGGGTGGTCGACACCAAGAAGGAGCACATCGCCGTCAGCGAGGCCCGCAAGCTGGGCATCCCGGTGATCGCCATACTCGACACCAACTGCGACCCGGACGAGGTGCAGTACCCGATCCCCGGCAACGACGACGCGATCCGCAGCGTGGCCCTGCTCACCAGGGTGATCGCAGACGCGGTCGCTGACGGGCTGATCGCGCGAGCAGGCGCGGCGGTGAGCGACGAGAAGCCGGCTGCCGAGGGTGCCGACGGCGAGCTCGGCGCTGCCGAGCCGCTGGCCGAGTGGGAGCGCGAGTTGCTGGAGGGCAAGGCGGACGAGACCGCCGCGACCGCGGGCGCCAACGGTTCCGCGACTGCCAGGTCGGCGACCGCCAGGTCGGCGGCGACGCCCAGGACCGCTGCTGCTGCCCACGCCGAGGCTGCCCACGCCGAGGCTGCCGACGCCGAGGCCGCCAAGGTCGATGCGGCCGAGGTCGCCGAGGCTGCGGCCGAGGCCAGGGAGGCCGGCGAGGCTGGAGCCGAAACCGAAGCCGAAACCGGAGCCGGAGCCGGAGCCGGAGCCGGAGCCGAGGCTGCCGATGGCGAGAAGCCGACGGCCTGACCGCACGGCCGCGCTCCGCGGCACCCTGGCCGGGCTCGCCGCACTGGCCGGGCTGGCTGCACTGGCCGGGCTGGCTGCACTGGCCGGGCTGTTAGCTCGACGCAGGCGACTAGCTCGACAGAGCCGACACCCGGCCGCTGGTACCACGACAACGAAAGATGGGGACATGGCGAACTACACCGCCGCCGACGTGAAGAGGCTGCGCGAGCAGACCGGTGCGGGCATGCTCGACTGCAAGAACGCGCTGGTCGAGGCCGATGGCGACTTCGACGCTGCAGTCGAAGCCCTGCGCATCAAGGGCGCCAAGGCGGTCAATAAGCGGGCCGAGCGGACTGCCGCCCAGGGCCTGGTCACGGCCCAGATGGACGGCACGAGCGCCGGCGTTCTGCTCGAGCTGAACTGCGAGACCGACTTCGTCGCCAAGACGGACAAGTTCCAGGAGGTCGCGGCGGATATCGCCGCTGTCGCGCTCAAGGCAGGCGCCGCCGACCGGCTCGCCGTGCTGAGCCTCGAGGTCCGGCCCGGCCAAACGGCCCAGGCGCTGATCGAGGAGGCCGGCGCGTCACTGCAGGAGAAGCTGGAGCTCGGCCGGTTCGCCCGGTTCGAGGGCGGCTACGTGACCAGCTACCTGCACAAGTCCGATCCGAGCCTGCCGCCGACACTGGGCGTCCTGGTCCAGCTGGACGACGCCGGCGCCGGGGTGGGCCAGGACATCGCGCACCAGATCGCGGCCATGCGACCGCTGTTCGTGACCAGGGAGCAGGTGCCGGACGACCTGCTTGCCAACGAGCGGCGCATCGCCGAGCAGGTCACCCGCGAGGAGGGCAAGCCCGAGCAGGCGATCCCGAAGATCGTCGAGGGCCGACTGAACGCCTTCCTCAAGGATGTCGTGCTCATCGAGCAGGCCTCGGTGCGCGACCAGAAGAAGTCGGTCAAGCAGCTGCTTGCCGAGCAGGGAGCCAGCGTGAAGGGATTCGCCAGGTTCCAGATCGGCCAGGCAGGTTGACGCTGACGGAGGGCGGTACCGCGGTGGCAGACAGCCCGCCAGGAGGCCCGGAGTCACAGGGCTCGGAGACTCCTGCCTCAGCACCAGCACCTGAATGGCGGCCCAGCTGGCGGCGGGTCGTGCTCAAGCTGTCCGGCGAGGCATTTGCCGGCGGCGAGCCGCTCGGTATCTCACCGGACGTGGTCATCCACCTAGCGCGGGAGATCACGGCCGCCGCGAGGGAAGGCTTCCAGATCGCCGTCGTGGTCGGCGGGGGCAACATGTTCCGCGGCGCCGCGCTCTCTGAGCGCGGCATCGACCGGGCCCGCGCCGACTACATGGGCATGCTGGGCACGGTCATCAACTGCCTGGCCCTGCAGGACGTGCTGGAAAAGCTCGGCGTCGAGACCCGCGTCCAGACGGCGATCACCATGGGCCAGGTGGCCGAGCCGTACATCCCGAGGCGCGCCATCCGGCACCTGGAGAAGGGCCGGGTCGTGATCTTCGGTGCCGGGCTCGGGGCGCCGTTCTTCTCCACCGATACCTGCGCGGCCCAGCGCGCGCTGGAGATCGGCGCCGAGGCGGTGCTGAAGGGCACCAAGGTGGACGGCGTCTATGACGCCGATCCGCGCAAGAACGCCGACGCCGTGCTGTTCCACCATCTCGACTACACCGAGGTGCTCAGGCGGGAACTGCGCGTCATGGATGCCACCGCAGTCAGCCTCTGCATGGACAATGACCTGCCGATCGTCGTGTTCGACCTGATGGGGGAAGGCAACGTCGTCCGCGCCGTCCGGGGTGAGCGGATCGGTACCCTAGTCAGCCGGTCGCCGCGTTGATGCCGCTTTCTTAGGCGCATCCGCGCTGCCCAGGCGCACCATGGAGGTCGCACCACGGACATACTTGGGAGATGCCACAGACGCGACTGACTGGGCCGCTGACGGGCCGCCGACCAAGGGACAGGAGCCGAAGTGATTGACGACAGTCTCCTCGAGGCCGAGGAGAAGATGGAGAAGGCCGTCGCGGTTGCGAAAGAGGACTTCACCGGCATCCGGACCGGCCGCGCTCACCCGGCGATGTTCAACAAGATCACCGCGGAGTACTACGGGACGCAGACGCCGGTCAACCAGCTAGCGTCCTTCCACATGCCCGAGCCGCGGATGGTCATCGTGCAGCCCTACGACAAGGGCTCGATGACGGCCATCGAGAAGGCCATCAGGAACTCCGATCTCGGGGTCAACCCCTCCAACGACGGCACGATCATCCGCGTGGTCTTCCCCGAGCTGTCAGAGGAGCGCCGCCGGGAGTTCATCAAGGTCGCACGCAACAAAGCCGAGGACAGCCGGGTATCAATCCGCAACATTCGCCGGCACGCGAAGGACGCAATCGACAAACTAGTCAAGAACGGCGAGGCCGGCGAAGACGAGGGCAGGCGGGCTGAGCGGGAACTGGATGAGCTGACGCACACCTACACCGCACAGGTGGACGAGTTGCTGAAGCACAAGGAAGCCGAGCTTCTCGAGGTCTAGCTTGCGCCTTGACAAGGAAACCCAGGCACGTCCCGAAGACGCGGGACCCCGGACCGCCTCCGGCGGCGCCCCCATGGCCGCCGAGCCGGACATGCAGTCGGCTGCTGGTCAGCAGCATGACCGGCCAGAGACCGAGAAGGCGGCGCCGGTGACTGAGCGCAAGCCGAGCAGGACCGGCCGGAACCTGCCCGCTGCGATCGGCGTCGGCCTTGGCATGGGCGGCCTGGTCGTCCTGACCCTCTTCACGGTCAAGGCCACGTTCCTGCTGTATGTCGGCATTATCGTCGGGGCCGCGCTGTGGGAGCTCAGCGTGGCGCTGCGCTCGCGCGACATTCACCTGCCGCTGGTCCCGATCGTGGCCGGCGGCATCGCGATGGTCACGCTTGCCTACTGGACGCAGGCCAAGTGGGCGCTTGGCGCCCTGGCGGTGGCCGCGATCGGCGTGCTCGCCTCGCGGCTCCCAGGCGGTGCGGCCGGCTACGTCCGGGACATCACCGCAGGCATCTTCACGCTGATCTATCTCCCGCTGGCTGCGGTGTTCGTCGCGCTGATGCTGGTCGACCCCGATGGCTCGCGCCGGGCCTTCCTCTTCGTCGTGCTCACCGTCTGCAGCGACACCGGCGGCTACCTGGCCGGGATCCTCATCGGCAAGCACACGATGGTGCCGTCGATCAGCCCGAAGAAGACCTGGGAAGGGCTCGGCGGCTCGGCGGTCTTCTGCCTCGCCGCCGGGGCGTCCCTGCTGCCGGTACTGGTCGGCGGGCACGTGTGGCAGGGCCTGCTGCTCGGCGCTGCCGCCGTCGCCGCGAGCACGCTCGGCGATCTTGTGGAGTCCATGATCAAGCGGGACCTGGAGATCAAGGACATGGGCCACCTGCTGCCCGGTCACGGCGGAGTGATGGAGCGCCTGGACTCCCTGCTGGTCATGGCGCCGGTGGTGTGGATATTGCTCGCCGTCTTCGTGCCGAACGGCCATGCAACCTAGAAATCTTCCTGGAACGGGCTGGCTACCCGCCAGTGCCGCCCGCCAGGCCATTCCGCTATGGCGCTCATCGCGCGACAATGGCCGTAACGCGGTCCCGAGCCCGCGGGAGGTGGTCTAGTGGCGAAATCGGTGCCCAGCAGTCCCGGTCCGCTGCCGAAGCGCGCACCTGGCCGGCGCAACCGGGGCGATTGGTGCGGAGACGTCAGCCCGCCCGGAGACTGGTGCGGGGACGTCGGGCCGCCGGCCGACTGGTGCGAGAGCCTGCCGCCGGCCCCGGGCGGACCGTCGGACGCGGTCTCCTTGCTCGCGCGCGTCCTCGGGCTGGGCAGCCGGCCGCGCTGGTGACGGCAGCCAGCGACGGGCGGCTGAGAGGCCGGGCGGCCCCGTTCCCTGCCTGATTTCAGGAACCGTAGACCCAGCTACGGCGCTGGGCGGCTAGCTGAGTGATCAGGCTGGCTGAAGTGCGCTCCCTGGCCAGGCGGCGCTCGCGCTCGTTGATCGGCACGAGCCACAGCCAGCGAACCGGCTCGTTGCTCGAGCGGAAGCCATCCAGCCGCGGCGCCTCAGGGCCTGGCAGCCGGGATGGATCGTCGAGCAGCAGGACGGCCTCGTTCCCGCCGCCTAGCGGGAACGTCGCGGGCTCGTGATACCAGGGGATGCTGTGCCCGGAGCCGAGCCAGGTCACCTCGCGCCACGGGAACTGAGCCAGCCAGAGGAAGATGCGCGCCGCTGCCGTGCTCGGCATCGTCGTCGCGAGCGCGAGCTCGACCCTGGCCCGGCCGACTGCGCCCTCGCCGGTCTGTTCGACGACCGGCATCCGCTGGGCGCTCATGCCGACCGTCGACAGGACCGTGTAGGGCCGCCGCGGCCCGGCTGGGCGCTCGGACACTCCGACCGGCGGATTCTTGCCGCCGCTGACGTCCCAGTAACCGCCGCCCGGGCCGAGCCTGGCCAGCAGGTGGCCGAGCAGCGCTTCCTGGAACAGCGCCCACGAGCCGGGGCTGGCCCGCCACCGCCAGAACTGGGCGGACTGCGAGATGCGCTGGCTCAGGCCATCTAGCGCGTCGTCCAGTGACCAGCTGAACGGCGTCTGGCCGATCACGTCGCGGCTGTAGCCGGGCATGCCGGTGCTCAGGTCCGCCCAGCCCGGTATCACGGCCAGGGGCTCGCCTCGTTCCAGAATGGCGACGCCGTCGCCTTCTTCGAGCCAGACCGCGGTCAGCGTCGCGGGGTCAATCGGAGCCCGGCCGCCCGGATGCTTGGTGTGATCGGCCGGCATTTCCGGTGCGGCGCCGGCGCGAAGCCTGCCGATATCGACGGTTTCTGGCGCTGGCTTGTGATTGGCGATCCAGGTGGCAGCGATCGCGCCGGATTTGTCATGCAGATAGGCCGACGTGGTCGTGCCGTCGAATTCGACAATGACGCGGCGGCTGCCGTACGGGCTGACACTGTCAAGCAGCACAGCCGGCCGCCCGCCGCCGCGGAGGTCGCCAGCGTGACCGGCGACCCCGGTAGGACTGGCGGATATTCTGGAGCTCTGCGCGGCTCCTCTGCGCAACGTCGGCACATGCCGAAATCTACCGACTTCCCGCAGGTCGTTAGGCAGATGCGCAGAGATTGAGCAGTGCATCACAGTTGCGTTGCGCAAGTGACGGCAAAATGAGACCGGAGGTGAGCGCTCGGTGGCCCAGGCTATTGAGCTGCTGCCGCCCGGGCTGACGCCGGGACGGGGCCGCAGGGCCCGGCCGCCACGGCACCTGGCTGACCTTGATCCGGCCGGCCGGCGCGCTGCCGTAGCGGAACTCGGTCAGCCCGGCTACCGCGCCGATCAGCTGTCCCGCCATTACTTCGGGCGGCTGACCGACGATCCGGCCGACATGACTGACCTCCCGGCCGGCCTGCGGGCCGAGCTTGCCGGAGCCCTGCTGCCGCTGCTTCTCACCGCGCAGCGCGAGCTTGAATGCGACGGCGGCACCACGCGCAAGACGCTGTGGCGCGCGTTCGACGGGGCGTTCGTGGAATCTGTCCTGATGCGCTATCCGGACCGGGTGACGATGTGCGTCTCGTCCCAGGCCGGCTGCGGCATGGCCTGCCCGTTCTGCGCGACCGGCCAGGCAGGCCTGACGCGGAACTTGTCGGCGGCTGAGATCGTGACGCAGGTGTTCGCCGGCGCGCGGGCGATGGCAGCCGGCACAGTGCCCGGCGGGCCGGGCCGGGTGTCGAACGTGGTGTTCATGGGGATGGGCGAGCCGCTGGCGAACTACCCGAGCGTGCTGGCGGCAGTGCGGCGCATCACCGAGCCTGCCCCGGCCGGGCTCGGCATCTCGCAGCGCTCGGTCACCGTGTCGACGGTCGGACTGGTGCCGGCGATCAGGAAGCTGGCGCGGGAGGAACTGTCGGTCCGGCTCGCGGTGTCGCTGCACGCGCCGGACGATGAGCTGCGGGACGAGCTTGTGCCGGTGAACCGGCGGTGGAAGGTCGCCGAGGTCCTGGAGGCCGCCTTCGGCTATGCCGCCGCGACCGGTCGGCGGGTATCGATCGAGTACGCGATGATCCGCGACATCAACGACCAGGCCTGGCGGGCTGACCTGCTGGCCAGCCTGCTCACCGGACAGCTCGCGCACGTGAACCTGATCCCGCTCAACCCGACGCCGGGATCGAAGTGGACGGCCTCAGACCCGGCCGTCGCTGCGGAGTTCCTTGACCGGCTCGCCTCGCGCGGTATTCCGGTGACGGTCCGGGATACGAGGGGAACGCAGATCGACGGCGCCTGCGGGCAGCTCGCCGCGGCGACGGTCTCGGCCTGACACGCGATCTTGGCGGCTGACCGGCGCGAGTGTACGTTTACCGCCATGTCCTTCAGACACGAGGTCGGCAAGCGCCGCCGCGCGCTGGTCGCTGGCGTCATCCAGGGTGCCTGGCGGCGCATGCAGCAGGCGGGCGTCGTCACTGCCGAGTCCGCGGCCGGCCGCCGGTTCGCGGCCTTCGGGGGCGGCTCGCTGATGGCCTTCCCGACCGGCGCCGTCTACGGCGAGGGCTGGATCGAGGTCGGCGACCAGTGCATGATCGCTGAGCTGGTCACGCTCTGCGCGGGAATGGCGCCCGGGCAGGATCTCGGCCCCGTTCCCCTCTTGCGGATCGGCGACCGGTGCGTGATCGGACGTGGCAGCCATATCGTTGCCCACCACTCGATTGAGATCGGGGATGACGTCTTTACCGGGCCGTACGTCTATATCACTGACCAGAACCACAGCTATGCCGACGTCGAGGTGCCGGTCGGCAGGCAGTGGCCGGTGAACAGCAGCGTGCGCATCGGGGCGGGCACCTGGCTCGGCACCGGCGCGGTCATCCTGCCCGGCTCAGTGATCGGCAAGAACGTCGTGGTGGCCGCCGGTGCGGTCGTCCGCGGCAAGGTGCCCGACTACGCGGTGGTGGGCGGCGTGCCGGCCAGGATCCTCCGCGAGTATGTCGCTGGCACTGGCTGGGCGGCTCCCGCAGGCTGATCTGGATAGTTGCTCGGCCTACTAGCGGGTCGGCTTACTTGCGCCCGACCCCGGCCCAGACCGAGTAGGTCTCGGGGACCTCAATGGCCGGCCGCCACTGCTGGATCTGGACCAGCCCGGGCTCCACTAGCTCCAGGCCGTCAAAGAATCGGAGTACCTGGGCCCGAGTGCGGGCGGCGTACTGCTGGTAGCTCAGCGGCTTGAGGCGGTCGACGATAGCGGCCGCCTTCTCCGGCTCGATGTCGGACGCCGGATGCGAAATGGACAGGTAGCTGCCAGCGGGCATGGCGTTCATGTACTGAGCCACGATCTCGTACGGGTCGTCGGCGTCCGGGATGGCGTGCAGGGTCATGGTCACGGTGACAGCTACCGGCTGGCCGAAGTCCAGAGTCTTGGCGGCGTCGGCCAGAACCTTCGTCAGGTCCCGGAGATCGGAGTCCACGTAGTCGGTGACACCCTCTGGCGTGCTGGTGAGCAGGGCACGCGCATGGGCCAGGACGACCGGGTCGTAGTCGACATAGACAACCCGGCTGTCCGGGGCGATCTCCTGCGCCACCTCGTGGGTGTTGCCCGCCGTCGGGATGCCGGTGCCGATGTCGAGGAACTGCCGGATGCCTGCCTCGCCGGCCAGGAATCGCACCGCGCGGCGCAGAAAGGCCCGGTTGGCCCGCATGAGCTCGACCATTGTCGGATAGGCCTCGATCATCGCCTCGGCGGCTTTTCGGTCCGCGGCGAAATTGTCCCGGCCTCCGAGCAGGTAATCAGCAATGCGCGCCTGGTGAGCTACCGAGGTGTCGAAAGTTGCGTGCTCTGCGGTCATTCCTGCTCGCCTCGCCTGCCATTGTTGTCACGGCCCCTGCCGCGCATGCGGACAATGGCGATCATACTGTTGCGAGATATCGCGCAGCAGGCGGCATCCGGGCCCGCCTGTCTGCTGCAAGCTGATTGGCGGGCGGCTGCGCGCCGCGCTGGGCAAGGTTATGGCATGCGCGAGTTCCGGTTCTCCTTCAACTTCTTCGGCATCACCACCCGGCAGGCATTCGTCGACGAGTGCCGCGAGGCCGAGCAGTACGGCTACGACACGGTCTTCTGTCCCGACCACCTCGGCGTCCCGGCGCCGTTCCCGCTGCTGGTCGCGGCGGCGGAGGCGACGCAGCGGCTCCGGATCGGCACACTCGTGCTCAACGTGCCGTTCTGGAATCCGGCACTGCTGGCCAGGGACGTTGCGACCACCGACATCCTGACCGACGGCAGGCTCGAGCTGGGCCTCGGTTCCGGTCACATGAAGTGGGAATTCGACGCCGCCGGAATCGACTGGCTGGGTCCCGCCGCCAGGGCCGACAAGCTGCGGGAGATGATCGGCGAGCTGCAGCGGTTCTTCAGCACCGACTTCGAGCGATCGCGGGCCGGCCGCGCCGCGCCCAAGCCGGTGCAGCGCTCCGGCTTCGGCGGGTTCGGGCCGCCCCTGCTGGTCGGCGGGACGAGCGACGCAGTCCTGCGTATCGCAGCGGAGCACGCGCAGATCATCGGCGTGCCTGGTCTCTACCAGGTGGCTGGCCGGCCACCGGGCACGTTCCGGCTCGGCACGGCAGCGGATGTGGATGAGCGCGTCGGCTTCGCCCGGGCCTGCGCGGGCAGCCGGGCAGCGGAGATCGAGTGGCACCTGCTGGTGCAGGCAGTGATCGTGACGGGGGACCGGCGGGCAGCGGCCGAGGAGCTAGTGGCGGAGCACCGCGACGGCGCCGAGGCTGCCAGCCAGGAGGGCCCTGCCGACGAGAGCTCGGTGCTCACCGTGGCCGAGACGCTCGAGACGCCGTTCGTGCTGATCGGCACGGTGGACGAGATCGCGAATCAGTTGCAGCGCAGCCGCGCCCGGTGGGGCTTCTCCTACGTGACCGTGCACGAGCCGTTCATGCGGGCGTTCGCCCCCGTCATCGAGCGGCTCCGCGGTCAGTAGCGGGAGCCGGGCGGCCGGCTGTGGCGCGTCCGCTGTCGGACGAGCCGCCGAACTGCGGCACGAACTTCTCGCCGCGCAGGGCGCGGCCGACTAGGTCGACGGCCCGCGCGGTCGCGACGAGCCGGCGGCCCTCCGCCTGATAGGCCGCCAGTACCGCGGCCAGGCCGCCGGGCGGCAGGTCCGAGCCGAGCTCAGCCCGAGCGCTGCGGTATCCCTGCCGGGCGCCCTCCACGCATGCGGCCAGGTGATGCCTGGCGAGCGTCGCGAGCGCTACGGGATGACGCACTAGCACGCCGTGCAGCCGGTAGTCCGGCGGGACCACGTCGAGCAGCCAGTTCACCGCCGTCTGCTCGAAGCCTGGGCTCCCTGGCGGGTGCACGCCATCGGGCCAGCCGGTGGGTACGAATGCCGCTGCCACGCTCGCAGTCTACCGTGACTCGAACAAACTTTCTATATTATTACGCTGCCAGTCGCTGTGTTCGCGAGAGGCGCTCGGCCATGCGCTGCCCATCAGCTGGCGGGGACCGACTAGAATTGTCAGCAAGCCGTAATCCCGGCACTTCTCACAGTTATCCGGAGCCTCTCCGCCATGTCTGCCAGCCCTGATACCGCCAGCCCGGCCCTTGCCACCCGCGACGACCTGCGCAACGTCGCGATCGTCGCCCATGTTGACCACGGCAAGACGACGCTGGTCGACGCCATGCTCTGGCAGTCCGGCGCGTTCCGCGCTGGCGCGCAGGTGGCCGAGCGGGTCATGGACTCCGGCGACCTGGAGCGTGAGAAGGGCATCACGATCCTGGCCAAGAACACCGCGGTCCAGCATGGCGGGATGACGATCAACATCATCGACACGCCGGGCCACGCCGACTTCGGCGGCGAGGTCGAGCGCGGCCTTTCCATGGTCGACGGCGTCGTCCTGCTCGTCGATGCCAGCGAGGGTCCGCTGCCGCAGACCAGGTTCGTGCTCCGCAAGACGCTCGAGGCCAAGCTGCCGGTCATCGTCGTGATCAACAAGGTGGACCGGCCGGATGCCCGGATCGCCGAGGTCGTGGACGCGTGTTACGAGCTTTTCCTCGACCTCGACGCGACCGAGGACCAGATCGACTTCCCGATCGTCTACGCCTCGGCCAAGGCGGGCCGGGCCTCGGTGAACCGGCCAGAGGATGGCTCACTGCCTGACTCGCCCGACCTGGAGCCGCTGTTCGGCGTGCTCCGGGACACCGTACCGGCGCCGGTCTACGACCCGGCCGCTCCGCTGCGCGCGCATGTCGCCAATCTGGACGCGTCCTCTTACCTGGGCCGGATCGCGCTCTGCCGGGTGTTCAGCGGCGAGATCCGTAAGGGCCAGCAGGTGGCCTGGTGCCGTCGCGACGGTTCGGTCGAGCGGGTCAAGGTCACCGAGCTGTTCAGGACCGAGGCGCTGAACCGGGTGCCGACCCAGTCCGCGGGACCTGGCGACATCGTCGCGGTGGCCGGCATCGCCGACATCATGATCGGCGAGACGCTCGCGGACCCGGACGACCCCCGGCCGCTGCCGCTGATCACCGTGGACGAGCCCGCCATCTCGATGACGATCGGGGTCAACACCTCGCCGCTCGTCGGCAAGTCCAAGGACTCGAAGGTCACCGCGCGGATGGTGAAGGACCGGATCGACCGGGAACTGGTCGGCAACGTCTCCATCGTCGTGCTGCCGACCGAGCGCCCGGATACCTGGGAGGTCCAGGGTCGCGGCGAGCTCGCGCTCGCGGTCCTGGTCGAGACGATGAAGCGCGAGGGCTATGAGCTCACCGTCGGGCGGCCCAACGTGGTCACGCGTGAGATCGACGGCAAGCTGCACGAGCCGGTCGAGCGGCTGACTGTGGACTGCCCGGAAGAGTACCTGGGTACCGTCACGTCCCTGCTGGCGGTTCGCAAGGGCCGGATGGACAACATGTCCAACCACGGCACCGGCTGGGTCCGGCTGGACTTCACCGTGCCTGCCCGCGGCCTCATCGGCTTCCGCACGCAGTTCCTGACCGAGACCCGCGGAACTGGCATCGCGCATCACGTGTTCGAGGGCTTCGAGCCCTGGTTCGGTGAGATGCGGGCGCGCCCGTCGGGCTCGCTGGTAGCAGACCGCAGCGGTTCGGCGACCGCCTACGCCATGTTCGCGCTGCAGGAGCGCGGCAGCCTGTTCATCGAGCCTGGCACCGAGGTCTACGAGGGCATGATCGTCGGGGAGAACTCGCGCTCAGACGACATGGACGTGAACATCGCCAAGGAGAAGAAGCTCACCAACATCCGCCAGTCCGCGGGCGAGGAGCTGGAGCGGCTGATCCCGCCGCGCCTGCTCAGCCTCGAGCAGGCACTGGAGTTCTGCGCCGACGATGAGTGCGTCGAGGTCACTCCTGCTGCGGTGCGGATGCGCAAGACCATCCTGGACGCCAAGGAACGGGGCCGTCAGCGGGCGCGGCGCTCCCGCGGGGAATAGCCGTCAGACCGGCCGCCCGAGCTGCGGAACGCCAGCCAGAATAGCCATGCTGAGCTGCGACGTTCACAACACGCTGATTCGTTATGTGCCCAACTGGTCCTGAGGTCTTCTAGTCTCGCCTCATGGCGATTGAGCAGAGTGCGCTCGCAGATCCGGTGGTGCGGCTGCTAGCTCGTAGGACCAAGTACGTCGAGCCCGAGATTCTCGGGCTGTCCGGCCTCGTCGGGCCGGGCGATGTCTGCATCGATGTCGGCGCTGCCGCTGGCCTGTACACGCTGGCACTGTCGCGGCTTGTCGGTCCAACCGGCGAGGTGCACAGCATCGAGCCGCTGACCTTCGCGCATCCGGTCTGGAGCCGCCTGCTCGGAACCAGGTCAGCGGCGAACGTCCGCCGCCATTCACTCGCGCTAGGCCGGGAGGCCGGTACCGGCGTGATGAGCGTTCCGGCCACCAGGTTCGTCAGGGTGACCGGCCGGTCCTTCCTGGACTTCAAGGCGAACGGACTCGGCTCGAACACCGAGTTCCGCCGGCACTCGCGGGTCGAGGTCGAGGTCGAGACGCTGGACGGCCTGGTCCGGCGCGTCGGAATGAAGAGCCTCGACTTCATCAAGATCGACGTCGAGGGAGCTGAGCTGCAGATCCTCGAAGGCGGGGAAGGCGCCATCGCGGAATTCCGGCCGACGCTGCTCGTCGAGATCGAGGCCCGCCACACCGACCGGTATGACTATGGCCCTGACGACATTGTGCGCTGGCTCACGCAGCGCGGTTACACCATGCACGTCTGGCAGCGCAGCTGGCGCGAGGCCGATCAAATCGGCTCGGGAGCCCGCAACTACCTGTTCCGGCCCGCCGGGACAGTGCTGCCATCGGCCGAGCCTGCGGCCGCCGAGTCAGCCCCGGCGCGTGCCGTGCCAGCAGCTACCGCCGAGTCCCCGGCTGGCTGAGGGCCGTGCTGGCTGAGGGCCGTGCTGGCTAGCTGAGCGCGCGCAGATCCGGATGGAGCGCGGCAACCGCCTCCGCTCGGGCGACGAGGTGGCAGATCGCGGCCAGCCGCATCGACTCCCAGTCGCTGCCGCGACGGCTGACCGACGGCCGCCAGCCTGAGCGGACCGCGGCCTCGACGAAGCCGCACGCGTAATGCAGTAGCAGCAGCCGCGGCAGCACTGGCGCCGCGCTCAGCGCGCTGCTGGTGAACGGCACGTCCGGGCAGCTCAGATCCGGGGACGTCCGCGCCGCTCTGGGGTCAGCTTCCCGGCCGGGCCTGGCAGCGACCTCAGACGGCAGCTCGCAGGCGACGGTCAGCTCCGACCTGACGGCAGCCACGTGCTGATCGAAGTCGGCCAGGCGGGCGACGCCAGCCTCCTGCATGCGATCCAGGGTTACCTGACCAACGTGGCCGATCAGCCGCAGACTGGCAGCGGACAGCGAGACGGGGCGTTCTGGCATTTAGCCATAATACTGACAATCCATGACTACTGCGTCACTCCTCGCGCATGGCGCGGGGTGCCCATCCGCGCGCGAGGGCCGCCAGGGAGCGCACCCGGCGGCATCTGACAACATCCTTGCGATTTCCTGACTTGCGGTGACCGATTTGTGGTTTTTGTGGTCAGGAAATCGCAAGGATGTCAGTGGCGGCTGAGGCTCTGGCGGGTGGCGTGGTGTTCGCTGGCGCGGGAACTACCGCACGTGGAGGTAGATGATGCTGCCCAGGCCGAACAGGACGCAGTAGATGGCGAACGGGGTGAGCGTCCGGGTCTGGAAGTAGCGGACGA
>Ga0335072_10007783_pt1 | contig 15593 bp, 10 predicted proteins | sample Lox_Sample_21_FD_206725 | JGI IMG/M metagenome (GOLD analysis project Ga0335072, IMG submission 206725) | Soil microbial communities from Loxahatchee National Wildlife Refuge, Florida, United States - Lox_Sample_2.1 | ecosystem: Environmental > Terrestrial > Soil > Wetlands | place: USA... | reverse complement strand
TCCGCGGCACTTCATCAAAAACGGCGGAGAAAGTAGCCAGTGGACCACGCCCATCCTCCATCATCAAATGACCGGCCATGGCCGCAATGGATGAGGAGTCGAGTCCGCCGCTCAACATTGCGCCGGGTTTGCCATTGGTCCGCAGCCGTGTCTTCACCGCCTCCTGAAAGATGGCCTTGAAGCCTTCGACATACTCCCCGTCCGAGGCAAATCGTGTCTCGCAGTCGGGATTGAGCTTCCAGTATCTTTTGATTCGAGCGCCGTGATGATTTACAAGGAGAGAATGGGCGGGCGGAAGCCGCAGGATGCCGGCGTAGAATGTCGCAGCCATATCGCCGAAAAAAGTGGTCAGGTGGCTGGCCAGCCGCTGTTCATTCAAGCGGCGTGGGACCCAGTTCAGTTGCAGCAGGCCGTCCAGGGAACTGCAAAAGGCAAAACGTGAATTCGCCTGGCAATAGTAGAGCGGTTTGACCCCAAACTGATCCCGCGCGCAAAACAGGGTCTGTGTCCGGCGATCCCAGATGGCGAACGCAAAGTCGCCCAGCAGGCGCGCCGGACAATCCTCGCCCCATTTTTTGTAAGCCTCCAGGATCAGCCGTGAGTCTGGAATGTTCGAAGGCGGCAAATCTCCCAGTCCAAGAGCGGCCATCAAATCATCGCGGTTGTCGAGACGCGCATCGGCAGTGATGCAGGCGGTCTCAGCAGCATCGCTGAAGGGCATTTCTTCATATACCGACTCCGGCGTGGTCTGTAGCAGGCGGTTTCCCAAGGCCACATCTGCGCCAATCCAAATCCCCGACGCATCCGGCCCACGATACGCCAGATAAGCGCGCAATCTTTCCATTTCCGCGCGCTTCGCGTCCGGCTCGTCACTCGAATGGATGCCAAATATGGCGCTCATGGAAGAATCAAAGTGGTGACTGGAAAAGATAAACCGACAGAGTTCGATTTTGGTTTTGCATACTATGAGGGAATAAGTTCAATCAACCCCAATGATTGAAGCTCCGTGACCAGTTGCTTCAGGTCGCTCTCGCAACGCGGGGCGTCCACATCATACTCCGCCAGCAACTGTTGCTTGATTTCGGCCAGGCTTCTCGCCTCCTGGATTTTCCGCCATACGCTCGCGCCCACAGGGTTCAATGTGAAATAAATTCCCGACTTGGCGTTCAGCAGCGAGATTTCGCCGCCCAATTCGGCGCCGAGGACGTCCTTGCTGGCCAAAACTTTCGTTGTCAGATCAAGGGACGATGCGGTTTGCGGTTCCTTCATATTTGATTCCAGAAATAATCAGGTTGCCAGGCTCGGGAAAAACGTTGGATTGGTTGTCTGTGCCAGTTTGTAAATGAGCGAAGCATTTTAGAAAGTTTGTTCCTGCAACGGCACAAAACGGCGAAACCCTTCGACGGCCCCCCCGCTGACAACGCGCCCCTGTACCTCGACCCAGGCATGGGCTTCAAGCCGGCCTTCCGGTTTGAGGGCGACGCCCAACCGCAACCGGGAGTCCTGCCCCAATTTTCCCAGCAATAAATACGTTGCCATGCCTTGCGGCAGACAGGTGGTTCCCGGAATGCGACGGCTCGCAGCCTCGACTGCCCATGCCACTTGACGGATGCTTTGGCGATTCAGGTCGCATCGCGGGGCCGGTGACTTGCGGAAATGTTCCATCCAGTTCCGCATCACCCGAAAGGGCAGCAGCCAGAGCCCAATTCGAATGGCGGCCACGAGCACCAACGCGCGGAAAAACAAGCTGCGTTCGGCAGGACTTAATTGCCGGTATCTGGTAATTAGACGCATGTTAAAATCCAATCAACTTGCACGATGGACAACCGCATGCTTCGGTCAGCGTGTCGGGACGGGCAAACTCAATAACGGAATTGCCGGCCGCGGTTCTTCGGAGAACCCAATCGGCACTCGCGTCTGCAAGGCCTCCTGATATTTTCGCGCAATTACCTTCCAATCCGCGTATCGCTGATACCATGTTCGACCGGCAGTCGCGATTCGTTCTAGTTCTCCTCCTGTGACCATCCGCTCAAATCGTTCCACGCTGGAGGGAGAATCATCAGAAGCGATAAAGTGTCTGTTTTCTTGCAAAGGAGCCGTGTTCCGGCCATCACACAGGATCGCCGGGCAGCCCGCCGCCAGCGCGGCCATGAACGCTCCCGATTTACAGGCGATCTCCCCGCCGTAGGGCGAAAGGAACAAATCCGCACGGCTCAAATACATGGAAACATCCTCGGGACTCAATTCCCCGCGAACTTCGATTCGCCCCGCCGAAACTGTGCGTTGCAAGAGCGCAACGTCCTCCTGAAGTGATCCGGCCTCTTGGCGGCCTCTTTCCATGAGTATTGCGCCGGCCAGCCGGTTCGTTTTATCCAACGCGCGAAGCAGGTTGGTGTGTGCTCTTATTGTCTGGGAACGTGGCCCATGCTGGCCAAGGATCGCGACCCGCAATTGTGCGCCCTGGCCGGCTTTCGGCGTAATTCGTTCAGTAATCGGCAGGCTGCTTGGAACTGGCAGCAACAGGGTCTTTTGCGGTTCGATGGCGTCCAGCAGCACCTGCCGATGCTGGGTGTTGGTGATTGAAAGCTGCGACCGGCGATGCAATTTTTTTACCAACCGCTTCTGCAGTATTTGCAGGTAAAACCTGCGGCGCCATGGTTTTGCCGATGTCCCCCACAATTCATGAAAAACGGTGGAGAACTGCTTGTGGCATTGGGCCGGTCCGCAGTTACGCTCGGTGAGCCACGACTTAATGCCCTGATACAACCAGGTAGGAACACCATGTTTGTGATAGCCGTAGCCATCGTAGTGCAATAGCACCGCTGGCTTGCTTTTTATGGAAGCCAGCAAGCTCCAAAGGCCAGCCTCGTTCGGGAAACGCAAACGCCGGACGGGGAAGCCATCAATTCGGGACGGCCCGTTCCATTTAGGGTCACAAAGTATGAACTGGCTGTTTATATCGTGCTGGTCTCGCAACTGGCACGCCAGGTCCAACGCATATTTACCCATGTCGGTAGTTTGCGGTGGAAGTGTCGGCACCACATGTGTCAGAAAATTTGTTTTCATATGTTTTTAACAGATATGTTTGAAAGCAATTTACCGGTCAAAAATGTTAACCATAAACGGCTGTATCCTTTCATTCATCGAACAATTTTTTTACTTCGGGTGTTTCTAAAATTTTTAAATTTCTCCAACCCTCCATCTTCGGGGTCGAAAGGCTGCTTCCGGGTAAATGACGCGGTTTAAACCGTTGGCATCCGACATGGGCAGGGCTCCGCCCGTGGTCGCACAATAAATCTTGCCCTAATTTTGCCCTTGGCGACTTTTCCAAGGATCCCGCCTCCTTTTCTTCCTCGTATAACACTTAAACGCGGCAAAGCGGATGATACGCCGCCGGACTGCACTGCTCGACGGTCACGTTGTGGATGCTCAATTCCACCGCCGTCATGCGGCCAAGAAATTCCAACAGCGCCCGCACACGCTGCCTGGCTGGCTGGACAAGTTGCACCACTGCCAGCAGGTCGCGAAATGCCCCGCTTAAAATCCTCACCGTATCTCCGATTGCGGGCTGGGGAGCGAAAACCAACAGGTTGTTGTCCCCGAAAACGGCCCGCAATCCATCCATTTGAAAATCAGGAACACTTGGATAGACCGAGCTAAATTGCACCACTTTTGTGATGCCAGGGGAATAGCGAACCGTGTCAAGCTCGGTTTGAAGGTTGAATCGCGCGAATATGTAGCGGGGAAACGCAGATTCGGTAAACCAGACGGGTCCTCGTCTCGTGGCCCGGCGGAATTTCATCTGCGGGTTAAAAACTTCAATTCTTCCAGCCTTGGCGAGGCATCCGGCAGCTATGTGTTCATGCTTGGGGCGAGTTTGAACACAAAACCAATAGCTTTGGTTATCGCCCTCTTCGTTAGAATATTCTGTATTTATCACGATGCTGTAAATCTCTGTTAAAAATTTAGCTCCTTGTATATTTAATTAACCACCCTTATTCAATGCATTCTAACAAAACAATTATGACAAGTACTACAACCCCATCGCGTTTGCTATCCCGTTTTGGGACGTGATGATTCGGTTTTGGGACATTTACATCTGAATGAAATGATATTCTTGCGCGGTTCGCGGCATGGTCGAGGAGTTGTGTCACCCTGGATTTGAAGGAACTTGGCAAACTTGGCGGCGGAAAAAATTTGGTCTTCAAGATTGGGAGGAATCGGGTTTCCGGGCAGGATATGCACAAGCCGGACCGGTTTTCACAGGCATCGGATGTTCTTCTATTTCACCTCGTATCCGAACACCGACCAGATCCACAAAATTGCCCGAGCGCCTGGAAGACGATTGAAGATTCGGGCGCAAAAATGATTCTGCTGATGGGGAATTTGGACAGCGGCCCCGCAAATGAGCGCGAGAATCGAGGTGATTGCCAATAACCGCGGTTTGTGAATAAGCCCGTCGCGATTGAATAGCCTCACCGAGTTTGAAATCACGGTTCGACGGAATTTTTGACAAGCCTCGTCGGCGTCCGGTTTTGAACGTTGACGAACAGGATGGAATTCAGCAGTCTGATTTTCACCGGGCCTGTAGCTCAATTGGTTAGAGCAGAGCACTCATAATGCTTTGGTTCTCGGTTCAAGTCCGAGCAGGCCCACCAATTGGCCATCGGTCCCAGCCGTTCTTCGTCGTGCATAGGCTGGCAGGGCTGGCCCGATATTCAGCGATTGTTTTCTTCCTCAGAATGCGCCCGGCCTATTTCCGCTCCAATAGAAAAGTGGTTTCCGATTTCTGTCCCAACACGGATTGGATGTCCAGCAGTTTGGGATAATCCTCCGACTCAATAATGGCCGGCACCGTTTCAAATTCGTCGGTGATCTCGCACCTGCCGTCCGCGCCGCTTTGCATGACGCGAACTTGCGAGCCGCCGGGCGCGGTGAGATTTTCACTCTTTGGCGCGATGTCTGTCTGGCGGAAACCAGCGGGCAATTCAATTTCCGCGCGGAGAATTTTTTCATTTCCATCGGAAATGAACAGCGGCAGCGAGCGCTGGTCGGCGGCGGCGGTGAAAAATGACGGCGTGAACGGCAGACCGAAGTAAAGATATTTCCCATCTACGACCCCGTAATCGTCCAGTTCCACGGTAAATTCTTCAAGGCCGGGGTAAGTGTCAAATTGAGTCGTCAAACCGCCGACGGCTTTTGCACCTTGCGCCACCTGGGACACGGCTTCTTGAAAATAAAGGTTCCGCTCTTCCGGCGGCAATTCGGCGAAAAACTTATGCTGCTGGTTGTAATCTTCGCCGTAAAAATGCGTTGAAATTTTAATCCGCGCCTTGCCGTCGGCGGAAAGCGAGACCGCGTAATCCGTCTCTGTTTTGTCGTCGCAATTTTTGGCAGCATGGATGGTTTCCAATTTTTGATTGGCCAGCGCAAGACCAAGCTTGTCGTCGAAGGCGGTGGTGCCCAATTGCGAATACTGGTCGCCGTCGTTCAAATAATAATCCTGGCCGTCCACGGAAATTTTGACCAGCGGTGTTTGAAAATCGTCCGGCAACGGAAATGATTTGGCGATGTGATTGATGCCGGCGACCGGCGGCAAACCGGATGCCATAATCAATTCTGGTTGAAAGCCGGCGGCGCGCAGCATCGCGTAAAATAAAATGGCGCGGTCAGCGGCATGGCCGTAACCGTCGGCCAGCGTCGTGTCGGCGTCTGAAAGTTCGCGCAGCGGCAAATCGGTGAACGACGGTCCGGCTTCGCGGATATTTTTGGCGATGAAATCGCGAATCGCCTTCACCGCGTCTAATTCGGTCCTGGCGGAGGCGGTCAATTGCCGCGCGAGCGCCGCGGCATTGGTGGAATTTTTGGCATGCGCAAGCATCGCGTCGTTCAACTCCTTCCAATAATCTCCGATGTTGCCGACGAAATAATCCACCCCCGCGTCGTAATTCCATTCCGGCGGCAATTGCTGCTCCGACGGCAGCGCTTCGACGTTTGTCGCCTGCCAGTCATAAATCCGGACGTCGTTTGCTGTTTTGTCCTGCTCCCTGACGATGTTCTTCTCCCCGCTGACGAGCTTGTGGATGGGCAAATCCGCCGGCGCGGTCAGTTCAAAAGATTTTTCATCCAGCGCATCGGGAAATTGAAATGATTCGAAGTCGGACAGAAAAGGCATGTCGTGCATCGTGACTTCGTATTCGACGTCAATCGTCGAACCGATTTCAACACCGGGCAGACTGGCGACAAGCACTTTTCCGCCGGTGTAGCGTTTGGCGCCGGCATCCCAGTCCTGATCCATCACGTTGATTTCGTCGGGCGAAATTTCCTGACGCTCGCCGGTCTTGGAAATTACCACGGCATGAAGGATTTTCGCTGCTTCGCAGGCGGGATTGTAGGGGATTTGCACCTCGGATTCGCGGATTTTGCCGTCGTAAGTCAAAATGAGCTTGGAGTATTTCACGCGGTAAATCGCCGTGTGCGCGTCCTTGACCACCAGTGTTTTCTGGCTTCGCAAAATTTTCGCGTTTGATTCCACCGGCGGCTCGGCGGAGTAGTTTGCCTTCGGTATCGCCTCTGCAATTCCGCTGGATTTGAGCGCCAGAATGAGGCTCTTGCGGCGGTCATAGTCCTTGTCTTTCAGCGTTTGCCTGAGCTGTAAATATTGCGCGGGCGAAAATTCAACGGTCTTCAATAGGAATTCGCGCGAGCAATCCAGCGTATCGTCGGTGAACGCTACGTTTTCGTCGTAGGTGACGGCGGCGTCATTGATCGAAATGAATTTGGGAATGGACAGCGGCGCGCCAAATCCGCCGGTCAGCTTGAGTGACATGTCCTCGCGCACACCGCACGTCACCTCGGTGTCGAGCGGATATTTTCGGCTTTGCAGGCCGACGGAGCCGATGAGGATGCGGTTGGCGACCCCCAAATCATTCGCAATCCACGGCAGGCTGACGACGGATTTGTCGCCGCCGGTGGCGGTCAAGCCGGTGGCGGTATATTTCAATTCCGCGTGCAGCGGCTCGGAAGTGTCGAGGATGTTTTCCGGCGTGATGGCGAGCGAGGTCAATTTAAGGCCGGGAATGGCTTCCTTGAGACGGCCTTCAAGAAAATGTTTTCGTTCGTCCGGCCGCAATTGCGCGAACGCGTTCCGATAAGCGTCATCGTTCACGCCTTCGAATGAAAATTCCGAAGTGGCTTTGAGCACGCCGTCGGCGTCGAGCGTGCCGGTGGTTTTCACAAGCAGCATATGCTCTTTCACCGGCGGCACCGGACTGACGCGCAGCGTTTCGCCTTCCGGCCGGCAGACAAGATAGCTGCGATTGCAATCATACGACGGCAGCAAATCGCGCGTGTTTTCGTCCGTCGGGTCCATCAACGTGTATTGTCCCGGCGTTAATTCCACGCAAACAATCGCGTGGTCGAAATCCGGCTGCGGCACTTTCGGGTCGCGCTTGGCGCCGATGTTGATGAGCACCGGATACGCCTTGAATCCCGCCAGCCGCAGCATTTCGACAAGCAAACCGGCCTTGTCGCGGCAGACACCATATTTTTTTTCAAACGTGATACAAACGTCGTGCGGCTCGAAACCCGGGCGGTTCGTTTCCATTGTTACTCCCGTGTAACGGATGTTGTTTGAGACGTAATAAAACAGCGCCTTGACCTTGTCCAAATCCGTCGGCTGGTTCGTCGTCAATTCGGCGACGGTTTGTTTCATTGCCGGCGTCGTCATTTCCAGATGCGGCAGGCTCAAGTTCCAATACCATTTGGAAACGTCCTGCCACGTCGGCACCGTGCCGACAAAGAGACGCTGCAACACCTGGTCATACGGCGGCATGCCCGGTTCGTCGAACATGCGCGGCACATCGTTGATTTCCCAATCATAGACAATTTGGTCGCCGTTGGTTTGCGCCATCGTCGAAACGGTTCCGGGAATTTCATCTCGCAAGCCGATGCTGGCCAGCGGCAGATTTGTCGGCGCGTGAACGACGTAAGACCAATGACGGATGTAGCTCGCACCTTCAAAAATATTTTCATCGTCGAATTCGTCCGGCATGATCGAACGTTGGATGACCTCGCGCGCGACGACGTGAACGATGTCACCGACATTTAACTGTGGAATATTCACGGTCAAAATACGGTCGTTCTGATCATAGATATTTTCAGCCATTTGGCTGGTATCAATGGACACTTTGGAATTCGCCGGCACATCCACCGGAATCGTTTTGCCATCCGGCTGGATGATTTCCAGTTTCGGCACGGAGACCGTCCAATACGGCAGCATGAAGAAGAGGGAGATTTGCCGGTTCTCGCGCTTGCCTTTTTCGGTGAGCACTTTCGTGAACGTTTCGTCCTGCTCTTCACCGGTGCCGTCGGCGCGGTAATCGCGGACGCTGTTTTCCTCGACGATGGCGGCGTCGCAATTTGGATATTTCTCAGGCGTGATTTCCACCGCTGCGGCCATGACTTTTTGCGGGTTAACAAAATCCCATTCCGCGCCGGCAAAGTTGGTATCGCCGGCAAAAACCGGCAACGCCGCAAAGGCCAGCACAGACAAAAGCCAGCGCGGCGTTGTGAATAACATTTTCGTCTTCATTAAATCAGGAAATAAAATCCATGCTATCTCAATTGCCGACCGCAGCCAGATAATTTTGTTCAAAGAAATTAAAACACCCCAATCAATCATCAAATTTCAAACTGACCCGCTTCCCTGATTGCGGCAAGACGGCGAGAATGACGTTGGATTTCCTTGTGCCGGGGATGAGGATGCGACGGACGAGGTCAAATGTTCAGCGAAATTGAAATGAAACACTTGCCGCAATAAACGAGCGGCGAGCTAACATTGACATTAGCGTCTCGCGGAACTGGATTTTATTTTATCCGTAAGCCTGCCACGCTTTGGCGGCAGTTTGGTTGAGCGCGCTGGCGGCAATCAATTGGATATTGTTGTCCCCGTTCTGGACTTTCTGGCCGCGAATGCCGCCGACCGCGTTGATGGTGTCCTGCGCCTGTTTGTAAACGTTGACCAAACGTGGATTGTTGTCGGGGTCATGACTGGCGGCGCTGTTGCCGCCGAGCGGAAGCATGATGTGTTTGTTCGCGTGATAGTCAATGGCGACCGGGTCGTGGCCGGCCAGCAAAATATTTTGGCGGCTGGTGATGCTGGGCGGATAACCGACGCAACCGCTGACATAATATTTACCCACCGTCATCGAACCGTAGCTGACCCAGATGCAATCCAAGATGTTGAGATCGGGAACGCGCACATCGGTCCACATCTTGGCGCATTGGGAGCCGAGGTCAACATAATGGCGTTTGGCGGAGGTACCGTCAGACATGGAAAGTGTGCCATAAACAATCTTCAACGCACCGGTCATTCCGATGTCACCGCTGTGGTCTTTGAGCACGGCGCAATGGATGAGCTTGAGGTTCTGGGCGTAAGCCGACCCGGTCCAGCGGCCCTTCTTAAGCTCGATGCGGTTGCCGTTGGCGGTGGTAAAACACGGATAGGAGACACATTGCGTGCCTAATTCACCGACCCGACGATAGCCGTTGGTCTTGTGGTCGTCATCGGCAATCCACGTGTCGGCGTGCGGATCCATCAGGAAGGAACTGACCGGCTTGCCCGCAAAGACCGTTCCGACAAGATAATCAATTGTCAGCAAATGCTCCTGCTCGGCATTGACCATGACCTTGCCCTCCAGTTCTGGGAACGGCTTGTATTCGGTTTTATTGACGTCGCAGTGCATGCCGTCAAAGGAAGCGGGACGGTTCTGGCCGTTTTCAAAAATCACCACTTCGCCTTTGAAACCATCTGGGTGTTGAAGAATGCGATGAATCAAGCCGCGCAACATGTCGGTGTTCGTGCCGCCGCGGCATTTCCACTGGGCGTTGACCTTGAGGATTACAACATCGTCGGCGGCAATCAGGCCGTTGGGACCGGTCAACTCGCCGCTTTTGGCGGTTTTGTAGAATTTATTGCCGTTGGCGGAGAGCAGTTGCAGCAGGGCGTCCACACCCACGTGACGCAATTGACCGTCGTGAACCGGGCAGTTGTCCACCCGGAAAACCGGGGACTTGGTGCTGGCACTTTGCCCGAAGGCGTCGTTGATGGTCAGACTGCCGAGGAACGGCAGGGCTACGGCGCCGACGGCGGTCGTGCGGATGAAGCTGCGGCGCGAGAGTTTTTCACATTCGAACATCGGGAGTTTTTTTTTCATAGGTGTTTTATTGAAGTCATTATTGGTTAACATCATCGTCCAAAGAACGGGCCGGCTGCATACTACGGTAGAATCCAGTTTCATCCTCAAAACCAACTGGCACTTGGGATTCAATCAAACGCTCCAACCACTCACTTAAGACCGCCGAAGTGGACCTGCGAAGCGATAACGGTTTAAGGGTGCGACCACTTTGCTCCAGTTGCATGATGTCAGGCATACTGCACTTTCGGTGGTCAAGCGGTGGACTTCTTTCCATATTTTGGCAATTCCTAAACATAAATTGCGCAAAATAGGGCGGTTGAAGCTTTGGTTTAATGTAATTTGATTGTCATTCAGCACGCCCCACCTTCATTTTCCGTGTTGCAATTCCAGGCTGTTGGCCTATAAAAGGGCAAAATTAAAAATCAATTTTACATTTCTTAACCGGCATCATTGATGGAATACGAAGCGGTCATCGGACTCGAAACGCACGTCCAGCTCAAAACCAAATCCAAGATGTGGTGCGGCTGCGCGAATCATTACGGCGCGGAACCCAACACCAATGTCTGCCCCGTCTGTCTCGGAATGCCCGGCGTGTTGCCCGTGCCGAACGACGAGGCGCTCCGGCTCACGGCGCTTACCGGCCGGTTGCTAAATTGCGAAATCCCGCCGCGCGCCAAGTTCGACCGGAAAAATTATTTCTATCCCGACGTCGCCAAAAATTATCAAATCACGCAATACGACCAGCCTTCGACCAAAAACGGCTGGATGGAATTTGAATTCAACGGCGGCATTTCCCGCGTCCGCATCACCCGCGCGCATCTGGAGGAGGACGTCGGCAAGAATTTTCATTTCGAGCGCAACAGCGGCGTGGATTTCAACCGCGCCGGCGTGCCGCTGCTGGAAATTGTTTCCGAACCGGACCTCACCAGCGCCGACCAGGCTTATGAATATCTCAACGCGCTTAAGGACATTTTGATTTATGGCGGCATCAGCGATTGCGACATGGAAAAAGGCATGGTCCGCTGCGACGTGAACGTGAGCGTGCGGCCGATTGGCTCCAATGAACTCGGCGCGAAAATCGAAATCAAGAACATGAACAGCTTTTCCGGCGTCCGCCGCGCGCTGGACTACGAAATCCCACGGCAAATCGAAGTCGTCACCAAAGGCGGCAAGCTGATTCAATCCACGCGCCGCTGGGACGACGCGGCCGGCGTGACCGAGGAAATGCGAACGAAGGAGCACGCGCACGATTACCGCTACTTTCCTGAACCCGATTTGATGCCGCTCGCGCCGACGGAAAAATGGCTGGAAGAAGTTTCGTCGCGCGTGGTGGAATTGCCGCTGGCGCGCAAGCAACGCTTCATGCGCGATTATCAGTTGCCGGCGGGCGACGCGGAAACTTTTGTGAACGACGTTCCCCTCGGAAATTATTTTGAACCGATTGCCAAGAAATCCAAAAATCCCAAGGCCGTTGCCAACTGGGTCATCAATAATTTGCGAGCGTTAATGACATTGGAAGGAATGCACGACAAATTTCAAAGCGGCGAACTACCATCGCCTGACGGCTCTGTTCCAGTAATTGGATTTGATCAACTTCGTTTCAAACGTGAATTCATCAACGAAATCGTTGAGCTTGTGGACAGCAGCAAAATCAGTAGCAAGATTGCGCAAGATGTTTTCAAAGACATGTATTTTTCTGGAAAATCGCCGGCGGCGATTGTGCAGGAAAAAGGCCTCGCGCAAGTCAGCGACACGGGCGCAATTGAAAAATTCTGCGACGACGCGATTGCGGCCAATCCAAATTCCGTCGCCGATTACAAATCCGGCAAAACCGCTGCGCTGAATTTTCTCAAAGGCCAGGTGATGAAATTGAGCAAGGGCAAGGCGAATCCCAGTCTCGTCGGCGAAATTCTGGAACGAAAGTTGAGGTAGCACCCGCCTCCGGCGGGTTCAATCCAGCGTCCCGCCGAATTGCGAGCGGCGAGGCGCGTTCAATTGGGAAAACCATTCAATCGCAGTTTGGTCTTCCCGTAATCTGTTTCGGGCGCGACGTCCGAAACCACCCGCGCGACGCGGGTGCAACAACAGATTGCGAAGAAAACTTTGCGCCTTGGCGCCTTCGTGCTTTAATTCCATTTCATGTTTTCATCGGAAATCAAGTCGGTTCATTTCGTCGGCATTGGCGGCACGGCGATGGCTTCTGCCGCCGCCGCGATGTTCGACAAAGGCTTTGCCGTCACCGGTTCGGATCAGAATGTTTACGAGCCGATGGCGTCGTTTCTCGCCGGAAAAAAAATCGCCGTGATGAACGGCTACGACGAAAAAAACCTTTCGCCCAAGCCGGATTTGGTTGTCATCGGCAACGCCATTTCGCGCGGTAATCCCGAAGCTGAATTTGTTCTCGACCACAAATTGCGCTATTGCTCGCTGCCGGCACTGCTTGCGGAATTTTTCATCCGCGGCAAGCGTTCGATTGTTGTTTCGGGAACGCACGGCAAGACCACGACGACTTCGCTGCTGACCTGGGTGTTTGAGCACAATGGGTTGAACCCGAGTTTTCTTATCGGCGGCATTCCAAATAATTTTTCGCAAGGTGCGCGTTTCACGGACAGCGACTGGTTCATCATCGAGGGTGACGAATACGACACGGCGTTTTTCGACAAGCGCAGCAAGTTCGTCCATTACCTGCCGGAAATCGCCATCGTCAACAATCTGGAGTTCGATCACGCGGACATTTTTGAAAATCTCGAAGCGATAATAAAATCCTTTTCACATTTCATCCGGCTGGTGCCGCGCAACGGCTTGCTGCTTGGCAACGGCGACGACCAAAATCTCGCGCCGCTTTTGGGGGTTACACATTGTCCCGTGAAAAAATTCGGCCTCGGCGAAAATAATTCGGTTCAAGCATTCAACATTCGTTATGGCCCGACGGCGACGGAATTTGAAATTCCGAGTTTCAAATTTCATTTGAATCTCGTCGGCGAATTGAACACGCGCAATGCGCTTGCCGTCGTCGCCTGCGCGAAACATTGCGGCTTGTCGAACAAACAAATTCAAAGCGCGCTCGACACGTTTCGCGGCATCAAACGGCGGATGGAAGTGCGCGGCATCGCCGGCGGCGTGACGGTGATTGACGATTTCGGCCATCATCCGACGGCGATTCGCGAAACGCTCAAGGCGCTGCGCCTGAAATATCCGCGCGAAAAAATCTGGGCGGTCTTCGAGCCGCGCAGCAACACGACGCGCCGGAATGTTTTTCAAAATGAGTTGGCCGGCGCATTTGCCGACGCCGACGCTGTTGTCATTTCCGAAGTCGCGCGATTGGAACAGCTCGCCGCCGACGAACGTTTGAACCCGGAAAAGTTGATGCATGATTTGAAATCGTCCGGCAAAAACGCGGCTTACCTGCCGGACGTGAATTCCATTCTTGCGCACGTTGCCCAAAAAGTTGAAGGTGGCGATGTGGTCTGCGTTTTCAGCAATGGTGGGTTTGGTGGGATTCACGAGAAATTGTTGGCGCGGCTCGGCAAAAAATGACGCAAATTCTTGGCACATGAATTGCAGCAAAATTCTTATGGCTAGAAAAATGAATTCGTTGAAACTTGCGCCGGAAGTTCACGGCGGCGTCACGAGCGCCAATCGCCGGGTGGAGCTTCCAATCACCGCGCTTTATTTGATGCGATCACGACCGGCGGCGCTGAAAGTGTCGCCGCCGAGGCGGCGGCTGCAGGTGGCTGATGACGCCGAGTCCCTCGCCGACGTTCCGCAGCCGGTGAAAATCATCCATGCTGGCTGATTTTTGGGCAGTGTCCCGGCGAAGGTATTTTCTCAACGAAATTCCACCTGTTCGAACCCCGACTGCCGCAGGAACAATTCCAACTCCAGCTTTGCGCGGCTGCTTGCGTCAGCCATAATTCCCTCCTTGATTGCTGCGTCGCGGATGTCACTCACTGCGTCGGCGCGCGCGGTCTGCTCCAGGTTCTTGTCAAATTCACGCAACAGCCCTGTCGTGTTGTCAATGACCTTGGTTTGCGAGTCGTCGAGGTAGGCGTCGGTGATTTGCGGCGGCGGCAATTTGATGGAAATGGTTTTGTCCGTGATCGTCACGTCCTCCGGCTTGATTTGTTTCAAATTGATTCCCGCCTTCACAATTCCGTGCGCGAGCAACAACACGCGGTTTTCGCCATACCATTTGTCATCCCGGAGGTCGACGACTTTTTCAATGACGTATTTGACCGTGACCAGATCCGAAAGCGTCTGCACCTGATCCACGACCGTGGCGGTGGTTTCCTCGTGCAACCCGCCGCCGACTTTTGACCAGTGCGAGGTCGTGAAACCGAGCCAGATGCCGCCGGCGAAAATGATCAAAACCAGCGCCACCAGAAAAATTTCCTTCAATTCCCGCATGACGGCAATTTAGCCTATGCACGCATTTTGCAAAGCCTGAACGCGCCGAACTTTCCGCTTTGAACTTTGTGATTTGAAATTAGAATAGTCTCATGAATTTACACGTCGGACAATTTCCAGATTATCGCCCGCGTCGGCTGCGGCAATCGGCGGCGCTGCGGAAACTCGTTTGCGAAACGCGCTTTAGCGTCGAACAATTGGTTTTGCCGCTGTTCGTCCGCCCCGGCAAAAAATTACGCCGCGAAATCAGCGCGATGCCCGGCGTCTTCCAATTTTCGCCCGATGAACTTTTGCGCGAAGCCGCGCGCGCCCACCAGCTCGACGTTCCGGCCATTTTGCTTTTCGGCATTCCCGACGGAAAAGACGCGAAGGCTTCCGGCGCGTTTGCGAAAAATGGAATCGTCCAACAAGCCGTCCGGCTGCTGAAAAAGGAATTACCAGAATTGCTCGTCATCACGGACGTTTGCCTGTGCGAATACATGGAGCATGGACATTGCGGCATTGTTTCACACGGAAAAATCTTGAACGACCCGACTCTGAAAATCCTTGCGCAAACAGCGTTAAGCCACGCCGAGGCTGGTGCGGACATCGTCGCGCCGAGCGACATGATGGACGGTCGCGTGGCCGCCATTCGTGTCGCGCTGGATAAAAATGGATTTTCCGAAACGCCGATTATGAGTTACGCGGCGAAATTTGCATCGGCATTTTACGGCCCGTTTCGCGAAGCCGCCGAATCCGCGCCGAAATTTGGCGACCGGCGCAGTTATCAAATGGACGCAGCGAACGCAAATGAGGCGTTGCGCGAGGTGGCGCTGGACATTCAGGAAGGCGCGGACATCGTGATGGTCAAACCGGCGCTGGCGTATCTGGATTTGATTCATCGTGTGAAAACAGAATTCGGTTATCCGACGGCGGCGTATTCGGTCAGCGCGGAATACGCGATGATCAAGGCGGGGGCCGCAAAAGGTTGGATTGACGAGCGTGCTG
>Ga0335072_10007781_pt1 | contig 15594 bp, 14 predicted proteins | sample Lox_Sample_21_FD_206725 | JGI IMG/M metagenome (GOLD analysis project Ga0335072, IMG submission 206725) | Soil microbial communities from Loxahatchee National Wildlife Refuge, Florida, United States - Lox_Sample_2.1 | ecosystem: Environmental > Terrestrial > Soil > Wetlands | place: USA... | reverse complement strand
ACTCCCTATTGGCTATTTCCTGTCTTTAGCCTCTTACCGACACGCCGGCGAACGACAGCACCGCGAGGCCGCGGACGGGCTGGCCGAAGAAGCGGGCCGGCTCAAAGCGGCTGCCCACCAGCAGGTTCTCCACTTCAGAGCGGGTGGCGTCGTCATTGGGACCCGACACGATGCGATAGTCGTAGACCTCGCCAGCGTCGTTCACATACGCCTCAACCACTACCGGTCCGGGGATGGTGTTGATGTCGTCACTTCCATCGCCGCTGGAGAGATAAAGGAGGTGCGGCGCCGTGGCCATGCCGAGCGGCTCGTCCTTAGCGGCCTGGGCGGCTTGAGGCTGCGTAAACATGCCCACCAGCAGAGTCACGGTGCCCAGCAGCAGGACCGCGCTGGCAAATCCGGCTGAGGCCTGCAACAGAAACGGGCCCACGGTGTTCTTCCACGCCAGCGAGAGGCTCTCAAACCGGCGGCGGCGATTGCGCGCGCGCTCCTGGCTCATGGCGACGCGAATGCGAAGCAGAAGATCGGGCGGCTCGGGAACCGGGCCCAGCATCGAAATTGAAGCCTGCGTGCGGCGCAGCGATTCCCACTCGCGCCCGCAGTCAGCACATCCTTCAAGGTGCGCGGATATCTCCTGCATCTCGCGCCCGCTCAGCCTTCCATCAAGGTATTCAGTGAATCCAGCCTGTATTGAATTGCAGCCGTTCATCGCGCCTCCTCTGCAAAGGGAGTGTCGAGAACCCTCAAGGCCGCGGGATGCTGACCAGCATTCGGCTGCGAAAGGAGTGCCTTCAAACACGCACGCCCCCGCACCAGCCGCGACTTGACCGTTCCCAGATTCACGCCCTGCATTTCGGCAACTTCTTCGTAAACAAATCCGTCAATGTCGCGCAGGATCAGCGTGGTTCGATAGGGCTCAGGCACCTGCATCAGCGCGCGTTCCACGCGCTCCCGCGTCTCAGTCTGGGCGGCAGCATTAAACGGCGACTCGCCCGGATCGACCAGCAAATCCTTCAGCCGCACAGGAACTCCCGACTCGCTCTCTGCGATCTCCTGCTCCATCGGAATCTCATGCTGCTTGTGCCTTGCCCACCAGCGCCGCTGGTTGGAGGCCTCCCGCAGTGCGATTCGATAGATCCACGTCCGCAATGAGGACCCGCCGTGGAATCCGTGCACTCCTCTGAAAACCTTGACGAAGACTTCCTGGGTGAGGTCGGCTGCGTCGGCGCGATCCTGCACAGTACGGGCCAGCAAAGAGTAGATCGGCTGATGGTAGCGCGCGATAAGCCACGCAAACGCCTCCTCTGAGCCGGCCCGCAACTCCTCAATGAGAGCCGTCTCTTCAGTCTGAAGCGTCAGCGCGCTGGCAATATTGCCCATGGTGAGGTCCGCCTGCGAGTCTCAGTGTCTCCCACCTTACCGCAAAACGGATGGGTTTGGCTCGCCTTAAGCCAAAAACCTTTCGATTGCGGCCGCCCCGGATGGCCAGGTACGGCCATGCGACGACGTTGCTGATCCGGAGCGCGCGGTGGTTGGCTGCGCCTGTTCTCGCCGCCAGCCTGCTCGTGTGCTCCATCTTCTTAGACACCGGCACCCCCCGAAAGTGTTCCCGGTCACGATACCATTTTTGCGGAATATTACTGAGGTCATGACACTTTCAGACCGTAAACACGATCCGGCGTCCGCTTTCGATACGATTCCAGGCTGACTCGACCCCGGCCAGCGGCACCGGCTCAACATCGATGGTCAGCCTGGCTGCCGCGGCCTGCTCAAAAAGCATGGGAACGGCTGCAAAGATGGTCTCAAGCTTGGCCGAGCCAAATCCGCTGCCTTTGAGCGTCAGATCAACGCTGCGCAGCACCTCGGCCGGCAGGGTAATGGTCCTGCCTGCACTCGACCCTACCTCGACGTAACGCGTGGTCCGGGTGGCGGCGGGTTTGAACCCTTTGGCCAGGGCTTCGAGGGTAAGCTCGGCAGGCCGGCCCCAGACATAATCAATCACTATGTCAATGCCGGCGGCGACTTCTTTTTCGAGCGCGTCCGCTATGGCTTTCTCGGGCTCGGCAAGGCCGATCACGGCGTCGACATCGGCGGCCGATATTGCGGCTACGTTGCGGCCGGCCGCGATCACGCGCTTGGCGCCCAGAAGCCGCGCCGTCTGGATGGCAAGCTGCCCGGCCACCCCGGTCGCTCCGAGGATCAGAACGGTTTCGCCCGGCTGGAGTTCGGCGCGCCATTTGAGCGAAACCAACGCCGACATTCCGGGATTGGCGATGGCCGCGGCGCGAACGTCATCAAGCCCGTCGGGTAGCGTAAGCATCCATTTGACCGGCGCAGCGGCAAGTTCCGCCATCGTCCCCCAAGGCTTGCTCACAAAGCCGAAGTAAACCCTGCGGCCGTCGGGAAGAGCGCCGACGCCATCGACGCCCGGAATGGCGGGCAGCGATCCGCCGCTCGAATAGTGCGCGCCGGCGGCAATGGCCTTCACCACCGGGTGCAGTCCTACCGCACGCACTTGAATAAGGGCTTCTCCCGCCTGCGGTTCGGGATCGGGGAAGGACTGATACTTCGGCGCCTCGCCGAGAACATTCACTACGGCTGCGTGCATCGGTGGTGACCTCCGCCTTTGGATTCGATCGCATCCACTGGGCTTTCAGTTTAGATGTTGATGCGCAGCGGCCGATGCTTTCAATTCGCGGCTTGGTTGAATCGCACAATGGAGTTGGGGAATGAGTAGACGCAGGCCGCTTGCGCCGTGTAGCGTGGATGGGTTCATTGAGATTTGCCTGGCTCGCTGGGAGGAGGTCATGAAGCGACGCGATTTTGTCCGCACGCTCATTTCGTTTTTTGTTGCCGGCAAGGCTGCCTTGGCGCAGCAACAACAACGCATCAACGACCCCACGCTGCCGCCGCCTGCGCCGGTACCGTGGACCACGGGACTGAACTCGCGCACCCCCATCCCCTCCACCGAACTGGCCGACCAGGTGGCCACAACCGAACTCACATTCTTTACCCCGCTGCAGATGCGCACCCTCACGCGGTTGAGCGACGTGCTGCTGCCGCCGCTGAATGGCAAGCCCGGGGCGGTGAAGGCGCAGACGCCCATGTTTCTTGACTTTTTGATTGGCAGCTCGCCCGAACCGCGACAGAAGATCTACGCCGGCGGCCTCGACTGGCTCGAAGAAGCCGCGCAGTCGAAATACAAGACCGGATTTGCGCAGCTTGACGATGAGCAGGCCGGCGAGCTGCTCAATCCCTGGCTGCGCACCTGGATGAGCGATCATCCGCCCACTGAAGCGCACGCGGACTTTATCAACATTGCGCACGACGACATTCGCAACGCAACGGTGAACTCGAAGGCATGGAACGCTGTGCCTTCAGTCGGCGCCGAGCCGGGCACCGAGGAGGGCATTTACTGGCTGCCGATCGAGCCGGATGTGTACGGCGAGAATCCGGCCTACGCTCACACCGCACCACACGTGCTGGCGGTGCCCAAAGCCGGGCAGAAGATGCCGGTTTATCCGCGCTAGCATCGCGCAGAGTTTCTGCGCATTCGTGCCAGTCAAATTACGTTTGGGAAATCAGGCAACAAATCGAACCATGACAAATGAAATCCACGACGTGCTGATTATCGGGTCGGGCCACTCGGGTGGCATGGCCGCAAAAATCCTCACTGAGGCAGGCATTCGCTGCCTGATGCTGAACGCCGGACCGGTAGCCGACGTGAGCCGCGACGCCGAGCGGCTGCCGGCCAGCGATCTGCCCTATCGCGGATTCAGGCCGCCGGGCCGGCTCGAGCACGTCTTCCAGGCCAACGAGTTCAATGCCAATGTGTGGGTTGACGAGCAGGAGGTTCCCTACACCTTTGAGCCCAACCAGCCGTACAACTGGGTGCGCGTGCGGCTCTTCGGCGGGCGTTCGCTGTTCTGGTCGCGGCAATCGTTCCGGCTCAGCGACTACGAGCTCAAATGCAAGTCGCATGACGGCTTTGGCGAGGACTGGCCGATCAGCTACGCGGATCTGGCGCCATATTACTCGCGCGTGGAGCGGATCTTTCGCGTGGCCGGCGCGCTCGACGGGCCGCCGCAGATGCCCGATGGCGCCTTCATCCTCGACGAAGAACCGTGGACGGCGTCAATGCAGCGCTTTATCGACGCCGCGAAGCCACGCAACATACCTGTCTGCAAGCAACGGCGCGCGCTGGGCGTGAACGGCCTGGCCAGTTCGGTGAACCTGCTGCTGCCCGATGCGGAGCGAACGGGGAATCTGACTTCGATTGCCAACGCCGTGGTGCGGGAGATTACGGTGGACAAGAATTCCGGGCTGCCCAACGGCTGCAATTTTGTCGATCGCATCACGCGCCGCGAGATGAGCGTGAAGGCTCGCGTGGTGGTGCTGGCTGCGGGCACGCTCGAGAGCACGCGGCTGCTGCTCAACTCAGGGCTGGCCAATTCGAGCGGCGTGCTGGGCCATTATTTGACAGATCAGATTTATGGTGCGGGCGTTGTGGCTTCGGTGCCCGAGGCGCGCAATCACAAGGGCGAAGACATCATGGGCGGCAGCGCAATTGTGCCCCGCTTCCGCAATATCGACGCCAAAAGCGACAAGTTTCTGCGCGGATACGCGTTCAACGTGACCAGCATGACCGGCGCTCTGGGTGCGCGATTTTTTGCGGCCTACGGCGCGGAGCTCGAGAAAAGGCTCGATGAATACTACGGCAGCGGATTCGTGATGACTATCATGGGCGAGGTGCTGGGCCGTTACGAGAACCACGTGCGCATCGATAAAGACAAGGTGGACGCGTGGGACATACCGGTGCTGCACGTGGACACAAAGTACACCGACAACGAGTACAACATGGCGAAGGACGCCGTGGCCGTGGGCTCCGAGCTGTGCGAAGCGGCGGGGTTCGAGGTACTTTCAAAAAACGAAAAGCCCAATCCACCCGGCTACAGTATTCACGAGATCGGCACCTGCCGCATGGGCGACGACCAGAAAAAGAGCGTGTTGAACAAGTGGAATCAGAGCCACGACCACAAGAATCTGTTCGTAGTTGATGGGGCCTGCTTCACGAGCGGCGGATGGCAGAACCCGACCATGACGATCCTGTCATTGTCGATGCGCGCGTCGGAGTACCTGGCAAGCGAGATGAACAAGGGGAACCTGTAGCGATACCATAGGCGCATGTTCACCCCTCAGCCCATCGCCTATATTCGCAGTCCCTATACCGAAACATCCAAAATCCCCAAAGGCCCGGGCGCCGAACACAAGGCCGAGGGCGCAATCGAATTTCTGCGCGAGTTTGAGGCGGGGCTCAAAGACATCGAGGGCTTCTCGCACCTCTATGTTCTGTGGGTCTTCGATCACTCGACGGACTACGACCTTGTGGCCACGCCGCCCACAGACGAAGGCCGCCCGCACGGGGTCTTCGCCACACGCTCGCCACGAAGGCCGAATCCGATTGCGTTAACGGTAGTGGAATTGCTGGGCCGCGACGGGGCTGCGCTGCGGGTGCGAGGCGTGGACATGCTCGACGGCACGCCGGTGCTGGATGTGAAGCCGTATCTTTCGAGCATTCCGGTGGAGAAGCTGAAGCGCGGCTGGCTGGCGGAAGCGGAGAAACGGAGAGAACAGGGAATAGGGAATAGGGAATAGCCAGTAGGGAGTAGAAAACCAGCGTGCAGCTACGGGCAACCGGCTACTGGCTATTGGCCATTCGCTGTCTTTACGGAATTCCCAGCAGCTTGTGCGTCTGCAGGCTCATACGCCAGCGCGGGTGGGCAAGGCAGTAATCAAGCGCGAGCTTCGTATTCGCCTCGCGAACCGGACCATCCATTGGCTGCAGGAAGAAATTCCTGAAGTTGAGCCGCTCAAACCGCTCGGGCTCGGCGCCTGGCTGCGGATAGATGAGCTTCAACTCGTCACCGCTGGTCTGAACGAGTAGCGCACCGGCCTTGGGGCTCACGCAGATCCAATCAATGCCTGCAGGCGCGGCGACGGTACCGTTGGTCTCGACGGCGATCTCGAAGCCGCGCGCATGCAGGGCGGCAATCAATGGCGCATCAAGCTGCAGCAGCGGCTCACCGCCGGTGCAAACCACGAACGGCTTACCGTGTGTCATGCCAGAAAGTTGGGTGCCCCAGGTCTCGCTTTTGAGACCTGGGATACCCGGAACTCCCCACCTCGAAGCGACCGCATCGGCCAGTTCATCCGCCGAAGCAAACTTGCCGCCGCCGGGACCGTTGGTATCGGCAAAGTCGGTATCGCAGAACTGGCAGATGGCCGAGGCGCGATCGGCTTCGCGGCCCGACCAGAGATTGCACCCCGCAAAGCGGCAGAAGACCGCGGCGCGTCCGGTCTGCGCGCCCTCGCCCTGCAGGGTGTAAAAGATTTCTTTAGCCGAATACATAAATGCAGCTTCCAGCTTCTAGCTCATCGTGCAACAGCCCCCGCCGTCAACTCGGCGCGAAAAAAAACTAGAAGCTAGGAGCTCGCTTTTAACGGATCCTCGATTCCGTTCTCGCGAAAGCCCTTCCGGCGCAACAGGCACGAGTCGCATGCGCCGCATGGCGCGCCGTCAGGGCCGGGATCGTAGCAACTGCTGGTAAGCGAGTAGTCGACGCCAAGCTCAAGTCCCTTCGCGATGATCTGCGCTTTGGTCATGGCAATCAGCGGCGAGTGAATCTTCAGGAGTTGCGTACCTTCGACGCCAGCCTTGGTGGCAAGATTGGCCATCTTCTCATAGGCCTCAATGAATTCGGGGCGGCAATCGGGGTAGCCGGAGTAGTCGAGCGCATTGACGCCGATGAAGACGTCGCTCGCAGACAGCACCTCAGCCCAGGCCAGTGCGAACGAGAGAAAGATGGTATTGCGCGCCGGCACGTAGGTTATGGGAATGCCGTGCGTCATGTCGTCGAGCGCGCGGCCCTTGGGTACTTCGATGTCGGCGGTCAGGGCCGAGCCTCCGAAGATGCGCAGGTCAATTGCTGCAATGCGATGCTCAGCCGCGCCGAGCGATGCGGCGACGCGTTTAGCAGCTTCGAGCTCCCACGCGTGGCGCTGACCGTAAAAGAATGAGAGCGCGTAGGCCTCGTAGCCTTCAGAGCGGGCGATGGCCAGCACGGTGGCGGAGTCGAGCCCGCCGCTCAGGAGGACGACGGCGGGTTTCATTCCGCCCCGCCTTTGCCGATGTCCATCGAGGGAGGGATGGGGTTGCTCTCGTCGATGTATGCGTTGATGCAATGGTCGAGAACGCCTTTGGCGGCGAGGATGAACTCGATGGCGTCGCGCGCGGCGCCGCGGCCGCCGCGGCTGGGCGTGACATAATGCGCCTCAGCCTTCACGCGGTCGCGGGCATCGGCCACGGCCACGGCGAATCCGCACTGGCGCATTACGGGCAGGTCGATGACGTCGTCGCCCACGTAGCAGATCTCGTCGAGGGTCACGCCTTCCTTCTCAACGATCTCGCGGATGGGTTTCATCTTGAAGGCCTGGCCCTGGTAGACGAACTCGAGCTTCAGGTCGCGGGCGCGCATGGCCACCGTCTCGCTGATGCGCTTGGTGATGACGCCGCACTTGAGGCCGCCCAGCCGCGCCAGCGAAATGCCCGCGCCGTCGTGCGCGCTATAGCCCTTGGCCTCAACCATCTTCGAGACCACGCCGCCCTCTGCCGACACCGGCACGGGGATGATCCAGATGCTGCCGTCGGTCAGCACGCCGTCCACGTCGAAAAGAATGATCTTGATTTTGCGGGCGCGGTCTTCAGCGGAGAGGGTCATAACTTAATTCTAGCGGGCGATTACGCCGAGGAGTGTGAGTGTGAGTGCGACCGAGAGTGTGAGTGTGAGTGTGAGTGCGAGTGTGAAGTTGCGACGTCGGCGCCAATGTTCATCTTCAGGTGACTAGATTCCGCGCGCACCGAGGCGTTGCGAGAAAATACTTCCATGGCAGAGAATTCTCCCGCAAACCGGCCCGACCAGGAGCCGCTCGAACCCGAGGACTACTACATGGAGGGCGGGCTGGTGGTGTTTACCGCGGCGTATCACCTGAAGCGCGGATATTGCTGCGGGTCAGGGTGCAGGCATTGCCCGTACGGCGAGTGGGGCGAAGCTTCCGAAAACTCCCCGCATGCCCGATGACCGTTTGCGATCCTTCTTCGTAGCCGCAAATTTCCTGATGGCCATTTGTAGAGCGCGAATGGTATAACTCCACACCGGAATCAAAAGGCCCTGGCCGGACAACCGCTGGGATCCAGTATCTGCGTCATGCCCGGCGCCGCACTCAACGTAAGAAGAAGGAGAACGCATGACAATCGTCTGGTGGATCGTTATAGGCGTGATCGCCGGTTGGATTACCGGAAAGATCATGAAAGGCTCAGGCTACGGGTTCTGGGTCGATATGCTCATCGGCATTGGCGGCGCCGTGGTGGGCGGATTTATCGCCGGCCGCCTCGGTTTTGCGTCATCGGGCGGGCTGATCTACACGCTCATCATCGCCGTCCTCGGCGCGATTTTGCTCGTGTTTCTCTTCCGCCTGGTCACGGGCAAACGAGGTTGACTCTGCATGCGCAGTTTCCGCCGCTCTCGCCATCGAGGGCGGCGGAACCGCATTTGAATTAGGGCGGGTTTCAGGAACAGACACCCGGGCGAGGTTATTGGCCCATTCCGCTGCCTGCCGCAGCCGCCGGAGGTGCAGCGGAGGGCGCCGGCTCGCGCACCAGCACCGCAAAGCGCGGAAAAGCGAAGCTGCCGGCGGCATCGTCAATCACGTTCAACTGGCACAGGTACTGACCGGGCTTGAGGCCGTTGAGCGGCACATCGAGTTCGACGGCAACGGCATCGCGGCCTTCAACGTTGATCGATTTGGCCTGCACGATGGGCGTCTCGTACACCTTGGTGCTACCCTGGATGAGTTCAAGACTGCTGAGCAGGTCGATGGCAGATTTGTCTTCCTTTGTGCCTGCGGCCGGCTTCTCATGCGCGGGATCGTAGATCTCGTAGAGCAGGTACATGTGCTGGTTCTGGCGGAAGACGTGGGCGATGTTGGGCACGTACTGCTCGCCGTTGCGAATGAGCGGGTCAGGCTCGTTGCCTTTGACCTTCGAGGGCTCCCGCGTTGAGGCCAGCACAATCGAACTCATCTTGAGCGGCGACTTCTTCAAATCGGGAAGCGTGATAGTGGCCTCAAACGAACCCATGCGGCCGGTCTGATTTTCGCGCACAACAAACTTGACCTCGTATTTGCCGGGCGGCAGATCAAAACTGGTGGTGTATTGGATGTTCTTCTGACGGGCGCCGAGAGACTGATCGAGATTGAGCTTGACGGTCTGGCGAACGCGGCCGACGGGGCGCCTGACCTCGTCGATCACTTCGCCGATCACGTCGAGCGTGGCCTTGTCCTTGTCGCCGCCCTTCACAAACGGAATCTGCGAGCCGGGGATGAGAAGCGAAACCGGAACGTAGAAGCGATTCTCATTGAGGCGGAAGTACATCGCATCCATGTAGACCGGGATATCAGTGGCGGGCAGGTCGCTGGCGAGCTGGTCCTGGAGCTCCTGCTCGCGGTCTTCGCGGCCGGAGTGCCTGAAGTCGGCAGGCGCGTAGTAGCCGGGGCGGTACTCCAGCTTGATGCCGGGCTTATCGATTTTGATCGTAAGCTTGCGGTATTTGCCATCGCGCGCGGGGTTGGTGGAGTGGAAGCCGATGGCGTAGTAGGCCGAGGTGTCGCTCTGCACCTTTGCAAATGCGGGCGCGAAATCATTGGAGTCGAAAAAGGCCGTTCCGCCGGTGTCGTGCGAGAGAGTGCCCATCACCTCCTGCGAGTCAAAGTTCGCGTTCATGTTGTTGAGCAATCCGGTGCCGTTGTAACCGGTGCTGCCGCGGTAGCTGCCCGTTGAGGCATCACCGAGCGGGCCAATGGCCTGCAGGCCGCGCGTATCAACACTGTAGATGGCCAGGTTGGCGCGTACCGCCGCATTGATCGCGGCACGCAATGAGGCTTCATTCTCAATGCCGTCGCGCGAAATGCCGCCGGAGAAGTAAAGCATCGACTTGCGCTCATCGATTTTGGACAGCGACTGCGAGATGGCCTTGATGGCGAAGAGCTCGCGGTCGGTGTTGATGTCGTTGTACTCGCTCTCGTCAGGCGTGTACGCGGTGGTGTCTTCAACCTGGTTTGAATTGGCGGTCGCGCCTGGAGTAAAGCCCTGACCTTCGGTTCCGTTGTATGCACCTACTTCGTTGATGAGCGCGTTCTTGTCGGCGGTAAAGTCCTGATCGACGGTGAGCGTATCGCCGAGCGAAACCAGCGCGACGAGGTCCGCAGGCTGCAGCTTGTTTTTAAGGAAGTCTTGCGCCGCCTCGACGCTGCGTTCAAGATCTTCAGGCTGCATCGAGGTGAGGTCGAAGAACATCACGATGAGCCGGTGATTGCGGAGCTCCTCGGGTTTGGCGACAACGACGGCCTTGGAGCCATTCGCCGACGGACCTGCTGCGAGGCCGCTGACTGTGGCTTCATTCAGCGGAGTGGCCATGTCGACGCTCTCAAAGTCGAAAGTGGAGATCTTCTGTTCCTTGCCGTTCTCGTAGATCTTGAAGTCGCTTTGCTTGAGGCCTTTTACAATTTCGCCGGTCTTGGCATCGCGCGCAACCACGTTGGTGAGCACGAGCTCGGCGTTCTCTTTAAGAACATATCCGGCTTGCGGGGTGGAGGTGACCACGCTGGTGGAGTTCTGCGGAAACGCCGACTGCGCGGCCGGCAGCACGAGCGCGAGAACCGCAGCCGTGGCGACGAGTTTTTGGGACAGGTGCGTCATGAAGTGCTTCTCTCGGTTCGTTTGCTTCCCTCCGGGGCTGAAGCCCCGATTCAAACCTTGCCGGTTTCAGGGGCCTGAAGGCCCCTGCTCCCTCCGACTTGCCGACTTGCCGACTCGCCGATTTGCTGACTCGCTGCCTTTCCTAGCTCTGCTAACGCCGCTGGCTTTGCTGCTGTTCCTAACTCCGCTGCCGTTCTAAAACCTGTACCTCGCGGTGAACTGGAATTCCCGCATCTGACCTACTGAAGTGACCTGGCCAAAGGTGGGCAGGTTTACCGTGGCGCCCACGCCTTTGTATTGCACAGTGTTAAATGCGTTGGTGAGCGTGGCGCGCAGTTCGAGACTGCGCGTGTCACCAAGCTGCGCGGTCTTTGATAGAGCCATGTTGTTGGTCACTGTGCCCGGACCCTCGATTGAATTGCGCGGCGCGTTTCCGAAATAATTGCAGTAGCCAGGCGTGCTGGTGGGCGCTTCATACGCGCTGGGGTTGAACCACTGGTGCAACCCGCCTCCGCCCGCGTAGATGGGTTCGCCGGTCAAATTCGGCCGCATCGCGCCGCCGGTGCCGCATAGCGTGGTAGCAACCGACGAGGCAAAGCTCGGGCTGAGCCAGGTTCCGGTTGCGAACTGGTACGTGCCTGAGATCGAAAAGCCCTCGAGGATGTGGGAGGCAACGCCGGTGGTAACCCAGAACTTGTCCGAGCCGAAGGGCAGCTCATAAAGATAGGTGCCGCTGACGGTGTGGCGCACATCGAGCGACGAGTTGCCAAGCTCGCCAAGAACATTCTGCCAGTCCTGCACGCCCACTCCGCCGGCGCTGCCCAATGCGCCCGCGTCGTCAATCGAGTGCGAATACTGGTAGTTCGCGCCTACCGCGAAGCCGCGCGTCAGGCGTTTATTTACCCGCACCGTGCCCGCGTTGAATTTCGAGAATGACTGGGCTTCCTCATACGTGAACTGCAGAGGCTGGCACACACCGTTCAGGCAAACATCGCTGGGATCGGTCAATGGACTGTTGGGCAGCGGTCGCGGCGCCAGCACCGTACTCTGGTGGTTGCTGCGCACGCCGTTGTAACCGATGTTCACCACCACGCCCCACGGAAGCGTCTTCTGGATGTCAAGGTTCCACGCCATCACATAGGGCAGCGGAAAGTGAGCGTCGAGCGCAATGTTGCCGAGTGTCTGGGCCGCCGGGAATCCATTGGCCAGCGTGAAGCAGGTTGAAGTTTGCGCACACGCGGACGACGGCGAGCCGCTCACCGCTTCCTCGTTGGTTTCTTCCGTGGTGAAGGGCGGCTGGTGAGCCATCGTGGTGGCAAAGGTTGCGTACTCGCCCACGGTGTAGTTCATGCCGAAGCCCGAGCGCACCACGGTCTGCTTGATCTTGGGGACACGCCATGCCAGCCCCACACTTGGCCGGAAGGCGCGGTGATCGGGAAAGACCAGTGAAGCGGGCAGGCCATTGGAGCCGGCCTGGGCCTCGGCCAACGTGGTAAAGCCGCCGCTGGGATTGGTCAGCACTTCTGCAAGGTGTCCATACTTCTCGATGTAGGGCGCGTAGTACTCCCAGCGCACGCCGTAGTTGAGCGTGAGCGAGGGCTTCACGCGCCAGTCGTCCATGGCATAGGCGTCCATGGCGTTATCGCGCAGATAGCTCTTGGCCACGGATGAGTTCAGTGAGGTGGACTGCGGATAGCCGAGCAGAAAATCAGCGAGCGAGGAGCCGGTATCTGCGTCGCCCGAGGAGTCTTCAGTGAACAGTCCGGTAAAGGTAAAGCTGCCTGTGGCGTCGGACCCGGCGAGGAAATCGCGATGCACGCGGCGATAATCGACGCCAAAACGCATATTGTGCTTGCCATGAATCCAGCTCAGGACTTCGGACTCGGCGATGGTCTGCGACAATGCGAAACTCGGCTGCTGCTCGCTGAGACCATTGAACTGGTTCATCTGGATGGAAGGTATGCCGTAGTTGAGGGGAATGTCATTTGGAACGGTAACTCCGTATATATCCTGGCCAACATTGTTCGCCGTGTTGGTAAAGAAATTAATTGTCTGCGCGTTGCTCCGGTTCCACGTGGCGTTGAAGATGCTGGTGATCCGGTGATAGCTCACCGTGTATCCGGCCTGCAGCGAATAGGAATCCGTCTGCGACTTGCCGCCCAGCACGGGGATGAAATTCACAATGTCAGATGCGGAATGGCTGTAGTTGTAGTTGAAGTTGATGCTCTGGCGGAGGCCCTGGTTCTGATTCCTGCGGAAGCCGCCAAACCCGCCGCGCCCCATTGGCAGCGAGGCGTTGGGCCCAATGCTGCGGTTATAGCGTAAGCCGGCCTGCGTGGAGTTTGACTGCTCGGTGGTGAGCAGGTGGTAGTTGTAATTCAAAGTACCGGAGGGTGAAAGGTTGGGCTCGGGATAAAGAGCGAGCAAGGTGGCTGCCTGTGACGAGATCGATTGGCCCGGCGACCCTGTCGAAGGGATTGTATTGTTCGTGAACTGCAGGCCGGTAGCGGGATTGTAGATGGCCGGCAATCCGATGGCGCTGAAGTTGCCTGCCTTTTCTTCATCGGTGGGCACGTTGGCGTACTCATCCTCGGGCGTGGATTGGCGCGTGCCTGAGAGGGTAAAAAAGACAACATCTTTTCCGCTGGGCTTGGTGAGGTGCGGGATGTAGGGCTCGCTCATGAAGGTAATTCCGAAGCGGTTCGATCCGTTGGGAGGCTGCACCTGCTGCTGCCCGTCGAGCGAGAAGGGCAGCGCATTAATCGCGCCGTTCGAACCGACCCAGAACACCGCGCCATGAGGTTGCGACGGGTCGAAGCCGCGGAAGTTGCCACGGCCGCCGCCCCGACCACCAAATCCGCCTCCGCCAAAGCCGCCTCTGCCAAATCCACCACCGCCGAAGCCTCCGAAAAGACCTCCTGCGCCGGGCGCCTGTCCGCCATTCTGCTCGCGGTATTGCTGGAACTGCGCGCGCAACTGATCCATATCGACGCCGGCCAACGGGCTCACCTGGCCCGCCTGTCCGCTGATGGCCACCGACTCGTCACCAAAGTCGCTGTTGGCGGCGATAGAGGGCAACTCTGCGCCGCTGACGCCGGTTGCGGAGCCGCCTGTTTCAGTGCCCGCTGAGAGCGTGCTGCTGAGACTCAGATTCTCAGGCGCGTTGCCGGCCAGTTGCCTTATGTCCTGCCGGCTCCCCGGCTGCCCGCTATCCTGGCCATCTGCTCCCGCTTCCTGTTGTTCCTGCGGGACAGCGCGCGAAGCTAGCACGAGGCTGAAATTCACGGTCCGATCATGCCCCGTGGAATTGAGCAGCGCCTCCGCGGATGCCTGCGCGAATGCAGCAAACTCGGTGCGGATCACGTAGCGGCCGTTTTGCGGAATGGTCATCGACCACGTGCCGGTGATGTCGGTGGTGGTGGAATAGCGCTTGCCGGTGAGCGTGTTTTGCGCTGTAACAGTGACGCCGGGCAGCGGAATGTTGCCACTTTTGATAACTCCGTGCAGGCGTCCACCGGTAACCGAATCAGCGTTGGATGGAGCTGGCGCGGATGGAATCGCCGCGGGCGGCGAAGCAGGTGTCGCGTTCTGGCCAACAGCGGCCTGGCCCAGCGACGCAACCCAGAGAGCTGCGATGGCAACTGTCCACACCGCTATCGAGCGCTCGTAGGCCATCCGCTGTCTTCCCCTTTGCTGGCATTGTGTCTCTGCATTCTGACTGACGGCCCAACCCCTGCAAAGGTTTACTGAAGGCTCCGGGCCGTGAAGATTCGGCTGCCAGGACATTTTCCTTTGCGCAAATGACTGGTGAATGGCGATTTTGAGTGATATATCTGGATGCGCTCAAGGAATTCAATGGTGTATTCAATCTTCCTTCGCATGAGGTTCCCCGTGAAAACACTCCGTTCGATTCTCTGCGCCGTACCAATGCTGTTCGTATTGCTCGTTCTTTCCGCGGGCGCACAACAGCCCGTCACCTTTCCCAGCGGCGACGGGACTGGCCAGGGGTTGCTCTACCTGCCGCAGGGGCCAGGACCGCATCCCGCGCTTATCGTAATTCACGAGTGGTGGGGGATGGCCGACTGGATCAAGCAGGAGGCGGCGCACTATGCATCGGAGGGGTACGTGACGCTGGCGGTCGATCTTTATCGCGGCAAGGTGGCGACCGATGCCGAGATGGCTCATGAGCTGATGCGCGGACTGCCTCAGGACCAGGGCGTGCGCGATTTGACCTCAGCGATGACCTATCTGAGCCAGCGTAAGGATGTGGACAAGAGCCGCATCGGCGCAGTGGGCTGGTGCATGGGCGGAGGGTATGCGATTCAGCTCGCGGTTGCGGCGCCCAACCTGAAGGCTGTAGCCGTAAACTACGGAGCGCTGCCCACCGACAAAACCGCGCTGGCCAGCATCCACGCGACAGTACTCGGCAACTTTGGCGGGCAGGATCGCGGCATCACTCCCGACTCGGTTCACGCTTTTGATGCGGCGATGCAGGCGCTTGGCAAACCAGTCGATGCAAAGATCTATCCCGACGCAGGCCACGCCTTCGAGAATCCAACCAATGTCACGGGCTACCGGCCAGCCGATGCGGCCGACGCGCTGGCGAGAATCGACCGCTTCTTTGAAAACACGCTGCATCCATAAGGATTTCATAAAGATCGCATCGTATTTCGAATCAAACAGCTATCGGAAGATAGGTTGAAAATAGGGTATTGGAAATGTTAACTATTGTGCTAATAGTTTTCTGATTGCTACCGCACTAGTAACTTTGGAGCAACCGA